>OLRP01000835.1_pt1 | contig 26605 bp, 27 predicted proteins | sample 1672401 | NCBI WGS metagenome assembly OLRP01 (sample SAMEA3136682, study PRJEB25190) | human gut metagenome | reverse complement strand
AACTGTTAGAATTACAGGACCAACAAGGGTGTTGCACTTCTAAATAGACATCGGGGGTGATGTCGTAGTGTGCCATTTTGGTTTGTCCTTTCTTTGCATAATCGTTGCACGTCCACCTGCGAACCCTCCAAACCGGCATCATGAATAAGCCACGCCTCTAACTCCACATCAGGAATCACACCGGAATGCCCGTAAGCATACAAGAAGCCACTCGGAGTCGTGAGTTCAAGCCGATACCCACCACCACCGGACCGGTAATATCGCAACCTCCACATCACAGCACCTCAATCTCGTCACGCCACGACAACATGTCGCGCGTAATCAAATCGCCGGACGACACTTGCACGTAAAGCCACGCACGATAACCCAACCGCGCGTCACGATCACGCTCCAGCCACGCGGCCAACCATTCCACCCACAACGAAACAGGCGAACGATACCGCCACAACTCACGGTTCGACTCACGGTCAAAACGCGAAAACTGATAAACCATCATGCCGAAACCTCCTCACCACTCCAAAACCTTGCTGCCATCGACAAGCACATACGAGCTGCCGTCACCATTGCCCGACACGGCCGCATCCCACTTGCACACATGCTGATAGGCGGAACCCCCATCAACCGCGACGGAACCATCCTCGACGAAACAAGCCGGAATATCCGCCCACGAGAACGCGGAAGCGACGGAACCGGGATTATCACGACGCCACGAATCCCAAGACTCAACAGTCTCAGCCGACGCGCTACCCAACGCCTGGGCCTGATCCAAGGCTTCCAAACGACCGCCAACACAAACAGCTGCGACAATCACCGCAATGAGAAAAACGTTACGAACCTTATTCATTAGCATGATTTGCTTCTTTCCGGCAGACCATGTAAACTATGATCTGCCTGATTATTTTTGTTGAGAGGTAATTAAGGCGCCGCCACCGCTCAGAACAGTGGCGGCAAATTCTTTTTAGAACAACGGTTCAGAATGAAGCGGATCAGGCAAATCAGTCGCCTGAATCACATTCGCTATATAAGCCGTCAACAAGGCCGGCGACTTGCCGAACTGTTCCATAACAGCCTTGACATTCACGTCAACACTGGAATACCCCGACGAATCCAACACGCGCTTCACCTGTTCGCAACCGATACCAAACTTAGCCATCGAACACCTCACGCAGCAAGCTTGAGATTATGCGCTGAAAGATAGTCGGCAATATCCTTTTCAAGCCGCGTATCAACGCCTTGCGTGTAACAATCGCGGTATGCAATCACACCACCGGTACCGTCGAACGCGACATAAGCGACGCGACGCCCCTTGCTGTCACGGAAGCCACGAGGCTTATGCTTGAACCCGCCGAACACGTCGGCTAGTTCCTTGACCGACTTACCGCCAGGAATCACCACCTTGCGCACAATGACCGTGCTGGACGTGGCAACCACCTCATGAGGTTCCGTCTGTGGTGGAATCTCGGGAATCTCAGCCGTGACCGGCTCCGGTTCGACAACCTCAACCGACTGTGCGACAGGTGCCACCGGTTCGACAACAGGCAGATCATCATACGTCTCGCACATCTCAGGATGATCCTGCTCCATTGGAGTCAGAAACGAAACGTCACGAGACACAACCATGCCGCCATGCTCCCACGACAACACCCAGCCACGCTCACGGTCAGCATCAGGAAGACTCAACCCGTGAGCCGAATAATCACCACAATCATCGGACGCAATCAATCCGCCACGTTCCACGATTGACGGCACGTCACCGATCTCACGAACGGCCTGAGCATAATCCGCCCCGTTAGGGTCAAGCCACACGCCGCCCTCGGCACGATACACGGCGGCAACACCACGCACCGCCTGAGCATTGACGACACCAGGAACCATACGCCACGATTCAACGTCACCCGACATGCCGAAACGCCATACGCTCGGACTGTCAACGGAATTGAAAAACATGAAAACACCATCGGAATTGACGGCCCACAAACCGTTAACCTTATTAGACATTTCAAACCCCTTAAAAAGAAAAAACGTTGAAAACAAAAGGGCGCGGCACCACCGCCGCGCCCCGAAAATAAACAACCGAAACCAGTAGACGCGACTAGCGCAATCCGCCGCAAATGTCCTTCACGCCGGCGAGATAATCCAACTCGCCCTCGAAATCATGGCAATCCGTCGAAAGCTCACCATCACGACAACTTTCATCCGCATAATATGAGAAGTTGCTGCAAAGAGGGAAATCAGGATCGATACCCACACAGCATGCCGAACCATCCATGAAAACCACCTTGATAGTGTCCTCAGGACACATGCCGGATACAATTTCCGTATTTTTGACATTCAACCCGTGATTGTAGATCTCACTGGAAAGCTGATAAAGATCAATTTCACAGATTGGGTACGCGCTCCGGTCGAGTTCCGTCACGTCAACAAACTGATTCGGTTGGGGGCCGTCTGACGCGAAGTCGCCGATACCGGCCACCATGTCGTTCGCCTGTTCGATGCAGTAATCGACGTCATACACGATGTAGGCTTCCCCCGTGTCATCGATGGCCTTCAGCCCTCCGACCTCGAAGAAGTCGGCCGACCAGTCGGGGCCGTATTGCGTGTTTTCCTCGTTCCACTCGCGGATAGAGATTTCCACTGCCTTGCTGTTGTCAATAAGCCTAACCATTTTGTTTTGTCCTTTTCTTTGATGATCAACGGTGATCGGGTGATTGATGGGCGTGATTGATAGGCTCACGCCCGAAAGCCTGGGATAAGTCAGCGCATACGCTTGCGATTAGGACAATTGGGGTATTCGATGGCCTCGCATTGCAAGGCGCTCTCCAATTCCAACCGTCGCGCATTGCTGCACAAGAAACACGCCTCGGCACTCTTGCGACACGATTCACGCCACAATGCATCGGCACGTTTCGGATTATCGCAGTCGCTTTCAGCGATAAAACAGCGTAAGGCGCTCTCGCGGCAACGTTCAGCCTCATCCCTCAGCCTGCTGGATTCAGGCGTTACCGGTAGACCATAATACGGATAACGATCCGCATAACTGCACTTACTGCACATCGTCACGCCTCGCTCTCGCAATAGGATTCAAGCCGCGCTACACACGACTCGTCACCCGGAACCCGGTGCATACCAAGCCACTGTTCAGCAGTGACCACGGTATAACGCTCACCCAGTTCGCCGTTACGCTTGACATTGCGGCTGACCACATACACAACGCCGTCAACCCACCGAATAGCGTCCGCATTCCACGCAACATCGCACGGATCAATACCATGAGCGTGCTGGAAATTCCACGCACGATTACGCCGCGCAATCTGAGCCGAACGCATATCCTTGCACCATTGCACGAGATTGTCACAATCCAACATGCCGCACCTCACTCCGCAAGCAGTTCGGAAACCGCACTGTCAAACTCTTCAGAGCACAGCCAAGTGCGATAGAAAACCTCAAGTTTCTCCGCATCATCCAGCGGCGCGTCATAAGCGTAATCACTGTGGATGAATCCATCCCAATCATCCGAGAACATGACGTTCTGCATATTCTCGGAACTCTTGCTAGCGTTGCACGTCCAGGAACCATTATCGTTGCCGGTAACCGGAAGCTCAACGTCGTCATACTGATTCCAGCACCATTCGTAAGTTGGCGTAATGCCGTCCGCATAATCCTTAAGGGTTTCAACAATTTCATCCCGCAAGTCGGAACGATATGCCGTTGCAAAAGTATTTTCATCACACATTTCAGATACTCTCTTTCCAGCCCCCTTGCTAGAATAAGAGGGCTTAGTTAGTTAGTCAGTTAGTTAGTTGGTTAATAATTACTGAGCAATTGAGCCGGATAGCTGCAACTATCCGGCTCTACTCATTCGTGGACTACCGCACCCGTAAAGAGCGCAATAGCCCTAGCGGATTACTTAATCCGCAGAAGTTTCAGAATCAGAATCAGAATCAAGTAGCTTACGCGGATTAGCAACACGTAAAGCGTCACACAAGCGCAAGGCAGTATCAAGCGACAACGTGCGCACGTTTCGTTTCCTCGTCTCAATCTGAGCAATTTCGACGTAATGCACGCCGCTTTTATCTGCTAACTGCCGTTGCGTTAAACCGCGTTTCGTTCTTAATTCTTTTAATCCCATGGCCTTGCTCCCTTCTTGGGTTAGGGCCATCGTAGACCACTCAGACAGCGCTGGGCAATTCCATGCCGGAGACAGCGCCACGTTAGCGACTCGACGACGGTTCAGCCTTGCATAATGTGAGGGTGCATCATGCCTAGTCGCATTCCGCCGCGTCATTGTCGCGTCCACTCTTCAGTTGTCAAACATCCATGCCGCCGATTCTTCGGGGCTTCCGGGTTGCCGTCCCGGTCTGCGTATCCGCTGCCGTATCTTTCCTTTCTCTTCGTTGTCGTTTGCTTGATGGCTCTCACTATACACGCTATCCAGTCAGATAGCAAACCAAGACAACACAGACCACGCAAAAACCATTGCAAACACTAGCATTCATAGGCGTGTCGCAACCACACGACGGCGACGAAAAGACGGCGGACACCACAGCCACAGCCACGGCACGGCACGGCGGGTGTGACGTCCAGGGCGCGGCAGTCACAGCCACGACATGGCCACGACATGCACGGCCACGATCGCATACAAAGGAACGTGCCCGCGCGATACCACACGACACGTCAAAACACAATCGTACAAACGTTCCAACGTTGCACTACGCAACAAACACCCCACGTGGGGGAGCCTCCCGCCCGGCCCTTCTGCTGGGGCCGGTGGGACAATAGCAGAAATAGTGCGCGGGTTTTTGAAAAGTTCGCGCACAAAACGTGACGCCTGCAACCTCTCGTCTCGCTCTACGTATGGATTGCAGGCGTTTCGAAATCAAGTTGCGCAACCGTTGTTGCACCTGTTTTGTTGAGTATAATCATCATTAGATGATTTTGGCTGGTGCGGCATTGGCGTGCTGGCTTTGCAATCCTGATGGCACAGCCTTTTGGTTGTCGGGTTCGATTCCCGAGGTTTGCTCTAGGTTTCATGGGGGTAGCTGCCTATGTGACCGATGGTATTGCTCGAATATCCCCGCTGGAGCATGTGGGGGATAAGAGGCTCCCTGCCTTAATCAGGCGGTTGATGACCGAAGGGGAGGCACGGCTAAACGGGTGCATATATACATACACGTTCCTTGCCGTTGGTGGTAAAAGCCAGTCCACCATGCCGAACGTCCTGCCGACTTGGACGTTAACTAAGTCGGTTATATGGCATTGGTGCAACCGGTAGCATGGCGGTCTCCAAAACCGTCGATGTTGGTTCGAGTCCAGCATGCTGTGCTCAGCCTACCCACAGGTTGTGGGAAAGGTCTTCGGAGTCGTCTTGTGGCGGCTCTAGTTTTAGCTGACCCGCCTAGTCTGCGGGAACAGTTTCCTGAGTCGCTGCGGCGGCTCTTGCTTTTGGATGCTTGGCAGAGTGGCTGAATGCACCACCTTGCTAAGGTGGCGACCGGGAACGGTCCGGGGGTTCGACTCCCTCAGCATCCGCGCGCCGTGGCTGGCGGTAAAAAGCCATTTTTGCCATTGGATTTCCTTTTGGCGGTTTGGGTTAGATGACAGACAATCCCCATGGTTTTTGGTGATGTGGCGTGGGGATTGCCTGTTTTTCTTTTGCTTTGGTGGCGGAATGGTAGACGCGGCGCACTCAAAATGCGTTGTCCTGTGACATGAGGGTTCGACTCCCTCCCGAAGCACTTGGGTTGGCTGTTCTGAGAACTTTTCCTGCTGGGTTGTTTCCCCTTTGGTTTGCTCTCCTGCTCAGCACCGGCCAACCCTGTTTTTCTTTGTGAGGTTCATATGGTTTGGCTTGGTGAGCGTAAGGGCCGGTTCAATCCTGATTGGCCTAGGGTTCGCGCCTTCATATTGGATCGTGACGGGCATAGGTGCCAGTGGCCTGTTGAGGATGATTACGGGCGTGTGCGATTGTGCGGTGCCTATGCGAATCAGGTGGATCATAAGAAGCGTGATCCTGTTCATGATGATGATTCGCCGGAGAATCTTTGGGCGTTGTGTGATAGGCATCATTCTTACAAGACTGAGCTTGAGGCCGCTGAGCAGCGTCGTGAGAACCGTCGCAGGAGGGCGGAGGCGAAGTGGTACAGGCATCCGGCGTTTCATTAGACGATGGTGCGTGCTGCATCAATGGCTGTTCGCGTGACGTTCATGCGCGTGGCATGTGCAGGATGCATTATGACCGGTGGCGTCGTGGTGGCATGGGTGCGCGTAAGAAGCGTATGAGCCGTGCGTGCATCCAGTGCGGAAGGTTTTTCGAGACTGAGCGCAGGGACAAGAAGACGTGTTCCGACAGGTGTCGGAAGGCGTGGAGTCGGAAGTGCCGCAGGTCTCCGGTTCTCTTGGATTCCAAGCCGAATCCGTTGAAGTCGGTGTTGTGGGAGCCGAGGGCTAATGCTCGCGTCGATGTGCCGGTTCCCGTTGCCAAGTCTTTCTGGACGCGCGATGACGAGTGGAACTCGTGTTCTCACACGTGTCCTAGGTGCGGGCTGGCGCTTGACCGGTCCGCTGATGTTATGAGTGGCGATTATCCGGTTGGCGTGTGGAAGGTGCCTTTGGAGCAGGGTGGGGAGAACAGCCTGCGCAACCGTGTTCTTGTCCATCGCAAATGCGCGTGATGCCGGAACGGCTTTCGCGCTGATGCCCGGAATGGGTGTGCGGAGGTGGTTTCCATGGCGGCTAAGAAGCAGTCCAATCAGATTCTTGAGGTTCCCGATGGGAAGCTTGGGCCTGATTTGCCTGATGCGAGTTTCATGTTTCCGAAGGGTGGCGAGTGGTCGCCTCTGGTGGAGCATTGGTATGAGGAGTTCAGGAAGAGTCCGAACGCTTCGATGCTTCGCACGGCGCCCGCGTGGATGGCGGTGCAGTTGGGTTTTGCGACTATCAACGAGATGATCTGGTCGAAACGTTACGCGACGTTGATGCCGGTCGTGCGTCAGTTGTTTGACGAGTTGGGTTGGACTCCGGCTTCGTTGCGCGCTTTGAAGTTCGATGTTCCCGAAAGCAATGACCATGCGGCCACCGATGGTTCGAATCATGCCGTTATTCAGGATATCGACGCGTGGCGGAGGAAGTTGGAAGCTGCCCGCTGATGCATGTCATGAGTCCAAAGCTGTCCTATGCGGACAGGTGCCGGAGTCTGGGCGCGTTGTTCCTTTGGTGGACGGAGACGTTCGTGCTTATCGGGCGTGGTGACGCCACTGGTGAGCATGTCACTCATTCGCCGGAGTATATACAGTTCGCGTTGAACGCGTATGCGCTTGACAAGAATGGTCGGCGTAGGTTCGACCGTTGTTCGCTGTGGCGTCCGAAAGGCTGCAATAAGAGCGGTCTTGGTTGCGAGTTCGGCTTGTTCGAGGCTTTGGGGCCTTGCAGGTTCGATCATTGGGCGGTGGCTGGCGAATACTACGAGTTCCTTGGTCAGCGGTACTACTATCTGCCGGACGAGCCTGTTGGGCGTCCGGTTCAGCGTCCTGAGGTTCTGTGCCTTGCCACCAGCGAGGACCAGACGGGAAACATCTTCGATTCGATCTACTACAACTGCAAGGAAGGGCCTTTGTCCCAGTTGCAGGGTGAAGGCATGGTCGTGACGAAGACCGGTATCTCCCTTCCAGAGGGCGGGGAAATAGTACCGTCCACTTCAGGTGATTCATCCAAGGACGGCGGCGTGGAGACGTTTGTTCTTGCCGACGAGATTCACTTGTACAAGCTGCCGCGTCATATCAGCATGTACAAGACAGTCCAGCGTAATCTGCCGAAGCGTTCCCTTGAGGCTGACCCGTGGCTGCTGGAGATGACGACGTATTACCGCCCTGGCGAGAACAGTGTGGCGGAATCCGTCGAGCAGATCGCGCACGATATGCTTTCCGGCAGGTCGAAGCATTACAAGGGCCTGTATTTCGACTATCGGTATTCGACGCTTCCTCTTGAGGAGTTCTCGAATGAGAAGAAGCTTGAGCACGCGTTGTACGAGTCGTATGGTTCCGCAGCCCATTCGGCTGATGGCAGGGATTATGTGATTTTGCCGGATGGCCGTATTGAACCGGTGGATGATGACGGGTATACGGTCGAGGGTTTCTCGTTGAAGGATGATGGCGTGGAGCCGGGGCCGTCCATGAACGGGTGGGTCAATATCCGTGGTCTGATGAATCAGATCTACCAGCCTGATTCGGACGTGAACGATTCCATCCGCTATTATCTGAACTCCCGCGCGTCCAGTGAGGATTCGTGGCTTACCGAACCGGCCATTCAGTCGCATGTCGCGTACAAGCAGCTTGTGGATGATTGTATCGAGGCGAACATTGGTCTTGATGATGTGTGGAAGCGTGTGGTCAAGCCGGATGACGAGATCACGTTGGGTTTCGATGGTTCGATTCGTAACGATTCCACGGCGATTGTCGGATGCAGGGTGTCGGATGGCCTGTTGTTCATTGTCAGGTTGGAGCAGAAGCCTGACAATCCGCTTCCCGACTGGCGTGTGAACCGTGACGCGTTCGATGCGGCCATGCGCAGGATGCTTGACGGGTATAACGTGATCGGCGTGTTCGCGGACCCGCATTTCTTCGAGTCGATGATCGGCGCTTGGGAATCCGAATATGGGCGTGACATGAAGGTGTATGCCCGAGGCCAATCTTCGATCATGAAGTTCTGGACGAACAATTGGGGTGTTGACATGTATCACGCCACGCAGAACGCGCATACCGGATTCGAGTATGATCCCGAGCCTGTTGTGGATGGCAAGCCGAATCCTGAGAGCATCAGACTGTTGGCCGATCCAAGGCTTATAGGGCATTTCAGGAACGCGCGGCGCAGGGACAATGCATACGGTTACGCGATCTACAAGGAGACTCCGAAGTCTCCGAAGAAGATAGATGCGTGCATCGCTGGAATCCTCGCGTATGCGGCGCGAAGCAAGTATCTGAGCCAGTTGAAGGAAGAAGAGAAGGCTCGTACCACCGTGGAGCGCGTCTCCGACGCTTCCGGCGCGACGCTTCGAGGTCCGGCCTACAAGAGGTTGCAAAGAGCGAATTGAGGTGTGTTTGAATGGCGACCAAGGTCAACAGCCTTGTACCGGGCGATGAAGAGCCGGGCGGCGACGGTCTGATATTGACCCGTCTCGCCACGCGCCTACAGAACCGAAACCCGCAGTTATGCACGTTGAAGACGTTCTATGACGGTCGTGAGACCATTCCGACCAAAAGCGTGCCGAAAAACATGGATGTCACGTCCACGAGCGTGTACAAGCGTTTCGTGGACATGTGCCCCATGAACCTTGCCTCCACCATCGCCAATGCGGTGATAACCTCGCAGCATCCGACAGGTTTCAGGCTCGTGTCCGACAAGACGATGCGTAGCACCGACGCGGATGACATGTGGAACAGTAGCGGCATGAACGTCCGCGCGTTGAACATGTTCATGGATGCGGCGATCTATGGGTGCTCGTATGCGCAGGTGTGGCCGAAGGCGAACCCGTCCTACATTTCACGGCTCAGTCCGTGGACGACTTGCCTGTCCGATGATAAGGATTCGGCGGTCGTATACGGGTTCGACGAGGACGCGGGCGTCGAGTATCTGACGTTGTACCGTCTCGTCCGTGATGACGACGGCGTGGTGCAGCGGGTTTATTCGCGTACCGCCAAGCAGGAGGTGGAGTCTCGCACCCTGTATTCCGATTCCGTTGATGACGAGGATAGCGTGTACTCGCTTGCCAACGACGATACCGCGAAACGTCCGAAGTTCAAGGCGCAGTTCGAGTGGGATGGCGGTGCCAACGACGATTGGGATTTCGCCGTCAATTGCGGCTGCCTTCCGATAGTCCGCTACCAGACGCCAACCGGCAAGGGATGGTTCGAGTCGTCGCTAAGGACGCTTGGAGCCATCGACCAGCAGCGTTATCAGAGGTTCTGCATCCAGGAGATGCAGGCGTTCAAACAACGCTGGATCAGCGGTGATCTTCCTGAGTATTACAAGGAGTCCGATCCGGCTGTCAAATATGGTGATGCGCAGGCCGGTCAGAAGGTTGATTATTCCACGCTGTTCCAGATGGGGCCTGCGGCGTTGTGGCTCATGCCGAAGGGTGCGACGGTGGGGGAGTCCGGCACTACCGATATCACGCCGATTCTCACTGCCGCCTCGCAGGACATCAAGCAGCTTGCCGGTGCGACCGGCACGCCGTTGTCGATTCTTTCTCCCGACGTTGCAGGCAGCGCCGAGGGTGCGAAGCTGACCACGCGAATGCTGCGCCTGAAGGTTCAGGATATGAACATGCGTGCGAATGATGCGTTTGTTCTCCTGCTGAAGATGGCGCTCACTGCGGATGGTGGGAGCGACGCCTATGAGGAGAGGTTCGAGACTACGTGGGAGCCGGTGGAGCTTCCTTCCGAACTTGAACAGACTCAGGCGTTCGCCAATGTCGCGGGGCGTCTTCCGTTGAAGACCGCCGCGAGACGCTACCTGCACATGACCGAGACTGAGATCGCGGAGATGGTGCAGGACGCTCAGGATACGAGTTTCAGCACGGTGTTGGCGCAGCAGCAGTCCTCTCTTGCTGATTCCTCCAAGACGGTCGATGATGCTATGGGCGCATCCTACTTGGATGATTCCGATGGTCTGACCGGAGATACGGCGGTGGATGATGGCGACGTTCCAGACAGTTTCTGAGGCTTTGGAAGCGCAGCGCAACGCCCTTGTCAACGAGTATGTGAGCAGGGCTTGGCGCATGTGGCAGTCGCTCACCCCCGCCGATTTCTGGAATGATGCCGTCACTCAGGGCGTTTCGGCTTACATCACGCAACAGCAGATCGCGTTCGTGAAGCAGATGCGCCGTCTCGGCATCTCGTATGCGAACACCATGCTCGGCATGATCGGAGTGACGGGCAGGACGGCGCAGGTTCCCGAATACGTGGTGGTCAGGGATAATACCGACCCGTGGAAGGTGTCGGCGCGTCCAGCCGACGCGTACAGGAGCCTCGCGGTGAAAACGCCGGACATTCGCCCGCACGGTTGGGATGATTTGAACGACGCCGTGTACGAGACCGTCCAATCATGGCTGGATGCTGCGGAACGACAGTTGACCGACAACGCTGTCACCGATGGCGTTGCCGCCCAGAACCGTGCGAGCGAAGAGTATTTCAAAGCTTCGGGCATAAAAAGGTTCCGCAGGGTCATACATCCCGAACTGTCCAAGACGGGCACATGCGGCCTGTGTGTGGTCGCCGCCACCAACGTGTTCTCCCGTTCCGACCTGATGCCCCTACACAACAGGTGCAAGTGCACCGTCGCGCCGATCAGGGACAACATTGACCCCGGTCTGAAATTGAATTCGGATGACTTGCGGAAGATATACGACGCCGCTTCCATGGCTGGCCGTGGTGGCAGTGGCACATCGGCGCGGAACCTCACGCAGTTGAGGGTGAGCGTGCGCAACGATTCGGAACTTGGCCCCATTCTCACCAGAAGCGACTGGAAGCAGAATGACGATACGCCGGAATGGCGTATGCCGGACACGATCATGACGCAACGGCAGATGCGACGCATGTATGAGCGTGCGACGGTGTTCAACGCCAAATACGCGGAGCTTCTCAACGGTTCCGCCGATTCATTGAGCTTTCACCATGACGGTCGTTCCTACACGTTCAGGAAGGACGTTCATGTGAAACAGGCATGGGATTATGTGCGGTCCATGCTTTCCTATTCACGCGGTTGGCTTGGGCTGGCCGCTTAGATTCATTAAGGAGATCAAGGGTGGCTGACCCTGAGGAAAAGAAGACTGCGCCCGAAACGGAGCAGCAGAACAGTGAACCCGAAACGGGTGCGGAGTCCGCTCAGGAGCCGAACACCCAGAGCGTCGAACCGGATACGAAGACCGTCAAGCCGAATGATTCCGGCGAAGACGAGTCCTCAGAACCGGACGATGCGGCCAAATGGAAGGCCATGAGTCGTAAGAACGAGGACAATGCGAAAGCGAACCTCAAACGCGCGGAACACGCGGAGACGGAACGCGATTCGCTTCGTACCGAGAACGCGCGGCTCAAGGTGCGGATGCAGTATCCGCAGATCAACGACGATGCCCTTTCCCTGTGTTCCGAAACGGAACCGGAGAAGATTCAGGAGTGGGCGGATAAGTACGCGAAGCTGAACCCGCTCGACACCAAGCAAGTGAAGCGTGATGCTCGCGAGGACGCCTTGGCACGCAAGGTATCCACTCTGGCCGAGTATCCGCAGGGCCAAGTCAATCCGAAGGCCGCAAAGGGCGACGCCTACCGGCGTCATATGAAACGCCAGCAGGATGCCCGACGCAAGAAGAACTAACCACAAGATTTAAGGAGTTGAACCTTGGTGATTGAAATGGTCAAAACATCCGGTGTCGTAACCCACGAGGTTGACGATTCCTGGCGTTACGGAGAGAAGAACAGCAACGATTCCGTTTCCGTCGTCATCGTACCAGAACTGTTCAAGACCACTGACAACAAGTACCTGACAGGTGTTGGTCCGAAGGCCACCACCGTGTACATCCGAAGCGGCGTCCCGCTGGCGAAGATCACCAGCGGAACCAACCGGGGCATGTACGGACCTTATGACAAGACGGCCACCGATGGGCGTCAGACCGCTATCGCCGGATTGCTGGAGTCCGAAGTGTCCGTGAACATCACGCTGGCTGGCTGGGATATCGACGATCCCACCGTCGGCATGACGTATCGAGGCGACATCGTGAAGTCCAATCTTCCGGTCGTGCCCGATGAAGGTGCCGTGTGGAATTGCGACTTCTATGACATCGAGAACGATTCCGTCACACGTCTTGCCGGTGGCGCGTCCGGTCCGGCAGCATCCTATGTCCTTCCGCCCGCAGCCACCAATACTCTCGGCGGCGTGAAGAAGGTCGCTACTCCATCCGAGGACACTGTTGCCGCTTTGAAGACGGCTCTTAGGAGCGCCGGCATCTTCGCCTGACGCGCGTTCCCTAAGAAACATTCTAAAAACCCGCCCATCGTGGCGGGTTTTCTTATATGTAAGGAGATTCGATGGCACTGGATAAGACCATCATTCCGCCGAGCGAGGCCACTGAGATCGCTCAGGCAGGTTTCGATTTCGTGAACGGCCTGCTGCCGTTCGCGCAGATGTTCCCGATGAAGTCCAACGAGGGCGACTGGACTGTCACTTGGACTCCGAACCTTCCGGTCGTCAAGACACGCGCCATGCAGCGTCGTGCCTTGGATGCCGAGGTTCCGCACGTCAAAAGCACCGAGGTTTCCGCCGAGAAGCACACCGGACTGCTCCCATTGTCCGGCATGGGGCACATCACGGAACGAGAGGTGGCGAAGGCTTCCAAGCAGAAGAGCGCCACCGACTACGTGCACGACAAGGCCGAGAAGCTGTTTGAGCAGATGGGCCGCGAAGCCGCAGTCACCTTGGAGCTTGAACGCATTCAGGCGATGATGGACGCGACCATCAAGATCAAGGAGGGTGATGATCGCGCAAGCGAACTCGTCACCTATTCGTTCGGCCGTCCAACCAACCAGCAGAATGTCGTTCCGACTACCAAGTGGAGCGACCCGAAGGCGGACGTGTTCGCCGACCTGAAGAAGTGGGTCAAGCTCATGCGTACCGCACATGGACGCGCTCCGCACGCGGTGCTGACCACCTCGGCGGTCATTGATGCGCTGACCGCCAACGAGCAGATGCGTACCGCGTTCTCGAAGATGGATCTGGAGCATTCCCCGGTCCACCTGTTCCGCACCGATGTCGAAAACATCCTTCGTGAGAAGTTCCAGCTGACCGACATCCGCTACATCGATGAACTGTACGAGTCTCTGTCGTTGGACAACAACTTCGAGATGAACGTGGACACCAACACGCTCATTCCGGATTCCACGTTCATCCTGTTCCCGTCCTACAACGACGATTCTCTCGGTTTCACCGCGAACGGTCCGACTGCGGAAGGCCAGGATGCGGAGTTCGAGTTGGGCAAGAATGTCAACGACGGTCTCGTTGCGTACATGATGCACCATTACGCTCCGGCCAACTATGACCTGTGGGTGAACGGCACTGCGTTGCCGGTGTTGCAGGATGCCGTATCGACCTTCAAGGCGAAGGTTCTGTAGCCTGTAGGAGGTTCCCGTGTCCAGCAGCATCGCGTCCGGTATCGACTGGAAGAAGTACATGCAGTTGGAGTTGGTCGATGACAGGCGTCTCGCCGACCGGTATTCGAACGAGTGGGTTATCCACAAGTGCCGTGTCGCTGCGAACATGGCGCTGGCATGCAGTCCGAACGTGGAGCCGCGCCTGAACAACGGCTATCTGGATGAGGAGACGTTCGCCTATGTCGTCTGCCAGATGGTCATTCGCGTGATGCGATGGACCGATCTGAAGTCGGAGACGAACGGCTCCTACACGTATGAGAATCTCAGTCCGCAGGACAATCCGCCATCCTATGACGCTTCCCCGAACCTGTACGTGAGCAAACGCGAAAAGCAGCTGCTTCTCGGTTACGAGGAGGGGAACGGTCCAATAGGAACGGTGTTCGTCGGCGTCAATAGAATCTGGGGGCTTTGATGGAGGGCGAAACGCTTGACACGGGGCATCTCTTCGATGGTGTCGATGCCGACGAAATAGGCGGCGGCCATCTGTTCGACGAGTTCGATGATGTCAAAAGGCAGGCTTCTGACGATCTGCTTCACCGTGACGTGATCGTCTACGAGGGTATGACCCCGTGGGTGACGTGTCATGGGAGCACGACTGTTCCAAAGTATTTGGATGCGGATGGTAGGGTTCTTGACCCGGCCACGGTTTCCAATGTGGTTCGCGCGGGTGGTTTCGTGCCGTCCATCACCAGTGGCGGAGTCTCGTATACTGCGGATGTTCACGAGGTTTACTGTTGCGTGGTCGGACGCACTCAGAAGAGCAGCGTCATGAGTGAGAATTGGGCGCAGGATACGACTCCGCAGAAGTTTGGCGGTAATCGTGAGATGAATCAGGTGAAGGTTCTCGCGCCGGAATGGCATGGGGACTTCTATTCACGGTTCTGGCTCGACGGCTCCTGCTATGAGGTTGACGGTTCGCCGGTCTTTCTTCCTCATTCGTCCGATATGGCTCGGCATTATGAGTTTCCGGCTCGCCGCGTGTATGCGTCCGAGTTGGCTCATAATCGTATCGTTCCGCCCGTTCCACCGAAGGGGGCTGAAACATGGGGTATGTGAAGCTTCGTCCTGATTTGAATGCGAGGGTCGCGGAAACGTTCGGCGGCAAGGTCACTCGTCCTCACGCTTTGAAGATTCAGGCTCGTGCGAAGGCGTTGGCCGATATGCGGGCCAAGCATTCGAGCGTCGCCGACCGTATCAACATTGACGTTCACGCTCGCGGCTCGCATACGAGCGTGGTCATGAGCGTGACCGGCCGTGACGGCTCGCAGATCGCATCCTATTTGGAGTATGGGTATTTCAATCTGCGTGCGCAACGTCACCTGCCGGGCATGTACGTGATGAGCGAGGCCAAGTATGGCTGATCTGAGCGTACGTGCCCCGTTGGATGCCGAGGGGTTGGTCGATGCGCTGTTCAAGCGTGTCGATTTCCGTAAGGCCGGTTTCAATAACGTCGTGGTGTTGCCGCGCGCTGTCGCGGATACGGATTCGTATGCGTTTGACCATGATGTGGTGATCTGGCATTGTGGCGCTCCATTCCAGCCGGATTGGAATGTGAAGGCGTGGGTTTGGCGGTTCGCGTTGTCGCTGACTGTGGTGAACCGTGATCCCGACATCAGTTCCAACCTGTGTTCGTTTCTGCATGAGACGATTTCACGTTGGCCTTATGGCAAGCCTACCGAGTTTGGCCGTGTCGGCGCGATTCCCGACAATCCGGCGTTCGAGCAGGTCGCCATTGGCGATGTGGTGACTACGAAGACCGCTGTCGTGCGTTCCTGCACGAAGCTGGTGCAGGCGGGTTCCGTCCGCTGATTTTCCCAATAATTCAAAGATTCTGATTTTAAAGCCCTGTCCGCTTGCGGATGGGGCTTTCTTGTTAAGGAGGGCCATTCATATGGCTATGAACGATAAATCTGTGTTTACCAGTGTTCGCGGTGCAGCGTTTCTTGCCGATGCCAATACTGCTTTGCCGAATCTGAAACTGTTTGGTTTGGAGACGGCGACCGTTGGCGGGACCACCCAGAAGTATACGAACATGGGTCATTTGAGCGTGTCCGACCTGCCGTCTTTCGAGACGAGCGGCGGCGACGCGACAACCAAGGATACTTGGAACAAGAGCAAGTTCCGCACCACTTACGATTCCGTCACCGGCAAGGTCACGATTTCCAGCGTCCAAGGCGACAAGGAAATGTTCAAACTGATGTTCGACGCGGCCGAAATCGCCGGTGGCGGCACCGCAGTCGCCTTGGATAAGGTCGAGCAGCCGAAGGCGCTGTTCATCTACATCGAAGACACGAACACCGGTGAGAAGTTCGGCATCTGGATTCCGAACCTGAGCCTCGCCTATAGCGAGCTTCCGTCCTTGGCTCAGGATGATTTCAACACGTTCAAGCTGGAAGGCAACATCATGACTTCCACTATTCTTCCGAGGACCAAGAGCGGCAAGGCTTCCAGCATCGCTTTCTATGATCCTGACGATTTCGACCATGCTGCTGCGTGAGTCTGAGGGTTTTTGATTCTTCCCCTGACGGGTGTTCTTCTCCTGTCTGCCGCCCATCAGGGGATTTTCTTTTTTTACCGCAGACGGGTGTTGGCTTTTTCGCAGATTGGAGTTTTGTATGGCTGAAAACGATGTTGAAGAGAATGTCTTTCCGACTGATTGGGATGGTCTGGCCGGTTACGATGATGTGATGGCCGGATTGCCGGAAATGGTGCAGGCGGAATCTTTCTCGCCGTCTCAGACCGCGTTGTTCGCCGTGGTCGAACGTCGTTTGAACGAGCGGCTGCTTGTCATGCGTGACGGTGGCGTGTTTGGCGGCAAGGCGAAGAAAACCGTGTCGGATGATGCGGCTGCCGTGGCCGTGGCCGAATATGTGGAGATCGCTGACTCGTTCTATAAGGGGCTTGCCGTTGATGCTGACGCTTACGCGGAGTGGACGAAGGGTCGTGGCCTGTTTGACCTGTTGAACATGTTCGCGGCTCTCACACGCTTCTATGTGGAGCGTTTGGGAAAATCAAGCGCCTCGAAAAAGCAGTCTCGGACTGCCGAGTAGGGGTTGTCTCCGATTTTCGTCGTTTCTACCGGTTGAATCTTCCAACTGACGTTCATGCGTATGATCCGAATTTTCTTTGCGACTTGTTGGATGGTTTGGAGGCCATTCCCGATTCGCAGTGGCGTGCGTGGCTGTTGGAGCATGATGGTGCCGGTGGGGGTTCCGGTAGTTCCGAACGGTTGCAGTTGGGGTGGCTTGGTTTCGGCCAGTCCGAAATGCTGTTGCTGCAATTGCAGAACACGTTGGATTCGTTGCGTTCGCTGGCTGTTTCTCATTGGAGTGGGAAGAAGGTTGGCTTTGAGCCGATTCTTCCGCCCGGCGTTGACGCCGTGTCGCACGATGCTGACCGTGTGGATGGTTCGCATGTGACGAGTCTGGCCGATTACATGGCTCGTGTTCGTAGTTGCTTCGGCGGCTGATTCTGCCGGTTTTTTGTTTTTGCCCATGTTTCCGAGGGATCTTTTTCCTCTTTCTTCCCCTTGGATTCGTGGGCGTTTCTTTTAGGAGTGTGCGCGTATGGAGCGTCCTGCTTTTTCTGCTGGCGAGGTCGGCATTGATGTCGTTCCTCTTACCGACCGGTTTTTTGCAGAACTTAGGGCGAAGCTGCATGATCTTCGTGATCTGACGGTTCCGGTTGAGTTCGACCCGGATGACATGGCCGCTTCGCGCACGTATGAGAAGTGGAATGGGCGTGACGCTCGCGTCAATGTCTCGTATGACGTTGACATGTCCGGCTTGCGTGAACTGTCGAAGCAGGATGAACGGTTGCGTAAACGGTATGAGAAGCCCGTCAAACCGGTTTTCGACGGCAGTGGCATCGTTAAGGGTCTGGATATGGCGATCGGCCGTGCCGAACAGTTGCGTAAGGTCCAGAAGAACGTCGGCGACGTGTTCACCAAGAATCTTGGCGTGTTCGGGAAGACGGAAACGAGCCGTTTGAAGGAGCAGATGCTTCTTCTTGACCGGTCCGAAGAGAGGATGCGCAGGGTTCGCGCCGACCGTGACGAGCTTGTTTCGATGCGTGGCGACGAGTGGAACCAGCTGAACAGGCAGATTCTTGGCAACATGAGCACGTTGGACGCTTTGCAGAAGCGTTACGACGAGTTGGGTTCCGAGATTTCCAAGGTTGCCGCGTATCGTGATTCGCTTCGTGACGGTGGACGCCGCGATGAGGCGAAGGCGCAGACCGTCAGACTTCGTGAGCTTCGCGCCGAATACCGTGCGACCGCACGCAACATGCGCGAGGTCACGAACGAGACGAACAGGCTCGCCAGACAGCAGGACAGGTTGAAGTCCGATAGTGTCGCGAAGTGGATTCACGATTTGGACAAGCAGCTTGTCGAATTGGATTCGCATACGAAGTCCGTGCGTAAGACTTTCGACAGCGTGGCCCGTAGCGGGTTCTTCAAATCCTCCGACATGGGCAAGACGAACGTTCTTTCCGGCGTGAGCTTCTTCGGCAAGGATCTGAACCGTCAGTTCAATGCGGAACGTGCCGCTCGCAAAGAACAGGAGCGGCTGAACGATTCGTGGCGTGACGGTGCCGAATGGCAGGGGAACCTGTTGGAGGGCACGGCACGGTATGCGCGGAATCTGAAGACCGCTTCCAACGTGATGAACACGTACGGCAAGGGCGTGAAAGAGGCGAACCGTCTGCTTGACGAGCAGGAGCAACGGTTGACCGGCTTGCAGAAGGCCTTGCGTGGCGTGAACAAGTACGGCAGGTATTCGGAAGTCAACAAGCAGTTGAACGACCAGCTCGCCGCCGTCAACAGGCTCCGCAAGCAGATCGAATCCAATCCGATCAAGACGAAACTCGTGCTGGATGATAGTCGGTTCAACCGCAAGTTTGCGAACGTCACACATCAGGTAGGCGAGTTGACGAAGAAGCTCGAACGTGAGAACGAGCTTAGGATTCGCGTTGATTTCTGGACCGATACGGCTGATTCGCTTGAAGAGCGTCTGCGTAGGCTTCAGCATGGGCGTATTCGGATTCCTGCGGATATTGTCGTTGACAATGAGAACCTGATTAAGCGTGCCCGGCAGGTCGCCGAAGAGGTGAGACGCAATCCAGATCGCAAGGTCGAGCTTGAGGCTGATCTTGATTTGGATATGAAGCGTGCCGAGAAGCGTATCAAGGATTTCCAGAAGGCCAATGACACGTTCAACATGGACGTGGATTTGGAGACCGCCGCCGCACGCGCACATCTCGCTTACTTCACAAGACCGCGCACGATTGACATTTTCGCGGAGTTCAAAGGCACCGATCTCGGCAAGATCATGAAGGGCATGACCGCTGGCGCTACGGGTGTCCGTGGCGTGCAGAACGAGTGGCAGAAGCTCGTCAACGTGTTCGACAAATTCGATGAGGTCGTGCCGAAGTGGAGTCTGCTGGGCGCGGTGTTCGCGTCTGTTGGCGCTGGCGCGTTGAACTTGTCCCGCACGGCTGGCAGTGCCGGCGCTTCTCTGGTGATGATGAGCAAGGCGGCTTTGGCCGCTCCGGGCGCTTTGCTCGGGTTGGCCGCGGGCTATGAGGTCGCGTATGCGGCTGCGAACAAGCTTGGCGCATATGTGGATGTGTCCACCACGAAGCTTGGCGGATTGCATGACAAGCTTGCTGACACGTTCTGGAAGCAGGCCGCGACTCCCGTCACCGATATGATGAACACGCTCGGGGACAGCAAGTACGTCGAGAACATGAACGGCGTGGCTGACGCTGAGGGGCGTATCGTCGCCAATGCGGCGCGTGTCGTCGCGCAGGAACCGTATGTGGATCGTATCAATTCGATTCTTGGCAATACGGTCAAGGGAGTGGACGCGCTTGACCCTGGCGTTCAGGCTGTCACCGCTTCCGTTGTGAGGCTTGGCGATAGGACCAGCTCGTATCTGCCGCGCATGGCTAACTATGTGAGCCGTAACACAACGCTGATGGCGCAGTGGGTCGATGAGGCGGAGCGTACCGGCAAGGTCACTCAGGCTATGGAGAAGGCCATCGAGCAGGGTGGCTATCTCATGTCGAGCGTCAAGTCGGCTGGCGGTATCCTCAGGGGCACGTTCGGCACGTTGGCCGAGGGCGAGAATGGCATCGAGAAGTTCTCCGACGCTTTGAGCCGTGCTGACAGGGCCGTGAACGGCGTGAAGTTCCAAGCCACGTTGGCCGCGTGGGCCGATGGGGCGAAGACCGCTTCGGGCAAGTTCCATGATTCGTTCCGTGAGATTGGCGACGCGGCTTATGAGCTGCGGGACACGACGAAGCAGGCGTTCGTTGACGCAGGCTCCATGGTGTCCACCGGCATTGGTTCCATCAGCAGTCTTGTCGGCAAGTCGAAGCATGGTATCGCTGACTTCAGCAACGGCGTGTCAGATGGATTCCAGAAGGTGTTCCGTGCCGTTGATTCCGCCTCTCCGATGTTCGACAGTCTGCTGTCGATGGTCGGCGAATTGTCCGACACGTTCGGTGGGACGTTGGGGAACACGTTGAAGTCGTCGGCTCCGACGATCAAGGTGTTGGCCGATGGCGCTTCCGCCATGGCTCAGGCGTTCGGCAAGCTGCCTGCGCCCGTTCAGGCGATGGTCGGCATGTATGCGACGTTCGGCAAGGCCGGCATCAGCGCTTACAATTCGTTGAAGCGTGGCATGTTGCAGAATATCGAATCCACGTTGCAGTATCGGAAGACTTTGAGCCAGTTGGGTATCACCTCGCAGGAGACTGCGATCAGTATGAGCGAGCTGGTCCGGGCGATGGCTCGTTTGAAGTCCGGTCAGACGGCTGGCGTGCTGACCGGTGAGGTTTCCGAAATTCGCCGGATGGGTGTCGCTGCCGACGATACCACTGCGAAGCTGAATCGTATGAATCGTGCGCAGGCTGGCGGTTCCGCCGTTGCAGGCGTTGCCGCTGGCGCTGGTTCCACCGGCTTGGTTCGTGGCGTCGGCGAGGCGGCTGAGGGCGCCGCCCGCAAGACTGGTTTGCTGAAGACCGCTTTGAGTGGCGTGGTCGATTTCCTTGGTGGGCCTGTCGGCATCGCCATTGGCGGCGTGACCACGGCGTTGAGTCTGGCGGGCAGTGCGATCAGCTCGTACAATGATGCCGCCGCGCACACGCAGACGGTGAACCGGACCGTCGCCGACTCGTTCAAGAACGTTCAAAGCGGCGCGGCGGACGCTTCCACGGCTGTTTCCAAAGCCAAGAAGACCGTTTCGAAGAATTGGACCGACAAGGATTACGGTTGGAAGCTTCCGAACGGCAATGCCGTCGAGAAGTTTTTTAGCGGTGTCACGAAGTCGATAAGCCCGTTCAAGGATTCGTCCAAGGCGGCTGATGCGCTTGGCATCAGCGTCAAACAATTGAATTCCGCCGCGACCGGAACGAACGACGCCTATGACAAGATGCATAAGAAGCTTGAGGACATCAAGAACGACCAGCAGTGGGTCATGGGCGCGAACGGCCAGATGGTGAACGCCAACGAACAGCAGGCCGAAGCCGCCGAACGTCTGCTCGGCGTGCTCGAAGACTCCCACACCGAATGGGTAAAAGGCATGAAGGTGGCGTCCGATTGGATCGGCAGCGCCGATAGCGTCGCCAACGTTTCGGCGTTGGCCTCCGACAAGCTCAGCCTGCTGTCCGAATCCCTCGCAGCCAACAACTACGAGCTGGAAGGCAACAGCAAGAACGCCCAGGCCAACCGCAAGATGATGGCCGATTACGCGGACAGCGCTTTGCTGGCCGCGAAGAACATCATCTACGCGGGCAACGGCAGCGCCGAAGCGAACCAGAAAGCCAAGAACGCCGTCTATTCCGCCCGTCAGGAAATCATTCAGATGGCCGAACAATGCGGCATGTCAGCCGACGCCGCCTCCGCGCTCGCCGACCAGATGGGTCTTATTCCCGATAACGTGTCCACGAAGTTCGATCTGACGAACATGGATTCGGTGAAGGCTCAGGTTCAGGATTATATCGACCTGCTTGAGTTGACCAAGGGGCAGAAGGAAATCATTCTTGATCTCGTACAACAGGGTGATATAACGAGTTTCGACCAGTTGGCCGGTGCCGTGAAGGCGCTCATGGGTGGTGCGAGCGAGAAGGATCTGGTTATTCTTCTTGAAGCCAAGGATGACGCTTCAGGTAAGATCAAGGATGCTACGGCTTTGGCCAAGGGGTTCGGTCTGACGAAGGCCCAGATCGATATTCTCGCCAAGGATGAGGCTGGCCCGAAGTTGGATGCCGTCAAGCAGAAGCTTCGTGACAGTGGGTTGACCGACGCTCAGATTCAGATTCTCATCGATGCTTTGGATAAGACGCAATCCGGTGTTGATAGTGCGAAGAATAATCTGCATGCCGTCGAGCAGACGCCTGTGGATGTTCCTATTACGGCAGCTGATAATACGCAGGGCGGTGTCGCTAGCGCGCAGTTTTCGGTGAACAGTGTCCGTCAGGGTGCTCCAACGCTGATCGACGCTGTTGATAGGGCTAGTGTTATAGCGCAGATAGCGAAGGGCAATATTGAGAACGTGCCTCGTAATTGGCCTACGCTTTTCGCTGGTATCGGCAATACGTCTGCTGTGGCGGTTGATGCGAAAAACCAGATTGTCTCCGTGCCTACATGGTGGGGAAGTCGTCTTGACGCTTCCACGACCGGATATGATGCTGTTGCAGGTCTCGCTGGGCAGTGGAACAGCATTCAAAGCAAGAGTGTGACGCTTGATGCGTCTGTTGTTGCTAGGGGTATTGCGAATGCTGGCCATAAGGCTACTGGTGGCCGTATCAGCGGGCCGGGTACTGGCACGTCTGATTCGATTCCAATGTGGCTGTCGGACGGCGAGCATGTTATTCGTGCCGCTGCGGCGAGCAAGCTTGACCGCACTGTCGGCCCGAATTTCCTGAACGTGTTGAACGCGACCGGTGATCTGGACAGGGCGGTGTCGCAGGCCCGCACGTCGTATGCGCGTAGTGCGCGTGACATGAGCCGTAACGCCTACGCTTCCGGTGGCAGGGTCCAGAGAATGTTGGATTCAGCCACATCCATCACGGTCAACATTCCTTCACGGGATGATCGTGAACTGGTGTCCGCCGTGAACGAGCTGCGTCGTGAGGTTGCGGGCTTCCGTGATGGTATCGGCGGTGAGATCAGCCGTAACAGCAGTCCTTGGCCGAGCAAGCGTGATTTCGTCCGTGATGTATTGGAGGCCAGCCGTGGCAGGTGAGCTTGCGTATGTGAGTGGTCTGACCGGTAAACGGTTCGACGTGTCGGATTATGAGACCGTTGATTTCGAGGACGCGTTGGAGTTGCGCGGCCGTGAATGGGATTACACGGTGCGTAACGGTGGGTTGACCGGCGTTTCGAGGAAACGTCGGGAGGTTTCCGTTGACGTGCATTATGGCGATGCGGCTGCGTTCGACTCGTTCATGCGGGCTGTTGACGCTGATCTGGCCGTAGGCAAGCCGGGACGGTTGGAGGCGGTGAATGGTGCGGGGGAGGTTTGGACCCAATCGTGTTATGCGGTGAAGTCCGAAGCTTCCTCGCATCCTGGTTCCTCCGACCCGGTGTGCGCGCTTTCGTTCGTCTTGCTGGATGGCGTATGGCGGCACGATGCCGCTACCGTATCGTATCAGCCTGTTTCCGGGTCTGCGTTGTCTGGCTTGGATTTGCCGACCGACATGGGTTATGATCTGGCTGTTTCGCGTCCGTCATGCATGGTGTCTAATCGTATGCGTGTTCCGATGCCGTTTCGTCTGGTCATATATGGGGCCGTTTCGAACCCGTCGTTGACGATTGGCGGGAACGTGTACCGGTTGAATGGTGATGTTCCCGCTGGCGCTTACGTGGCGGTTGACTCGTTGAAGAAGTCGATCATGCTGCATGGTGCGGATGGTTCTCTGCGGAACGTGTTTTCGTGGGGTGTGCGCGGTTCCGGTTTGAATCGTGGACAGTATGTTTTCCAACCTATTCCGGCTGGTTCGAGCGTGGTCGAGTTGGGTTCCGGTTTCGGTTTTGATCTGACGGTCGTCGAAGAGAATGGGGACCCGACTTGGTTGATTTGATTTGCGCCGACGAGAATGGCGTGCCGTTCCATGCGGTTTCGGATTGCTTGTTTGACTGCGCGTGGGGGTCGGGTGAGAATGATTTCGAACTGACGTTGTATGACGGTACCGTGTTGCCCGACCGTGGTCTTGTCTATGTTGACGGGACTGAGGTTGGCGGCATCGTCGATCATATGAAGGATGAACTGTCGGATGGCGTGAGTGTGGTCACGTATTCCGGTCGGAGTTGGCATGGCATGTTGGCCGGTAAGGTGTTGCAGCCTGATTCGGGGCAGGATTATCTGAAGGTGTCCGGCCCCGTGAATCAGGTGTTGTCGAACCTGTTGGCCCGTATTGGCTTGTCTGACGTGTTCAAGGTTCGCGCGGATTCCACGAAGACGATTCCAACGTTCCAGTTCGACAGGTATTGCACCGCGTATGATGGCATCCGCAGGATGCTGGCGGCGAATGATCTGAAACTCATGTTTCAGGAGGTTGACGGAACGGTATGGATGTATGCCCAGCCGATTGTCGCCCATGATGATACGGTCGATTCCGATCTGGTTGATTTTTCCATCACGAAGGATTACCGGCGTACCAACCATATGATCGGCTTGGGCAAGGGTGATTTGAGGAATCGTCTGGTCGTCCACTATTATGCGGATGATTCCGGCAAGGTGTCCAAGACTCGCACGTTCGGTGGTCGTGACGAAATCGCCGCAGTCTATGATTATTCGTCCGCCGAGAAGGACGAGTTGGACAAGCAGACGAAGAAGCAGTTGCAGGATTTGCAGGGCGCTGGCGCTGTCGATGTGACCGTGCATGACGGCCTGTCGCTTGATGTGGGCGATAGGGTTGCGGGCTGCGATCATGTGACTGGTCTGACGGTTACTGCCGTCGTGTTGAAGAAGATCGTGAAACTGTCTGGCGGCTTGCTGTCCGTATCGTATGAGGTTGGCGACGCTGCTTCCTCGAAGACGGAATATTCGAATTACACGAGTTCCTCTTCCTCTTCGTCTTCGGGTTCGACTGGCGGTGGCGTGTCTTTGACGGCTGGCCGTGGCCTATCAATTTCAGGCAGCACGATCAGTGCGGAAGTCGCTTCCGAAGATTTGGATGCCGTCAGGCAGGTCGCCGAGTCGGCGGACAGGACGGCTTCCGGTTTCGCGGCGCAGATCGGCAAAGCGAATCAGACCGCCGAGGATGCGAGGAACGTCGCCGATGCGGCCAAGACCGTGGCCGACAGTGCCAAGTCGGGCATGATGACCGATGACGAGCGGTCGAAGCTCGCTTCGGTCGAACGGGGCGCGAACGCCTACACGCTGCCGAAGGCGTCCACGGACGTGCTTGGTGGCGTGAGGGTGGACGGCAGCACGATAGTCTCCGTTGACGGTGTGATCAGCGCGCATGTAGGCGACGGCGCTTCCGGGAGGGTCGTGTTCCCAATCGGATACGTGGTCCAGAACACGACTGGTGTTGACCCTTCCGTGGATTTCGGCGGCACGTGGAGGCAGTTGCCTTCGCTTGGTTGTTTCACTTTTGAAAGGATAGGCTAGTGAAATCTGACGGTTACTCGAAGTATGTATGCGACAAGTGCGGCAAGACCGCTTATGTCGCCGCTGGCGATACGGAGGCGCGTGAATGGTTCACCGTGCGCCGCTATTCGGCTGGCAAGGCGACCCGCATCACGGATGATGTGGCGCCCGACATTTACGAATTGTGTTCCAAATGCAATGCGTCTTTCATGGCGTTCATGCAGAAGGACGACGAAGCGTTTGAAGCATGGTTGAAGGAGGTTGAACAATGACCATCGAACTGGTTGACGGCAAGGCCGGCACGGCTCATATTTCAAGCGAGGACAAGGCGATCATCCATCAGGCCAAGTTCTCGAAGTCTGACGTGGTGTACGACTGGGGTGATGCGTTCAAATGCTCGATGAGTTCGTCCAACAGGGCGACGATCGGCACCGGCTGCGCGTCGATCCAGGGCTTGGACTGGCATATCACGTCGGCGGAATCGGTGACGATCTCCAACGAGTCGCAGGGAATGAAACGCAATGACATCATTTGCGCGCATTACCATCGAGATTCCGGGACCGGTAATGAGCTGGTGAACTTGGTCGTATTGAAGGGTACGCCGAACGCGACTGCCGCCGCCGACCCGACCATTCCGTCAGGGAAGATATTGTCCGGCGCGGTTGACGCGTACATGCCGTTGTGGCGTATCCCGCTTGACGGCATCACGGTAGGCACGCCGGTACGCCTGTTCACGCCGAGGGGGGCTTTGTGGGATTCCGTAACCCAGCAATGGAAACCGCCGTATACATCCGACAGCCTCACTCTGTG
>OLRP01000825.1_pt1 | contig 26901 bp, 33 predicted proteins | sample 1672401 | NCBI WGS metagenome assembly OLRP01 (sample SAMEA3136682, study PRJEB25190) | human gut metagenome | reverse complement strand
GACGGATCGGGTAAGCCATCAGACCGATTAATTCAGTATGTCCGGTAATTCTTTCTGCCATTATAATAGCCCCTTTCGTGATTCATTGTAAAGGTCTGCTTTTATTTTTGCGAGATCTTTTTTTATTGCATTTATTTATTATATTTATTGCATTCCTTTGTCAGCTTATCTGATTACTGAAGATATCCCATCTGTGTCAGGGAGTTGAGGATATTTCTTCCTTCCATGGTTCCGTCGATGATTCTTCTTGCGCGTTTGCTGTCACCGATATTCAGGATCTCAACATCCTCAGAAGCGAAAGCATCTGACAGTTCTGTGTAAAGCTGGCCCTGAGCTCTCATGCCAAGGCATACGAAGCCATAGTCAAATGGAAGTTCACGCTCGCCCTGTGCATCTTTTACAAGGAAAGAGCTGTCCATTACTTCCTGAAGGGCTGTTTTTGTAAGCTGAGCTACATTGTGCTTCTTCATCTGATCTTTCATATCATTTTTTGTGACAGGATCAAGGTCACGTCCGATCTGATCCATCATTTCTACGATAGAGATCTCAGCATTTCTTGCTGCAAAGAATTCTACGACATCAAGACCGACAGCACCGCCGCCGACAACAACAACTTTCATGCCTGTCATATCTTTCGGATAGTCATTGATGTGGCTGATCATTCCGAGGATAGAAGCAACCTTGCTGCCTTCTTTGTCGATACGGTCATGCAGACCTTTGATCGGAGGAAGTAAAGGAGCGGAACCTGTGGAACTTACGATCAGGTTTGGATGGAATTTGCGGATATTTTCCGGTGTTCCTGCTGTGTTTGTAAAGATATAAAGGTTTTCAAGCTGTTCTGCTCTGTGGATCAGATAATTCGGGAAATCAGCCAGACGTTTCTTTGCCGGGATCTTAGAGATCACAGAAGCAAGACCGCCAAGAGTTTCACCTTTTTCCAGAAGGAAAGTGTTACAGCCTGCTTCAGCGGCTGTACAGGCAGCTTCCAGTCCGGCAGTACCACCGCCGATCACTACAACATTACAGTTTTTATTTACTTTCTGGTTTTTGTAAACATCGCCTTCCAGAACGGATGGGTTTACCGTACAGCGGATCGGGCGGTTAAAGCCGATTCTGTTTCCGGCACATCCGATGTTACAGGAAATACATTTGCGAAGATCACATTCTCTTCCGGAAGCAACTTTGTTTACCCATGCAGGCTCTGCAATCAGGCCACGTCCCATACCGATCAGGTCTGCATCACCGTCAGCAAGGATCTGTTCTGCAACTTTCGGGTCACGGATGTTACCCATGGAGATACATGGTTTGCCGAATTTCTCTTTGACAGCTTTTGGCATATAGGAACGCCAGCCGTCCTTCATATAGTTGGCATCAATCTGATACTGAATAGAACCGTTTAAGCCACAGGAAACGTCGAAGATGTCAACTTCATCCTGTACATATTCCAGATATTTCAGAGTATCTTCCAGAGTATTTCCGCCTTCCATCAGTTCATCTGCGCTGAGACGGAGCATGATCGGGAAGAAAGGTCCAACCTGTTTTCTTACTTCTTCGATGACCATACGGCAGAAACGTGTTCTGTTTTCCACAGAGCCGCCGAATTCATCGGTACGCTTGTTTGTAAGAGGAGAGAGAAACTGGCTGATCAGGTAAGAGTGTCCTGCATGGATCTCTACAGCATCAAATCCTGCGATCTGTGCGCGTTTTGCAGCCTGTCCGTATTTTTTCACGATATCAAGGATCTCTTCTTTGGTCAGTGGACGCGGGATATCACCGCCGTCCTTAGTCGGTACATCCGATGCGGATACCGGCTGCATGTTGATACGGGATGATACTGCGGAAGCACCGGCATGGTTGATCTGGATGGCAATGCAGGTTCCGTATCTGTGAATATTCTCACAGAACTTGAACAGACGAGGCAGATAGTTGTCATGATCGATACGCAGCTGAGTGGTACCGTTGGAGCCCTGCGGAGAGTCCACACTGGCGTTTTCCACGATGATCAGACCGGTACCTCCTTTCGCACGCTGTTCGTAATAATTAATATGAAGAAAACTCATTTCACCGTTCTGTTCGCCATAGTTGGTGCCCATCGGCATCATAGTGATACGGTTTTTGATAGTCATATTCTTCACAGTCAATGGGGTGAAGATATGCTGATAATTGCCTTTCATAAAGAAACCTCCCTGAGAGTTTTGTAGGTGATGGGGCAAAAAGTGTTTTGCCCTGTTCATGTTTTTGGCGAGTCCCAAGGTCAGAAATTTTTCTGCAAGCAAGCCTGCGTCAGACTTCCGATCTTTTGACTCTGGGTATCATGTATGTGTTAATTGTATAACAAAAACATAACAAGTACTAATTCGTATTATTTGCGGTATGATAAAAAAAATCTATCGGTTATTCTAAATTTTATTAAAATAAGAAAAAACGACTGTAATACGGATTCACATTGCATATCGGGCGGTGGAATGGTAAGATAAAACATATGTTTGAAAAAAGGAGAGGGATAGCATGAAAGAAGAACTGACGATCCGGGTGGTAAAGCCGGAAGATGCAAAAGGACTTCTGGAGATCTACGCGCCTTATGTGGAGAAAACAGCGATCACATTCGAATATGAAGTACCGTCGGAGGAAGAGTTCGCCGGACGGATCCGTCATATTCTGACGAAATACCCATATCTGGTACTGGAAGAAAACGGGGAGCTGCTGGGGTATGTGTATGCAGGGACATTTAAGGAGCGGTCTGCTTACGACTGGGCGGTAGAGACGACGATCTATATCCGGGAAGATCAGAAAAAGAGAGGACTTGGAAAGAAGATGTATGCGGCACTGGAACGGGTGTTGGAAAAGCAGAATATCACAAATCTGAATGCCTGCATCGGTGTGCCGGAAGTGCCGGATGAACATCTTGACCGCAACAGCATGGATTTTCATCATCATCTGGGATACCGGCTGGTGGGAGAATTCTATCAGTGCGGGTATAAGTTTGATACCTGGTATAACATGGTGTGGATGGAGAAAATAATCGGTGAACATCAGAAAAAACAGCCGGCGATGATCACCTTTCCGGAACTTTTAAAGAAAGATCCGACACCATGGGAAGCATAAAATCAGAGAAATATTGGATGAAGCACAAAAAGAAAAATATGATGTAAGGAGAATTATATTACATGGAAGGAAATTTGACGAAGGGGCCTATTCTGAAGACGCTGACCAAACTGGCGATACCGATCATGGCGTCTTCCTTTCTGGGAACTTTATACAACATTACCGATATGGCATGGATCGGACTGCTCGGCTCAAAAGCAGTGGCTGGTATCGGTGTCGGAGGCATGTTCACCTGGCTGTCTCAGGGATTTGCATCTATGGCAAGGATGGGCGGACAGGTGCAGGTGGCGCAGTGTGTCGGAAGAGGAGATAAGGAAAAGGCTCATGGGTATGCCCAGGCGGCGGTTCAGCTGGCAACGGTGATGGGGCTGGTGTATGCACTGGTTGTACTTATTTTTACAAAGCAGATGATCGGATTTTTTAAACTGGAGGATCCGGAGGCGTATGCGGCGGCATTTGTCTACACAAAGATTGCCTGCGGACTGATCGTCTTTTCATTTTTGTCGGTGACACTGACCGGTATCTATACGGCGCAGGGAGATTCGAAAACACCGTTTTATGCGAACCTGATCGGTCTGGCGACGAATATGATCCTGGATCCGCTTCTGATTCTCGGACCGGGACCGCTTCCGAAACTGGGTGCGGCAGGAGGAGCCATTGCAACGGTAACGGCGCAGTTTATCGTTATGAGTATCATGATTCTTGGAATCGTGAAACAGAAGAAAGAAAATGTATTAAAAGGTATTACCCTGTTCACAAAAATTCCGGCAGAATATCTGAACGGGATCTGCAAAATCGGAATTCCTACTGCGATACAGGGAATGGCATACTGCGTGATATCGATGGTAATCACCCGCATGGTATCGGCCTTTGGTGCAGAAGCCATCGCCACACAGCGTGTGGGAGGACAGATTGAATCCATATCCTGGAATACGGCAGACGGATTCGCCACCGCGTTAAATGCGTTTATCGCGCAGAACTATGGTGCGGGAGAGATGGGGCGTGTAAAGAAAGGATATCGGGCATCTCAGTGGACAGTCGGAATCTGGGGGATTTTTATTACGCTGTTGTTTGTGTGTGTTCCGCGTCCGATCGCAAATATTTTCTTCCATGAGCCGAAAGCGATTGCCACAGCGGTTGATTATCTGATCATCGTTGGATTCAGCGAAGCCTTTTTATGTATTGAGACAACGACAGTAGGAGCGCTTTCCGGACTGGGAAGGACACATCTATGCAGTGTGATCAGCATAATCTTTACCAGTGCCCGGATACCGCTGGCGATCATTCTTGGAGGAACTTCGCTGGGACTGAACGGTATCTGGTGGGCACTGTCATCGACTTCCATTGTTAAAGGTGTGCTGTTTGTGATTGTGTTCCAATGGGTAACCCGCACAAAAAAACAGGTGGCTGCCTGACGGAAAAACAGATACAGAATGTCAGAACGGAATCGGCAGAGACTTGGGGTCTTCGGTATTCCGGTAGGCAGAAGGGGTACAGCCCTTGCAACGTCTGAACTGACGGATAAAATAACTCATATTTTCGAAACCGGCGTTTAATGCAATCTCAGTGATGGGAAGCCGGGTGGAGAGCAGCTGGGAGGCCGCCTGGTTGACCCGGTATTCATTCAGGTAGGAAAACGGTGTTTTTCCTGCCTTTTCTTTAAAAAAACGGCAGAAATAATTCCGGTTCATATGAATTGTGCCGGCAAGGTCTTCCAGAGATATTTTTTCTCCGTAGTGAGATTCAATATAAGAAAATACAGCTTTTAACGGATTCACATCACCGGAAGTTTCTCCTGCCTGTGTACCGGGGATAAAGGACTGGCTGGCAAACAGCAGTTCCAGAATCTGCAACAGCGTGATCTTGATCGAGAGAGCGGCAGTCAGCGAGGTATCGCAGTTTCGGTACTCGTCGGCTGCTTTTTTTATGAGTGCAGCAATCTGAGCAGTGAGTTCCGGAGCAAGTGCTTCACTATCGGGAAACAGATATTTTCCGGTGCAAAGAGGTACCAGATAAGAGGTCTGGCAGGAATCTGTCTGAAGAAAATTCAGCATATCCAACCGGAAAACCAGCGCATAATGGTGGGAAAACGGACTGTTTCCAAACAGTCCGTGCAGTGTGCCGGGATTAATAAAATAAATATGTCCTTCCTGGAGCAACCGGGTACGGTTCTGGGTACGAAGTACAAGACTTCCTTTGGTAACATATATAAATTCCACTTCCTCATGCCAGTGATATGGCACAAAGTATTGCCCGTAAGGATCTTCCTGAGAGTATGCCTGAAACGGAAGACCGAGAGAACCATGAGAGTGACTTTCGTGATAAGATAAGCTATTCATGTAAATACAGTCCTTTAATTAAAATTTAATCGAGTAATTATCTCAAAATGCTATGTTTATATTCTAAAGATATCACATGATTTTCAAAAAAGAAAGAGATGACGCATGGATCACAGGGATATCGTGGATTATTCGTTACTGTTCATTGGTAATATCCCACGAAGCGTGTTACCGGGATCGGAGTGAACAGTAACGATTGCTCTGTTTTGTGTATTTCTTATGAAAAAGGGAAGAAACATACAGAAAGATATTACATAGGTGTCAAAAACAGAGCAACAGAAAGTGAATATAGTATAAAAAAATAGTAATATATTACAAGAAATGTGAAATGAAATATAGTATCCTGAATATATATGAAAACGAGTCTGAAAATACAGAAAATTTTCGGAAGAAAGAAAAGAGGACAAACATATGAGCAAAGCATGGTGGAAAAGTAGTGTTATTTATCAGATTTATCCAAGAAGTTTTGCAGATAGCAACGGAGACGGTATCGGTGATCTGAATGGTATTACCGCACATCTGGATTATCTGAAAGAACTGGGAGTTGATGTGATCTGGCTGTCACCAATCTATAAATCCCCGAACGATGACAATGGATATGATATCTCCGATTATCAGGATATCATGACCGATTTCGGAACAATGGAAGACTTTGACCGGATGATCGCTGAGATGCACAAACGAGGCATCAAACTGGTGATGGACCTGGTAGTAAACCACAGCTCCGATGAGCACAGATGGTTCCTGGAAAGCAAAAAATCAAAAGACAATCCGTATCGTGATTATTATATCTGGAAAGATCCGAAAGACGGCAAAGAGCCAAATAACTGGGGAGCATGCTTCGGAGGTTCTGTCTGGGAATTTGACGAAGAAACAGGGATGTATTATCTGCATTGCTTCTCCAAAAAACAGCCGGATCTGAACTGGGAGAACCCGGTAGTACGTGACGAAGTATTTAACATGATGACCTGGTGGTGTGAAAAAGGTGTAGATGGTTTCCGTATGGACGTTATCAGCATGATTTCCAAAGATCCTGCATATCCGGACGGAGAGATCCGTGATGGACTGCATGGCGATATGTCACCATATGTATGCAACGGACCTCATGTACATGAATATCTGCAGGAAATGAACCAGCGTGTACTTTCCAAATTTGATCTGATCACTGTTGGTGAAACACCAGGTGTTACCACAGAGGAAGCAAAGAAATATGCAAATCTGGATGGAAGCGAACTGAACATGGTATTCCAGTTTGAACACATGGGAACAACAGACGGAAAATACGGCAAATGGACCACTAAGAAACCGGAAATGAAAAAAGTCCGTGCTGTCATGAACAAATGGCAGAATGACCTGGAAGGAAAAGCATGGAACAGTCTGTACTGGGATAACCACGATCAGCCGCGTGCCGTATCCAGATTCGGTGATGACAGCCCGATGTACCGTGAGGTATCCGCAAAGATGATCGCAACCTGCCTGCATATGCTGAAAGGTTCTCCATATATCTATCAGGGCGAAGAAATTGGTATGACTAATGCATATTTCAAATCCATTGATGATTACAAAGATATCGAAGCTATCAATGCATACAAAGAGTATACCGAGAGCGGTCTGATGACAGAAGAAGAGATGCTGAACTGCCTGAAAATGGTCAGCCGTGATAACGCCAGAACTCCGATGCAGTGGGATGACAGCGCAAATGCTGGGTTTACCACAGGAACGCCATGGATCAGTGTGAACAAAAACTATACACAGATCAACGCAAAGGCTGCCCTGGAAGATAAAGACAGTGTATTCTACTACTATCAGAAACTGATTCAGCTGCGTCATGAGAATGAGATCATCGTAGAAGGTGTATTCCACGGACTGCTGGAAGACAACGATGATATCTATGCATACGAGAGAACACTGGGCGATGAGAAACTGGTGGTAGCTTGTAACTTTACAAACAAAGAAGTACCTTGCGATCTGTTCGAAGGAAAAGAAGGCGAAGAACTGATCACTAACTACAAAAACCATGTAGCAGGTGTTCTGCAGCCATATGAAACAAGAGTAATTCTCTACAAATAATAATAAAAAACAAGAAAATATACCGCTGATCCGAAAGGAATATGTATAATAATTTCGAAAAAGCGAAAAATCAGGAATGGGGTGTCGAGCGAAACTGTCGTTCGACACCCCATTTTTGACAAAATAAGCACTTCCTGTTCCATATAATAATACTTGTTTTCCAGTAAGTATTCCAGATGGAACAGGGGGTGCTTTTTGTCTTACACAATCTATCCGGATGAACTGTTTGTTACCAATCTGGTGATGGATTATTATTTACTCCGACTGGTAAAAAAACTGTGTGGAGGAAGGGCAGGAGTATTGGCTTCTCTTGGAGGAGCTGCTTTTGGAGCTTTGAGTTATTGTATGCTGATTCTTTTACCCATCAGCTTTCCGGTGAATACATTACTGGCATATGTGGCAATCAACACAATCATGGTGAGGTTTGGATGTGGACTGCGGACACCCGGAAGGCTCTGCGGTGGAATCGCCGGTCTGTACATAGCAGGATTCCTCATGGGAGGTATGCTGGAAGTCCTGAAACGATTCCTGAGATTTGCCGGGACAAAAGACGTATTGCTGGCGGGAACCGTCTGTTACCTTGTGTATGCTGCTGTTCTTCCGCGATACCGGGAATGGAGAAAAAAAAGCAGGATCCGCTGCCGGGTAAGACTGCAGATGGAAGGGCAGATTACAGAGGTAAATGCCTTTTTTGATACAGGGAACAGCCTGTATGATCCGATCGCACAAAAACCGGTAAGTATCATTCAAAAAGGAACTCTGGAAAAGCTTTGTGATGCAGATACAATGGAAAAATTACAGGAATTTCAGAGGGGAAAGGCAGAAAAAGAATCGGCTTTGTCGTTTCGGCGTATGCATCCACATTTTCTGGCTTATTCCAGTCTTGGCTGTTCTTGCGGGCTGCTGGTAGCAGTCACGCTGGATGCCATGTACCTGGAAAATGAAAACGTACAGAAAGTGATCCACGCTCCGGTGGTCGCTTTTTCGGGGGAAGACAGTTCTGCTTTCGGGGACTGTCAGATGATCTTACATCCAAATCTGATAGACAGTTAGGAGGAAATTCTATGATGCAGGCAGTATTACCCAGTCATTTTCGTATGCGTATGTTACCGGGTTTTTCCCGCATGCTGTGGAGAAAACCCGGAGAGGTGTATTATATCGGTGGAGCAGACGTACTGCCCAATCCGTTATCTCCTCAGCAGGAATCCGCAGTGATAGAGAGTCTGACAAAAGAGGACAGCCAGCAGGCGAGGGCAAGTCTGATCGAACACAATCTGCGCCTTGTGGTCTACATCGCACAGAAGTTTGATAACACCGGTGTTGGAATGGAAGATCTGATATCTATTGGAACGATTGGACTGATCAAGGCAATCAACACCTTCAATCCGGAAAAGAAGATTAAACTTGCAACGTATGCGTCCCGCTGTATCGAAAATGAAATCCTGATGTATCTGAGAAGAAACAGCAGAACCCGCATGGAAGTCTCCATCGATGAACCGTTGAATGTGGACTGGGACGGGAATGAGCTGCTGCTTTCTGATATCCTCGGAACAGACGAAGATGTGATCTACAGGGATCTGGAGCACGAGGTGGAGTGTAAGCTTCTGGTAAAGGCTATTAACAAGCTAAATGCCAGAGAAAAGATGATCATCTGTCTTCGCTTCGGGCTGAATCAGCCGGATGGAAAAGAAAAAACGCAAAAAGAGGTGGCAGATCTTCTCGGAATATCTCAATCCTACATCTCCAGACTGGAAAAAAGGATCATGGTGCGGTTAAAAAAAGAAATTGTCCGCTATGAATAAACACTTAAAACTATGTTTATTGCTTGAAAGAAATGTCTGAAAACAGTATAATATAGAAAAACAAAAGCGAAAGTGAGGAGTTGCACCATGCATTGTGTGAAAAAAGTAACGGATGATTTATACTGGATCGGCGGCAGTGACCGCAGACTGGCTTTATTTGAAAATGTATACCCGATTCCAAGAGGAGTTTCTTATAACTCTTATGTCCTGCTGGACGAAAAAACGGTTCTGTTAGATACCGTGGACGCATCCATCAGCGGATTATTTTTTGAAAATCTGGAATATGTACTGAACGGAAGGACACTGGATTACCTGATTGTCAACCATATGGAACCGGATCACTGCGCGGTTATTGGAGATGTGGTGAGAAGATACCCGGATGTAAAACTGGTATGTAATGCGAAAACAGTTCCTATGTTAAAACAGTTCTTTAATTTCCCGGTGGAAGACCGTACTGTGATTGTAAAAGAAATGGACACTTTGTGTACCGGAAAACATACCTTTGCCTTCGTGATGGCACCGATGGTGCACTGGCCGGAAGCTATGGTTTCCTATGATACTGTCGATAAGATCCTGTTTTCCGCAGATGGATTCGGAACGTTCGGAGCAATCAATGGAAACCTGTTTGCGGATGAAGTGAATTTTGAAAGAGACTGGCTGGATGATGCCAGAAGATATTTTATTAATATCGTAGGAAAATATGGCGTTCAGGTACAGAATCTTCTGAAAAAAGCAGCTACCCTGGAGATTAAAATGATCTGTCCTCTCCACGGACCGGTCTGGAGAGAGAATCTCGGATGGTTTATTGAAAAATACGATACCTGGAGCAGCTACAAACCGGAGGATCAGGCAGTTATGATCGCCTATGCATCCATCTATGGCAATACGGAAAATGCCGCTGAGATCCTGGCATCAAAACTGGCAGATAAAGGTGTAAAGAATATCGCCATGTACGATGTATCTGTGACAGATCCTTCGGTGATTGTATCCGAATCTTTCCGCTGCAGCCATCTGGTATTTGCCGCACCGAGCTATAACGGCGGTATCTTTACCAAGATGGAGACTGTACTGTCTGAATTGAAAGCACACAGTTTGCAGAACCGTACTGTAGCCATCATGGAAAACGGGACCTGGGCACCGGTTGCCGGAAGACAGATGCGGGAAATCTTTGCCGGTATGAAAAATATTGAACTCTTAGAGGAAGGTGTAACGATCCGTTCTGCGGTAAAAGAAGCACAGGAAGCATCTCTGGAAGCACTGGCTGAAAAAATCGCTTCTTCCTTACAATAAAAGGCAGGACAAAAAAGTCAAAATAATACACTTTTTTGTCAGTTTAATAGAGGAATTCTCCAAATTTTTATAGTATATTTATTTTAAACTATAATTATTCAGTATTCTCACAGTTACAAAATAAAAAATTAAAGGAGGTTTTTACAAACATGGGAATGGAAGAGTATAAGCTGGAAGCACATCCGGTAAGCAAAAAAGAAGCGATTATTCAGGGAGACTGTTATCGAATCACGATGCTGACATCTGCACTGGTACGTCTGGAATACAACAGCGAAGGTGTATTCGAGGACCGTGCAACACAGTCCGTACTGAACCGTGATTTCCCGGTACCGGAATTCAAGGTCGTCGAGGATGAAGAAGAGCTGGTTATTTATACAGATTCTCTGGAGATTCATTACAACAGAAAACCATTTGCAGCAAACGGTCTGTCTATCAAAGTCGTAGGCGGTGGTAGCGGCTGGGGAAGAAACTGGAATTACGGAGATGAACCGAGTGATCTTCTTGGAACAGCCCGCACACTGGACGGATGCGACGGTGCTATGAAACTGAGTGATGATGCTTATTTGAAGGGTGACACACCGATGAACGAAAAATACAGCGGCAAAGTCAAAATGGAGCATGGTATCATCTCAAGAAAAGGCTTTGCTGTTGTGGATGACAGTCATTCGATGGCACTGACAGAAGACGGATGGGTAAGTCCGAGACAGGGAGATGGCGAGGATCTGTATTTCTTCGGATATGGACATCGTTATCTGGAAAGTCTGAAAGATTTCTATTATCTGTGTGGAAAACAGCCGCTGCTGCCAAGATATGCATTTGGTAACTGGTGGAGCCGTTATCATCGTTACACAGAGGAGGAATATAAAGAACTGGTAGAACGTTTTGAAGACGAAAAACTGCCGTTCTCTGTAGCTGTTGTTGATATGGACTGGCATATTGTTGATGATGTAGATCCGAAATACGGAAGCGGCTGGACAGGATATACCTGGAACAAAAATTTCTTCCCGGATCCAAAAGGATTTATGTCCTGGCTGCATGAGCACAATATGAAGATTACGCTGAATGTGCATCCGGCTGACGGAATCCGTGCATATGAGGAACTGTATCCGCGCGTGGCAGAAAAGATGGGAATCGATCCTGAAAGTGAGATTGCAGTACAGTTTGATCCTGCAGATCCACATTTCATGGAAGTGTACCTGAAAGATCTGCATCATCCGCTGGAAGAAGAAGGCGTGGATTTCTGGTGGCTTGACTGGCAGCAGGGAACTGTTACCAAAGTGCCGGGACTTGATCCGCTGTGGATGCTGAACCATTATCATTATCTGGACAGCAGCTGGAAGGGTAATCGTCCGCTGACTTTCTCCAGATATGCAGGTGTGGGAAGTCACAGATATCCGGTAGGATTCTCAGGTGACAGTGTAATCTCATGGGAAAGCTTACAGTTCCAGCCATATTTTACCAATACAGCAAGCAACGTTGGATATGGATGGTGGAGCCATGATATCGGTGGCCATATGATGGGTATCCGTGACGATGAACTGATGGCAAGATGGGTAGAATACGGAGTATTCTCTCCGATTAACCGTCTGCACAGCACCGATAATCCGTTCAACGGAAAAGAACCATGGAAATTTGACAAGATCACACAGGGTGTTATGGAAGATTACCTGCGTCTGCGTCATGGAATGGTTCCATATCTGTACACCATGAACCGCAGAGCAAATTACGATGATCTGCCGCTGATCCAGCCAATGTATTATCTGGAGCCGGATCGTGAAGAAGCTTATCAGGTACCGAATGAATATTACTTTGGTTCTGAACTGCTGGTGTCCCCGATCACAGAGAAACAGGATCCGGAAGTTCGTGCAGCGAAAGTAACAACCTGGCTGCCGGAAGGAATGTGGGTTGATTTCTTCACGGGTATGGTATACCAGGGTGGCCGTATGATCGATCTGTGGAGAGGTGTAGAAGATATGCCTGTTCTGATGAAAGCAGGAGCTATCGTTCCGATGAAAGATATGACTGATTATGACAGCAGCACCGATAACCCGAAAGCTATGGAAGTTCGTGTATTCCCGGCAGAAGACGGAACCTTCACTCTGTGGGAAGACCAGGGAGATACACCTGTAGATAAAGAAGAAAACTGGGTAGCTACACAGCTGACATTTACCGGCGGAGAAGAAGATACTTTCACCATCGGCAAAGCACTGGGCAATGTATCTGTGATTCCGGAAAGCAGAAGCTGGAAGGTAGTATTCATGGGTGTGGAAAAAGCATGCTGCAAAGTAACTGCAGACGGCGAAGAAGTAGCTGTAAAAGTTTCCTATGATAAAGCAATTGCAGCACTGACCGTAGAAGTACCGGAAACAGCAGTAGGAAAAGAAATCGTGATCACATTTGCAGACGGTATATCTCTGGCAGAAAACGATCTGGCCGGACGCTGCTATGCAATGCTTGATAAAGCTCAGATTCCGTACAACCTGAAATCTGATATTCAGGCAATCGTAGAAAAGATGGGCAAAGACGGTGTTGCAACACTGGCAACCATGAACCTGAGCCCGGCACTGTTCGGTGCAGTTCTGGAGATTCTGAATGCATAAGGGTGTGTGACGGAGCAGTTACATAGATAGGTAAATATAGATTCCCTGTCCGGATAAGGCGATAATGGAACGCCTGTCCGGGCAGGGAATTTTTGCGCATTGGATAAAGGATAAGGATTGCCGGTGATGTGTGGGAAAACGTTGATTTTGTGCGAAATTTTGTGTGGAAAAATAAGAATTTGAAAAAAATGCGGGAAGTGTGCTACAATATTCTCCGGAAAGAGAGTGTGAATGGAAAATGAAAAAAAGTACAACTTTCCGCTGGATTTTCTATGCCGGCGGGCTTCTGATCCTGGCGATGGGGATCATTCTGAATACCAAATCAGGTCTTGGCGTTTCGCCGATCATTTCTGTGGCTTACAGTATTTCTACTATATGGAACCTGAACTTTGGAAATACGACATTCGGGCTGTACACGGTGTTTGTTATCATCGAACTGCTCTTACATACCTGCCATAATTACCGACAGCGGAGAGAAGAAAATCATGCGCTGGATGCGTCAACGAAGAAATCATTGCCGCTGATTCTGGGTATGGATCTTTTACAGCTGCCATTAAGTCTGGTATTTACCCGTTTTATGAATCTGTTTTCTTCCTGGATCCCGGCACCGGAACAGGTGGGGATGCGATTTGTTGTACTACTTTGCGGTATCATCCTGACGGGAATCGGAGCGGCAATGTCCTTAAATATGCGAATCGTGCCAAATCCGGGAGACGGAATCGTACAGGCAATCGCAGATACGATCCGAAAACCGGTTGGATTTACAAAAAACTGCTTTGATCTGTGCAATATCTGTATCACGATCACGGTGAGCCTCGTGTTTGCTCACAAACTGATCGGCGTGGGAATCGGAACGGTGGTTGCGGTTCTTGGTGTGGGACGTGTGATAGCGCTGTTTAATAAGATGTGTATGAAGAAGATGGTGACATTGGCTGGGGTGGAATATTAATTTAGCAGAGCGTGGTGGAAAATCGATGGTTCGGTAACCCCTTTTGTTATGAACAATGTTTTTTATGGATAAGATAAAAAAGAGTTTCTGTCTAATAAACGGAGCAGTTTGTTTATTAGACAAAAACTCTTTTATTTTTATGTGTACAACGAGCAAATGTCAAGATGTGCATGAGAACCTGATGACTATAGCAATATCAGGTTTTCGCATAGAAAATATATGCTGTTTTATTATATATAGAATGATAATAATGAATCAATCTAAGAAATCGGTTTGGCTCATCCGCGGACGATACGGATCAGGTTTTTATCAAGCATCAGCGTCCGGTTCCAAGGATTGATGATCACTCCTTCGATTTCTTCTACCGAAAGGGCGGAGAGAAATAATTTTTCGATATCTGTGAGAAAGGTAGACATCACACTGCCGCCGCCTTTTAGTTCCTCGCCAAAACTGGTAAAGGCTGCCCACCATTTTTTACCGTCATCGGTCTGGATCGCCTGAAGGCGCATCTGGTTGTCGCCAACCGGTGGTTCGACTGCAACGATCAGCTGTCCGTGAGCAAGCATCCGTCTGCGGAGTACGGTGAGCGCGTGGGCAAGCATTTCCTGGGACGGCTGCTGCTGCAATGCCAGAATTGCCTGTTCGATCTGTTCGTTATCCTGTAAACCTTCGTCTGTATGTGAAGTTTTGTTATCTGCCATAGTGGATTTCCTCATCTTTCTGAAACATAATAAAAACAGTATAGCACAAAAAGTTACGGTTCGAAAAGACGGAAATAAGAAGAACTGTCAAGGAGTAAAACTTTTTTTATTTTTGTCGGAAATGAATAGACAGTTTGCCAGCTGAGAATCATTTTAGTTGTAAAAACAAATACAATTAGGAGGATTCTTATTATGGCATTGAACAAGGTAGAGATCTGCGGCGTGAATACATCCAGGCTTCCGGTACTGACCAATGAGGAAAAAGAATTGCTCTTTGAAAAGATAAAAAAAGGGGACAAAGAGGCAAGAGAACTGTACATCAAAGGAAATCTCAGACTGGTGTTAAGCGTGATCAAGAGATTTTCCGGAAGCAATGAAAATGCGGATGATCTGTTTCAGATCGGCTGCATCGGGCTGATGAAGGCGATTGATAACTTTGATACGACTTTGCAGGTGAAATTTTCCACGTATGCGGTACCGATGAACGCAGTAAGGGGAAAACACAACATATTGACCAGAACTCTATTCAAATAACAATATATTGTGGGAATATTACTATTTGCTGACGGTTTGACCGTCTTTTTTTATGCGAAAATTCAATCATAAGGAGGCGGTCAAAATGTTTTCAGATACTTTATTAACAAAGATATTTTCCGATGATCGTCTCAGGCATGTACCACTCGAATACCAGTCAACAGTCATTCACGTAGTGGAAGATGCCCTTGAAAAACGGTTCTATACGGAAAAACCATACGCTGAAAAAGAGGAAATTCTAAAAGAGTTATGTGAAAGGTAGGTAGATACCTATGTATGAAAATCTATATTTGCAGAACCCATACCTGCAACAACGGTTTTACCAACAGCCGCAGCAGTACCAACAGATGCAACAGCTTCAGCAACCGACTCAGCAAATCCAGCAGCCACAGTTTCAGTCGCAGCAATTACCGCAGTTGATTGGAAGGCCAGTAAACCAAGTAGAAGAAATAACAGCAAACGATGTCCCGATGAATGCTCCGTATGCACTTTTCCCGAAATCCGACCTTTCGGAAATCTATCTGAAATCCTGGACAGCAAACGGAACGATTCAAACCATAGCCTTTAAACCTGTTCAAATGAATCAGGCTGACAATTCATTGCGTACTCAGTCAGAATTGAAAATAGGGCTAACTGAGGATGTTACACAGGCACTTATGAGCCAGTTTGAAGAACTGAAAAACAAGATAGATCGGTTGGAGCAATCAATGTCTGGAAGCTCCGGTACTATAAGGACAAAATCAAAAACTTCCACAGTTAAAAAGGATGGTGAAAGTGAATGAATCCGATGAATTTTTTTCAAATGCTTAAAGGTGGAAATCCGCAGCAGTTTTTAAAACAAATGATGGGAAACAGCCAGATCATGAGCAATCCTATGGCGCAGAACGCAATCAACATGGCTCAGAAAGGTGACATGAAGGGGATAGAAACACTGGCAAGAAATCTGGGGAAAGAAAAGGGGATAAACCCTGACGATCTTATGAATGAGATTAAAAAGAAAATGAATATGTAGCATATTAGAGGTTGTGCACAAAAACGAAGTACCTCTTTATGAATAAAATTTTCCAAGGAGGAATAAGGTATGTTTAATTCAAACAATGCGCCTTTTACAATGCCTGTAATGCCGGCAACCGGTTATTCCGACAGTAATGGAGCATGGGGAGACGGTGGATGGTTATGGATCATCGTAGTTTTCGCCTTGCTTTTTGGATGGGGTAACAATGGCTGGGGCGGATTTGGTAGTGGAAATGGTAGTGGATACGTTGCTACAGCTGCTACACAGGCGGACATTCAGCGCGGATTTGATAATCAGGCGGTTATCAGCAAGCTGGATGGCATTAACAACGGGCTGTGTAATGGATTCTACACTCAGAACACTGCTATCATGAATGGTTTCCACGGTGTAGACAATGCAATTTGTAATCTGGGATACCAGACTCAGCAGGGGTTCAACAATACAAATGTTGCCCTTATGCAGGGGCAGAATGCATTGCAGGCACAGTTAGCTGATTGTTGCTGCCAGAACCGTGAAGCAATCGCTCAGGTCAGATACGACATGGCTCATGACACATGTGCCCTGCAGAACACAATGAACACTAACACACGCGATATCATTGAAAGTCAGAACGCAGGAACACGTGCAATCCTTGACTATCTCTGCCAGGAAAAAATCTCTACTCTGCAGGCTGAGAACAACGATCTCAGACGTGCTGCTTCTCAGGATCGTCAGAGTGCACTGCTCACAACTCAGATGGCTGCTCAGGCACAGCAGATCATCAACGCTGTGAACCCTGCTCCGATTCCGTCATATCAAGTTCCTAACCCGAATGCATATTACGGATGCGGATGTGGCAGCGGTTGTGGATGCTAACAAATGAATAACTTGTAACTTAACCAATTTATGGTTATGTCTGCTATAAGCAGTTTTACAACAAAAGGGCAGACTTAACGGTTTGCCCTTACTTTTATTTATGGAGGTATGATTTATGGCTGAATTTGTAGCAGTTTCTGCACAGGAAGTTGCAGCAAACGGAAATGTTATTTTTACCAATACAGCAGTATCAGGTAGTAACTGTATAAAACACCGGGAGGGATCCGGTATTGTTACTCTTCGTGGATTGACAAACCAGTGTCGCGCAAGATACTTTGTTGACTTTTCTGGCAATATTTCTATTCCAACTGGTGGTACGGTCGGTGCGATCTCTCTGGCAATCGCGATCAGCGGCGAACCAGTGCTTTCTTCTCAGATGATAAGCACACCGGCAGCTGTTGACCAGTACAACAACGTGTCTTCCGGCGTCTATATCGATGTGCAAGCTGGATGTTGTGTAAATATTGCAGTAAAGAACACCAGTACTCAGGCGATCAACGTAGCGAACGCAAACATCGTTGTTACAAGAGAAGCGTAAGGAGGGAATTTCAATGGATGTAAAGAGAATGCATGATATGATTGAGAAGCTTTCCGAATGTGCAAAAGCCGAACTGGATAAGGGGATAGAAAAACTGGATGTGTGTGAATTTGGTCAGGTAACTGATATGCTCAAAGATTTAGCGGAAGCGATGTATTACAGGACTCTAACGAACACCATGGAAGAATTCGATCCGGAATCCATGTTGGATGTCATGGACAGATACGGTGACCGCCGTTTCTACGACAATTACCGGTATTCCAACGGCAGATTTGCTCCGAAAGGTCGAGGAACCCGGATGGGATATGAAGATTACCCTCCATACTGGCATATGACCCCGGAGATGTACCGGATGGATGGTAAAGAATACAATCCTGACCGCGATATTGACCGAAATAAGGGCAGGATGTATTATACCGAAGAGAAACCCGAACGGAAGTACAGCATGGCAAGAAGAGCCTATACGGAAGCCAGAGAGGGACATAAAGATAAGGATACCAGAATGCACGAATTGGAATCTTACATGTCTGAACTAAGTAAGGATGTTACGGATCTTATCGGTGAGATGTCCAATGAAGAGAGAACGCTTGCAAAAGCGAAACTGAGTACGTTAATCAGTAAAATGTAAGGGAGAGGGGACTTCGGTTCCCTCTTTTGGTGATTATATGGAATTTAAGATCAGAAACGAATCCTGGATAATTCAATTTGTTCCAGCACAATCTCCAGAACTTCAAAAATCAGACGGTTCCTATACCATAGGAGTTACTGACCAATCAAACAACACTGTGTATCTAGCTGACCATTTAACAGGTCCCATGCTGGATCGTGTCCTTTGCCACGAACTAACCCATGCGGTCTGTATGACATACAATCTGTATATGCCAATTGAAACAGAAGAAAAACTATGTAATTTTATGTCTGACCATGGAAAAGAAATTATATATCTTTTGGACGATCTGCTTGAGAATATATTAATTTTGCGTGTTGCTTAGAAAGTTGCTGTATGGTATAATTACCTCAGTGACGAGAAATGCATGAAGTACGAGTGAGATCTGGATTGAAAAGGATCAGGCATCGTCAGCCTGAGTATATCAGAAATTTTAGCAAAATTTTTTCTGGTATGCTCAGGCTTTTTTATTTCCTCGTTTTTTCAGTGAAGATACTGAATACAGAAAACGGAATATCGATCAGTTATGCGGCTGATTACTATTTGAACGGAACAGGGTTTGTTTTACAGACCCTGTTATTTCTGTATAAAACGGGAAAATAGGAGGGCAACATGGAACAGATAAAGATTTTTAATTCAGACGAATTTGGAAGTGTTCGAACAATAATCATTGATGGAGAACCTTGGTTTGCCGGAAAGGATGTGGCAGCATCATTAGGATATAAAGATACATCTGATGCTTTGAAAAAGCATGTTGCGGAGGAGGACAAGCTGACTCGGTGTTTTACCGACTCAGGTCAGAACAGGCAAATGTATGTTATTAATGAATCTGGCTTATATTCTTTGATTTTCGGAAGTAAATTAGAATCCGCACAAAAGTTTAAACACTGGGTAACATCCGAAATTCTTCCATCGATCAGGAAGAACGGAATTTATGCAACGGATAAGGTGATCGATGATATTTTAAACAATCCAGATTTTGGAATTGAGCTTCTGACGAAATTAAAAGAAGAACGTGCTGCAAGGGTGGAAGCTGAAAAAACAAATGCCATCCTTATGCATGTGAACAAAACATATACCATGACTGAAATTGCAAAAGAAATAGGATTAAAAAGTGCTGTAGAACTGAACAAGATCCTCTCCGAAAAGAAAATCCAGTATAAAGTAAACGGTACATGGGTTATGTATTCCGACTATAGTAACTGCGGATACGAGGAAATAAAACAAGAGGTTCTGGACAACAGTCATGTAATCTACCATCGGAAAATTACACAGCTTGGAAGAAAATTTATTTTAGGCTTATTTGATATGGCAGCATAAAGACACTTTCGGGTGTCTTTTTTTGTTTGCTGTCTCTTGTAGTACAATATTCCACATGGTATAATATGGCAAACACATTTCAAAAAGGGGGAAAATTGAAAATGAAATGTCCATATTGTAACACGGATAATCCAGACGGACAGAATTTCTGTGGAAACTGTGGAAAACCGATAATGGATTCACAGCCACAACAGAACAGTTGGATTGATGACAGGCAACAGGTACAAAGGATGCCTAAATTTTACGAACTAACTTGGGTGATTATCCTTGCGTGTATTTTTATACCGCCGTTGGGGATTGCTTTTCTCTGGATGAGCAGCCGACCGAAGAATACCTTTGGAAGAGTATTTTTAACAATTTTCATGGTATTTTATTCTCTGATATGGATTGTCAGCGTGATTCCGTCAACCGATTCCGACAAAAAGTCGGAAACTGAAACGGTTGTTGTAGAATCTGAAAAGAAAGACGATTCAGAGCCAGAGAAAACAGAAGAAACAGAAGAACAGGAAGTGGACAAAACTCTGACTGTAGGCTCCAGCTTTGAAAGCGGTGGACTGAAAATTACCATTGACGATGCAAATTTGGATTTTCAAGACTATGAAGATGATTACGGATGGAATACACCATCTGACGGCATGAAGTACATAATGGCAGCGTTCACGTTTGAAAATACCGGAAAAGATGATGAATATGTAAGTTTGTATGACTTTGATTGCTATGCGGATGATGTAGAATGTGATCAAGAATTCAGTCTTGATGATGATGATTTTATTAACACTAACCTGTCTTCAGGCAGAAAGGTGTCTTTCAAAGCATATTTTGAGGTTCCGCAGGATGCTGAATCGATCGAGTTAGAATATGAAACAAACTTGTGGACAAGTGATAAAGTAATTATCAAATTACAGTAAAAATAAAGCCTAGGAGCATAATTCCTAGGCTTTTTACTTTATTATTCAGCTTTTGGCTTTTTTGCCAGTGCGATAACTGCAAGCACTACGTTGATAAGGCACCATCCAGCCCAAATCTGCAGGTCTACAAATGTTCCGGCTAAGAAAAATCCCATCAGTGCTGCAAGACCGAATAAAACGATCAAAGCGATGTTTCCACCGTTTTTCTCAGATTTCCTTGTTGCAATGGATACAATTCCACCTGCCAGCATAAGCAGAGCAACTACGATTCCTACACTTCCGCTGGCTTCGCCTGATTCTTCCAGTGCATTACTGACACCAGCTGCGCAAGACTGAAAGCTAACGAGACAGAAGAAGATGATTGAAAAGATACCTGATACAAGTTTCCATACTTTCATTTCTGAATCCCCCTTGATATAAAATTTTCTATATAATCTTACCACGGAAGATATCTTTGTTCAAGGACAAAGGGAAAATAATTTTTACTTGACTTTGTAGCTACAATCTGATATTGTATAACTACAGAAAGGAGTGATTGAGATGTCGCCTAAGATGGGACAAAAACTTACTGATAATCCCAAGGATATTACCATTAGAGCAAGAGTGGACAAAGAAACTGTTGAAAAACTTGACTATCTTGTGGAAAAATATAACTCTAGTAGATCAGAAGTTATAAGACAAGGGATTGAAATTCAGTATAAAAAAGAAAAAGAGTAATCGCTAAAAGTTTGACCGCTTGCACGATTACTCTTACCACCCGCAAAAGGAGTGTATGTAAATTATAGCACTGCATACCTCCTTTTGTAAACCAATTATTTACAGAACAGGAGGTATTTTTATGGAACGAATCAACTGGAAATCAGAATACGAAACCCTAGAGAAAGTTGCATTTTCCTTAGAAATGGAATGTAGAAAAGAAAGTCTTCGCAAAATCATCAACGAATTGGCATCAGAAATTAATCTGGAAACAAAACTGTATGATATCGCAGATTTTCTGGCGAAGATGAACGGTAAAGCCATTGACGATAACGATGGTCAACCGGGATATAAACTTGTTTCTAAAGGAAAGGAGAGTGTTGCGTAATGGATAACAGACAGAAATTACATCAGATGATTGACAGTATCAGCAGTGATGGAACACTCGCCTATCTGGAAACCTTTATCAGACTGTTTATCGATAAATTTGTTTTCGATGGAGGGAAAGTCCATGAAAAATAGTATGCAGGTTATGTGTGCCACTCTGACTTCTATGGAAGTTGCAGAGATGGTGGAAAAGACACATGATAACTTAATAAAAGCCATCAGAAGGTACAGCAAATATATTGATGAATCCAATATTTCTTTAGATGCCGTCAAAAATGACGCGGTTAAAAACGAAATTGGAGATAACGCCGTCAAAAATGACGCGGTTGAAACGGAAGTAATCAATCTACAAGAATTTTGGACATCTGCACAGTATATTGATAGTAAAGGACAGACCCGCCCTTGCTACAACATCACCAAGAAAGGCTGCGAATTCATTGCACACAAGTGTACCTGTAAGAAAGGAACTGTATTCACCGCCCGATATATAAACAGATTTCACGAAATGGAGCAGGAAATTTCCGGGAACAAGCCGAGAAAACGCCTGTCAGCAAAGAAACCGGTTCCGAAAGTATCGAATTGTCTTGCGCCACCGGCAGAAAACTGGTACCGGAAGAACCGGTGGAAGATTAAAAGCTGTGTTCCGGGGCTGTTCCAGTCGGAAAACCACTTCTTGAGCGACCTTTTCGACATCGTGAATTCAGAATATGACACAGCGAAGGCAGCAGAATCGTATGAGGAACAGACAGGAAAGAAAGCGGAACGTGCGGTTGATTTACTGGATTTCTTTCCAGATATGGGTGAATTTGCCCAGAATGTTCTTGATTATGTTTTCAAGTGGCGTAAAGTCAATGGACTGGATCCAGATGATGTTGTAAAGAAGAAAGATGAATAAGGTTAAAAGACCATCGTTTTTGAGCGGTGGTCTTTTGCACATTGCAATATTATCGCTATATTATTGCAATAATATTGCATTAATATTGAAATATGATATAATAATAAAAAACAGGAGGTACGCCGATGAAAGAAGAAAACGATATGATCCAGTCCTACAAAGACAGGATCAAAAGACAGAATGATGCAGTAAAAAATAATTATGACAAGATATCCTGTACGATTCCGAAAGGGACAAAGGACAAAATCAGATCGCATGGATATTCGGTGAATACTTTTGTCAACGAAGCAATTAGACGGTATCTGGCATATCTGGAACCTGCGAAACCAGTAGAAGAGAAACAACAGTTTGTACTTAAAGACGGAAGAATAGCCAGAACGCCAGAAGAGATGAACGAATGGTTGCGTGAAAAGCAAGAAGAAGACACGAAGAAACTCGAAGAAGAGAAGTACAATGGATTCACTCAGGAAGAGTACCGGGATCTTACCAAGACTAAAGAAAAATTCGAAACAAATTTATAGCAAAAGACACCCATGCGGCATTACATGAGTGTCTTTCAACCATAATCAATATGGTTTTCTCCATGTAATTATACCATTATACTTTCAAAAATATTACTATTTTTTCAAAAAATCCCCTAGAAAAATCGCGCGTTTTAAGGGGATTTTTTGACGAGAAAATTTCTGCTCAAAAAAGATGTCACCCCAAAACCAGATGGCGAAAAATCTGGATCGAAATTTCCGTTCCATTTTGACTGCGTTTTAAATAAATATATATTCTTCGGTTGTTTGGTGGCTGATCTGCCTGGAAATGCAGTAAAAATGGTTGTGGTTGTCCATAGTATACCACAAGCCACGCAAAAGACAATATGCCAGATGCAGAAACACCCGTGAAAACGTGTTTTTCGGTCAATTCCGGCGTATTTGCGCGTACGGCAAATAGAACCACATAGACAGCAGAAAGTCGCTAAAATGGTGTTGCTCGTTTCTGGGTTCACTTAATAAAAGCGATCAGTTTGGATCTGCTGACAGAAAACAAATATGCACTTGTTTTTTGCCGTCAATCTTTGGATTGTGTCCAGTACGGCGTTGACACGATGCCAGGACGATTTTCACCGGCGTTCCTGATCTCGAGCCGGGAAGGTTTTACGCTCCTGTCTTGCGGCCAATTTACAGAATTATAACGGGGCATGATTGGCTAAAAGCTACCGACTGCCATTTTTTACCGCTGGCAGCTGCGGAGCAACGCAAAAGTGCGCGCCTTTTTATCTTTTCTCTTTTCCTAGCTGATTCGGTGCAGCATCACGGCCACCGGCAACGGTGCAAGGTCTGGCGGTCCCCTTGCTTTTTGACTTCCTACCGCCTTAAAAAGTGCCGTCCGGCTCATTTTCCACACTGGCCAGAGTGCAGACAGGTACACGGCACAAATAACGCTGCGTGGATTTGCACCACGCACAAAAGCAACTAGCGCGCCAAAAACACGACAAAAAGCCGGAAGTTATCCGGCTAATTATATATAAAATCCCCTTGCGTTCCTGTAAGTACGATCATTTTCCCGTCTGATCTGCGATATACAACGCCGCAGCCATCAGTCCAGCTGTTCCAGACAAGCCAGCCCGGAGGCGTTACAGTCTCTTTTCTCCTGTAATCATACCAACTATAGTGCGGAATAATTCCAGAATTTTCCTGTTCAATTGCATTTTCTATAGCTTCAGACTCTGTAATAATCTGGTTTTTACCTCTTATTTTCACGCAAAAAATTCTTTCCATGTGTCCTCTTTCTTCCCTTTACCCTGGGAGCTGGAATATAAAAAACCGCCCGGGGAAATGCTCCCCGGTACGTTGTCGGCGGTGATTGTTATTTTGATTCTTGAATCAGAATTTTTATAGCTTCTTCGATTGTGTGTTCTCTGTACCATTTCCACGGCTTTTTATAAGCTTTCGCAACTGCGAATTCTTCACCCATTTCATACAGTTTTTTTCGAATTTCTAAAAAGTTTTTCTTGCAAATATCAAATTGTTCTTTTGCTGTCATTGCTACATCCTCCTTATTTTGCCCTGTCTCATCAGTGCAGGTAGGGCAACTCCTGCAGACGCCCGGAGGCGTTTCGACTATTAAAGGTCTTTTTTTCTCTTCACATCTTCGACAGTATGCGGAAAATCTATGATATAAGCATAAGCCTTTCCATTATCTTCTGAGATATCATACCCGTTTTCTTTCAACAGTTCCGCAGCTGTCTGCAGGTAATGGCTTCCGTATCCGTATGTTATTTCTGATTTTAAAATCTCACCATTCACAAAAACTTTTACAGTGTGATAAGTATTACCATAACTTCTCTGGAACCATCTTTTGCCCTCGATTACCATAGTATTAATTTTTTTCATATCTTTCACCTTTTCCGGATCCGTGTTATAATAGATCCGCCTTTCAATATTATTTTTTTGTTTGGTGGCGTCCGGTCCGTTGCTAGGTTCCCGGACGTCTTTTTTATTTCTATTGTTTTCTTGTTGCTATGGCTATATTATATTCTAAAATTAGAATAATGTCAACGAGTATTTATTCAAATTTTAGAATATTTTTTCATTGACTGATTAGAAAATAAATGCTACATTATATATAGAAAAAACGCAGGAGGAAAAAACATGATCAAATACAAAATTGATGTTTTCAAAGAGTTAAAAAGTAAAGGATATAACCAGACACGAATACAAAAAGAAAGACTTTTGCCAGCTCAAACAGCTCAAAACATAAAAGCCGGAAAAAGTATAACACTGGACACTCTCAACAAGATATGCATAATGCTCAAAATGCAGCCTGGCGAGATAATAGAGATGGAACCAACAGACGAAGAAAAAATAAAATATTATTAAAATTCTAGTGAAAACTATTTACAATATTCTAATATTAGAGTATTATAAAGACAGTTAAAGAAAAACAAAGTGAAAGGAGAAAATGCTATGAAACATAACAACGATACATACTATACTATACCGGAATTTAATACCGCAATTGATGATGAACTGAAAAGATGGTTGGAAATCTTAACATCGTATAATGATGACAGAAAATTAAAAAAATCTTTTAAAAAAGACTTTCAAAATGCTTATAATATTTTGGAACCTTTTGCATCTTCATATTATTTGGATTCATCTGTTGAAGCGGATGAAAAATATAATCATGTACTCTGGGATATGAAAATTAATCAATTGAAAAATTTCTTGCCGGGATATAGCTACGAAGAATTACAATGCATGTGCAAGTATTGCATGAACTATTTTTTGAAAGAAAGAATCAAAAAAATAGTTCATTCTCACGGAGAACCAAATCATACAATTGTTTTCATAAATAATGGTTATGGCGGAATAGAAAATTTTGTTAATGCATTTGACGCATCTAGCGATACAGAAAATATTTTTGTATGTTACAATTATGCTGAAGAAAACGAAGATGGATATTATCCGGTTGGTTTCGAGAAGGTTTGTATAAGCTCTACAGGTTTTTACAGTGCAAACATTTCAGAGGAAAAAATGAAAAAAAATTTTGACAAGGAATTTTTTCTGAAAATGATAGGAGTAAAACAATGATAAATCACATAACATACAACACTGGAAATAACGTGAAATTCTCGGCAAGTGATATCGATAGAAGGATTTTATTCAAAATGAAAAATTTTGTCAATGATGCTAGGAAAAATGAATTTTCAGAATTATTTGATGGCGTTAAGTTCAAATTAACACAAGAACACGGCATGTATATAGCAAGTCTATACTACATGAAATTTCCATTCTTGATGAGTTATGGATCACGGAATAAATCTGATTATTTATGGGAATTAGTTACTGACGCAGGAAAGAAATTTTTACCACAAACCCCAATTATGATACAACCACAAGCGCCATACGTGATAGATTTGGTAATTCCGTTTCCAGTTCCTTTAGAAATTTACAATTGGACAGGAGATTTTACAAGATGCTTATTCTGGTATCTTCTGATGAATTATAACGAAAAAGGAATCTGAGTGTTTTGACAATAGGAAAATATACTATTTCTTATAGAGAAAAAGACGGGTTATAGCGATCCGTCTTTTTTGATGCTTTCGTGTACTCGATACAGCCAATGAACGAAAACCGATCACCCACAAAACACACGTAAGCCATTATAAATGCTGCATTTCCAGTATATGTATGAATGCATACAGTACAACCCATAGTACAGCCTATAGTACACACA
>OLRP01000824.1_pt1 | contig 26958 bp, 23 predicted proteins | sample 1672401 | NCBI WGS metagenome assembly OLRP01 (sample SAMEA3136682, study PRJEB25190) | human gut metagenome | reverse complement strand
CGCGATTGGCGGGAAGCGGGGGCCCAATCGGCGATTATTACGGTAGCGCTAACATGTACCCCACCTTGCGGCGCAGGTCCATGTTGGACATGCCGGCGTAGCCCCGCTCTATCCAGCGGTAGATGGTGGAGGGGGCGGCCCTGAACTCGGACGAGCGGGCGTGGGATATCTGCGCCGGCGACAGGCCGCGGGCCAGGTCGGCCCTGATCTTGGCGGCGATGGACTCGAACTCCTCCTCCGTGCGGTCCACCCCGCGCCTGGCGGCGGACAGCTCGCCGTCGGCCAGCAGCTGGGCGCGGGCCGCGGAGTACTCGCAGCGGAACGGCATCGAGCAGTGGTAGCGGCGCCTGTTGCAGCCGTTGCAGACGTGCGGCCAGCCGCGGAGCCTGGCGCAGGCGCCCTCGGGCACCGACTCGACCCTCGACCCCTTGCCCGGCCCGCGCGTGACGGTGCGGTTGCGCCTGACCTCGTCGGCGACGCTCGACTGGGACCTCCCCAGGTCGCGCGCCATCGCGCGGGCCGGCCGGTTCTTGTCCAGCCCCCGCTCTATCGCGGCCCTCTCGGCGCGGTCGAGCCTCCTGTAGGGCCTCTGCCTTCTCTGGGACATCGGAATCTCCTTCCGCTCGCGCGGCGCCCCTTCGGCGCCGCTGTCGGGGGAAGCATCCCGAACTCAGCCGCACGCGTCCAGCTGAGTTTTGAGAAAAAGTGAAGGTGTACGGATCAACTCGCGAATCAACCAAAGCACACATTTTTCTGCAAAAACGCGACATTAGCGGGAAAAGGGGTGTACAACCTGCGGTTTTCTATTATGATCGTGTAGCTAAAAACGGAGAAACGCTGGTACCGAAGCCTTCTGGTACCAGCGTTCTTCGAGTGAAGGCCCTGTTAGAAGGGCACCGACTAGAGAAAGAGAAGTGATATGCCCGCACCTACCATGACCCCTGAGCAGCGCGCCGCCGCCCTCGAGAAGGCTCGCGTCGTTCGCGCCAAGCGCTCCGAGATCACCAACAAGCTCGCCATGGGTCTCACCACCCCGGCCGAGGTTCTCGATCAGATCGACGACCCGATCATCGGCCGCATGAAGGTCAAGGCTTTCGTGAACGCCCTGCCCGGCTTCGGCAAGGTGAAGACCGAGAAGCTCATGGAGGAGCTGGGCATTCCGGCCGAGCGTCGTCTGCAGGGCCTCGGCTCCAACCAGATGGCCGCCCTGAAGGCCGCCCTTTCTTAGTTTCGTTCGCCCTGACGGGTCGAACGAACTACTCGACGCTGCGAGCCCGACAGGCACCTGCCCTTGCCTCTTGTTTTTGCCTCGGCGCGTACCAAAGTACGCTTGGGCAAAAGGCGAGGCAATTGCAGGCACCTGTCGGGCTCTCGCTGACTTTCGCGCCACCAGCGCGTTCTCGCCAACTATAATTTAGTTGGCTTTTCTTTTTTTGGAGGTATCTATGCCCCTTATCTATGTAGACACGTTGGACGATCCGCGGCTCGATGCGTTCGCGCGGCTGACCGAGGCTCAGCTGCGCAGCAAGCTGGAGCCGGAGCGGGCGCTGTTCATCGCCGAGTCGCAAAAGGTGATCGAGCGGGCCTTCGAAGGCGGTATGGAGCCGATCTCGCTTCTCATGGAAGAGAAGTGGCTGCCCTCCATGGCGCCGCTTATCGAGCGAATGGAAAAGCGCACGAGCGAGCAGACCAGCGGCGAGGGGCTGCCGGTGTTCGTGGCGCCCCATGACGAGCTCGAGCGGCTCACCGGCTTCGAGCTGACGCGCGGCGCCCTGGGGGCCTTCCGACGCCCGGCCCTGCCCGCCGTGGCCGATGTGCTGCGCGGCGCGCGCCTGGTGGCCGTGCTCGAGGACATCACGAACCACACCAACGTCGGGGCCATCTTCCGCAGCGCTGCGGCCTTGGGCGTGGACGCCGTGCTCGCAAGTCCCGCCTGCTACGACCCGCTGTACCGCCGGGCCGTGCGCGTATCCATGGGCACAGTCTTCCAAGTGCCGTGGACCCGCATCGGCGACGCAGACGTACCGAACCGCCCCGGCTGCGGCACCTGGAGCGATGAGGGCATCGCCGAGTTGCGCGCCCATGGCTTCACCTGCGCCGCCATGGCGCTCTCCGACGACTCGGTGACCCCCGACGAGCTGAACGCGCTCTTGGCCGAGCGCGAAGCCGCCACCGGCATCCCGGCGAAGCTGGCGCTGCTGTTCGGCACCGAGGGCGAGGGGCTCTCCCCCGCCACCATCACCCGCTGCGATTTCACCGTGCGCATCCCCATGGCCCACGGCGTCGATTCCCTGAACGTCGCCGCTTCCAGCGCCGTGGCCTTCTACGCCTTCCGGCAGCTGAGCCAGCTAGGGAGGTAGGGCACAATGAGATCCTTCAATCCCCGTTCCGCGGCCCCCGTTCAAGACAACACAGGGAAAGCAAGCGCCCCCATCGCCCAAAACGATTCGCAGCTGAACAGCGACCCCACCGACCAGAGCGCGACAAACAGGAAGATCGGCAAGGACAGCGCAAGTCTGCAAAAAGTGCCGCGAAGGGTCACCGTGGCTACCTGGGTCGTGCGCCTCTGTTTCGCCTTCGTGTTCGTCGTGAACGTGCAGTGCGCCCTGGGGTTCGCGCTCACACCTGAAGCCTACATGGGCGCCTACGAGCTCGCCGGCGTTCCGGGGCGCGTGGCCACCCAGGGCATCGGCATCGCCTTCCTCATGTGGAACTGCACCTACCCGCCGGTCATCTGGCAACCATGCCGCCATCGCGCCTTGGCCGGCGTCGTGCTGGCTCAACAAATCGTGGGGCTAGTCGGTGAGTCGCTCATCCGCGCCACCCTGCCCGTCGGCCACGATCTCCTCGCCAGCAGCGTCGACCTGTTCATCACCTTCGACGCCGCGGGCCTGCTTCTGATGAGCGCCTCGTGGGGATTCTTGCTTCTGCTTGAAAGGCGCGTAAAACAATCTGCCCTCCGGCAAAAGATCGAAATTTCGAGTTGTTAGACATTCGGAAAGCGCCTTCGACCCATTTCCTTCGCCTTACCTGCCCAATGCCCGATAAAATCAACGTTATTCGCTAAAATGGAGCCTTGTTCGGATGGTGCGGCGCTAAGATACTCCGCAAGCCGAACCCTCGACATCTAACAACTCGAAATTCTTGCTCCGAAACCGGGAAAGGATCGCGCGAAGGCGATCCTTTCCAAGAGAGAGGAGGGAGTCTCGAGTTGTTTCAGTTCAGCGGCGCCGAGCATCGACCTCGCTACTTCATCAGCTCGCTCACGGCCTGGGCGAAGGCGAGCGGGTTGTCGGGCATGACGCCTTCCACGAGGAGCGCCTGGTCGAACAGGATGCCGGCGTAGGTGCGCACCTTGTCGTCGTCGCCGGCCTCATGCGCCGCACGCAGGGCCTCAAACACCGGATGCTTGGCGTTCATCTCCAGCACAAGGTGCAAATCGGGCAGCCCCTCGGCACCAGGCTGGCTCTTCAGCACCTGCACCATGGCCAGCGACACGCCGCCCTCGCTTGTGACCACGGCCGGCGCATCGGTAAGGCGAGTGGAAACGACAACGCGCTCCACCTTTTCGCCCAGCGCCTCGCGCATCACGTCGAAGAGCTCAGCGTTGCTCTCGGTGGCCTCCTCGGCCTCCTTCTTTTCTTCATCGGTGGTAAGTCCCAAGTCCTCGGAGCCCACGTTCTTGATGAAGTAGGGCTGCTTGTTCTCCTCGTCGCCATCCACCGCGTGCTCACCGTAGGTGCCCATGGCCATCATGCAGAACTCGTCCACGTCCTGGTCGCACAGCAGCACGTCGTAGCCCTTGGCCAAAACCGTGGTCACGAGCGGCATGGCGGCCAAACGCTCCAGCGAATCGCCCGCGGCGTAGAAGATGGAATCGGCGCCGGCGGGAGCCGCGGCCAGGTACTCGTCCAGGGTGATCATCTTCTGCTCCTTGGCGGAGTAGAACAGAAGCAGGTCGCCGAGCGTGTCCTTGGCCATCCCGTAGCTCTGGTAGATACCGAACTTCAGCGTGCGGCCGAACTGCTCGAAGAACTTCTCGTAGGCCTCGCGGTCATCGTCGCGCATATTGGCCAGGTCGGCCTTGATCTTCTTCTCGAGGCGGCGGGCGATGGCGCGCAATTGTCCGTTGTGCTGCAGCGTCTCGCGGGAGATGTTCAGCGTGAGGTCGGAGGAGTCAACCACACCGCGCACGAAGCCGAAGTAGTCGGGCAGAAGCTCCTCGCACTTGTCCATGATGAGCACGTTGGAGGAGTACAGGGCAAGCCCGCGCTTGTAGTCCTTCGAATACATGTCCCACGGCGCGCGGCTCGGCACGAACATGAGGGCGTCGTAGTTCAGCGACCCTTCCGCGTGCACGGAAATAGTACGGGCCGGGTTTTCGAAATCGTGGAAGTCGGTCTTGTAGAACTCGTCGTATTCTTCCTGGGAAACTTCGGACTTCTTGCGCTTCCAGATGGGGATCATGGAGTTGATGGTCTCCACTTCAGTGTAGCTCTCCCATTGCGGCGCTGCCGGCTCCTCGCCTTCTGCCGGCTCGGGGGCCTCCACCTTGCGGCTCTTCGTCACTTCCATCTTGATGGGGTAGCGCACGTAGTTGCTGTAGCGCTTGATGAGCTGGGTGAGCCCGTGCTCGCTGGCGAAAGTGCCGAAGGACTCGTCGGCGGTGTCGTCCTTCAGGTACACGATGACGTCGGTGCCGTGCTCGGCGCGCTCGGCCGGCTTGATGTCGTAGCCGTCGACGCCGTCGGATTCCCAGGCCCAGGTCTCGTCGCTTCCGATGGCGCGGGAGACGACGCGCACCTTCTTGCCCACCATAAAGGCGGAGTAGAAGCCGACGCCGAACTGGCCGATGATGTCCACATCGGTGAGGTCGTCGAGGCCCTTCGCCTCGCCGGGCTCGGAATCGGCAGCGGCCTCGGCCTGGGCGGCCTTGAACTCGAAGGAATCGGAATGGGCGATGGTGCCCAGGTTCTTGTCCAGTTCGTCCTTGGTCATACCGATGCCGTTGTCGGACACGGTGACCGTGCGCTCGTCGGCGGAAAAGCCCACCGTGATGGCCAGGTCGTCGCGGCCCACAGCCACCGACGGGTCGGTCAGGCTGCGGAAGTACAGCTTGTCCACCGCGTCGGACGCGTTGGAGATAAGCTCGCGCAGGAAGATCTCGCGATTGGTGTAGATGGAGTTGATCATGAGGTCGAGCAGCTTCTTGCTCTCTGTCTTGAACTTGCGCATAGGCTGGTTCCTTCTTTCATACGATCGGAAGACGCTTGACCGCCCGAGTGTAGGTCGCTCGCCGGCAGTATCTCGCGGTGCGTACGGGTTGTGCGTCAGTCGTTGACCGGCGGCGACAAAAGCGTTAGCAGTCTTCCCTTACGAGTGCTAATAGCACATTGTACGCAGAAGGAAACCTAAGTCAAGTGTTATCAAGTTTTCTTACGCATTTCCTCGAACTGTTTTCGGGAATGTTCGAACCCCTTCAAGGACGCCAGGAGCTTCTTCGATGAGCTGAACATGAGCAAGCTTCTCATCAGGCATTTCTTGACAATCAACCCTTTTGGGTGGTGCGGTTCAACCCATCTGGGCGGTGCGCGGTACGGCAGGCGGCGCGTATGGTGCGCCCTGTTGTTGCACTTCCAACGAAAAGGAGAGGATCATGGGCATCATGAACAACGCAGGGGAGCTGAACACCGCCGAGAAGGGCTTCTCGCGCCGCAACTTCCTTATGGGCGCTGCCTCCGCCGGCGCGCTCGCCGTACTCGGCCTTTCCGGCTGCGCGCCGAAGGGCAAAGACGAGCTTTCCGACACGGGAGCCTCTGCGACGGGTGCCGACGTCAACTGGGACGAGGAGACCGAAGTGCTCGTCGTGGGCTCGGGTTATGCCGGACTGGCCGCCGTCTACGAGGCCGCCAAGGCCGGCGCTGCCGTCCGCGTCATCGAGAAGCACAAGATGGCCGGCGGCAACTCCGTGTACGCCGACGGGCAGATCGCCGTGGTGGGCTCGGCCGCCCAGAAGGCCGCGGGCATCGAGGACAGCATCGAGACCTTCATGAACGATGCGCTCACCGCCGGTTTGAACCTCAACTACAAGGACAAGCTGCAACTTGTGGGCGAGAAGTCCAACGAGGTGTTCGAGTGGACTGTGAGCGAGATCGGCGTGGAGTGGGCCCAGGACGAGGCCACCGTGGCCGAGGGCTGCAGCGACTTCGATCCCGACACCGCCTCATCCACCACCAACGTGAAGACCACCCGCGGCGTGGTGCTGGCCACCGGCGGCTACGGCAAGGACGTGACCTTCCGCAGCGCCCAGGATCCGCGCCTCGACGAGACCGTGGGCTGCACGAACTTCGACGGCGCCACGGCCCACGGCCTGCGCGTGGCCCTGGACGCCGGCGTCATGGGCATGCAGCTGGACCAGATCCAGTGCTATCCCTACACGAGCCCCGAGGAGGACTCCTTCGGCTGCGCCGCCACCTGGATCGAGGCCGAGAGCGCCTACGCGCCCACCATCGACCCCACCACCGGCAAGCGCTTCGTCAACGAGCTCACCGACCGCAAGCGCTTCTGCGACGCCATGTTCGAGGTGGGCACGCCGCTCGTGCAGATCGGCTCGGTGGACAACGTGCCCGACTGGTGCGCCGAGAGCCTGGAAAACGCGCTGAGCGCGGGCGAGGCCACCGGTGGCGTACACGGCGCCTGCCGTCTGGGCTGCAACGGCACCCTCGACTGCCTCGTGAACGGCCGCATCGCCGGCCAGCAGGTGGCCGCGCTGGAGCCCGTGGCCTAAGGCAAACGCCCCAGAGACGCGCTTTCAACCCTTCTGGGCGATGCGCCGGGCAGCCTTGAGGCCCTATCCCGCAGAGACCGCTCGCCTGGAGAAGCTCGCCCACGTGGTGATCGCCCTGGCGGGCAGCCGCGTGCTGAAGGCCGTTGTCGTGGCCGGTGTGGGGCCCTCGGCACCGAACTGCAGATAGCCGCGGACGCCGTGGCCGTCATCGGTTGCGGAGCCTGCCTCATCACCGCCACCAGGGCGCTTGCCCACGTAGAGGGGCGCCCCACGTCCACGGAATGGAAGCTGCCCGTCACGGAGCGGGCCGGGTTCATCGCCTTCGTCATCTTGTTCCCCGTGCTGAACGCCGTGGGCCGCGCCTTGAGCCCACTGGGCTTCTGGGGCGATGTGAGCATCGTCGGTGCCGAGGCGCTCCCCTCCGTCCTGCCCGCCTGCGCACTGTTCGCCGCCGTGGTGGCTGCGATATTTCACCACTGCGACGAGGGCGGCATGTTCCCCCGCATGGCCGCCGCCCTCCTCGTTTTGCTGGGCGCCCTTTTGCTCGTCGACCAGACGACCCTGACCGAGCTCGCGGTTCCGGAGGTCATCATCCAGAGCGCGTCGCTTTCCGTTGAGCTTTTGTCCCACTTCCTGTTCTGGCTCGCCGGCGTCATGGCGGCCCGCACCCTGGAATGGCCGCCGCTGCGCAGCACCGCCATGGCCGAGCTCGTTATGAGTACGGCCGCCATCCTCTTCAGCCTCATCCTGCAATCGGTCTCGAGCCTCGGCCGCTTCATCGTCATCGCCGCCCTTTACGGTGCCGTGGCGGTGCTCATGGCCGTTGTGTGGCGAACCTGGCAAGCGGGACACGAAGCGACGGCGACGTCCCCCGTGAACGACCTGGCCGAAGCCTGCGCCCTCATTGCCGCCGAGCGCAACCTCTCCCCGCGCGAGGCCGAAGTGCTGGCGCTTTTGGCCGAGGGGCGCAGCCGCACTTTCATCATGGAGAAGCTCGTCATCTCCGACGCCACGGTGAAGAGCCACACCAACCATATCTGCCAGAAACTCGGCGTCCATTCAAAGCAAGACCTCATCACGCTGGTTCGGGAGCGATAGAGGATCCCGCAAGCACCGTCGCCAGCGCCTCAAAAGATCGGCGAACTTACTGGCGGCCGCGCGATATCGCTACGGAAAAGAACTCCGCCGCCTTCAAATGGCTTGGAAATCACGAAAGATCGGCGCTGACCGCGAAATTGCGCCTTCGTTGTAATACACCACCTGGGAAAACTCCAGCAATAATCAGCAATCGAGCCTCTTGGAGTTCGAAAACGCCGATGTTTCGCGATTTTCAAGCCATTTGAGCGCCCCGAACATTCATTTTCACCGTCTTTTCCGATGTTTCGTGATTTTCAAGCCATATGAGAAACGAAACACTGCGCAAGTTAGCAGAAAGCCTGTATGCCGTTGCTACATCCAGGCTTTCATACGAAGTTCAACGCAGGGGGTAAAAGAGCATGCATCGCGTCGTGGGCCGAGCCCAACTTCTCCAGCAGAGCACGCAACGCCTCATGGGCCAGGCCCTGCGCTCCCAACGAAGCGAGCGACACAGCCCCTACTTCTCCAGGATGTCGATAGCCTCCACGAGCGAGCGCATGATGTTGCGGCGGGACAGGGCGCCGACGAGCTTGCCGTCCTGCACCACCGGCACCTTCTTGATGCGCTTGGAAGCGAACAGGGCGCATACCTCGTCCACGGGCGTGGTGGCCTCCACGGAGATCACGCGGCGCGTCGCCACGGCCATGACGTTCAAGCCCATGAGCTCCCGAAGGCGCGTGGCAGCGTCCTCGTCGTCGATGTAGCGGTAACCATTCAGCAGCGTGGAGTCGACGAGCGCGATCTCGGTCTTGCCGAGGTAGCTCGCCACATCGCCGTCGGACACGAAGCCCACCAAGTCGCCCGCGGCGTTCACCACGGGAAGGCCGCTCGTCTGGTTGGCATCCATCAGGCGGATGACCTCGGCCATAGTGGCGGTGTCGGCCGCGCACACCGGCTCGCGGTTCATCACCTCGGCCGCCACGTAGGTGCGCGCCGGGTTCAAGGACTCGCCCAGGGTGCCGTCCACGGCCACGCCGGAAATGCCGGCCGCGTAGTCCACGGGCTCCGCACCGCGCTCGGCCGGCGTGGCCGCCGCAGCCCCCGCTGTCGCCACCGGGCGGTTGCGCACGAGGAAGATGATGACGAGCGCCGCCACGCACATGAGACCGAAGGTGGTGCAGTAGGCCATGTGCTCGCCCAGGTAGGCCTGCTCAGCGGCCGAAGCGCCAGGCGCCACCAGAGGCGCCAGAGCCGACACCGACACGAGTACCGCCGTGCCAAAGGAGCCTGCCACCTGGTTCATGGTGTTGGAAAGCCCCTGGGCATGCTGAATCACGCGGTTATCCAGCGAGTTCACGCCCCAAGTGTTCAGCGGCGTCATGGTGAACTGCAGGCCGATGACAAGCGTCGTATAGGTGAGCACCACCGTGATGAAATTCGCATCGATGCCGAGGCGCGCCAGGCCCGAGGCGCCCAGCACGGCCACGAGCACACCGGGCACCGCCACCTTCCGCACACCGAAACGATCGAACAGGCGCCCCGACACAAGTCCTGTGAAGGCGCCGATGACCGCGCCGGGCAGCATGGCCAGACCCGACATGGTGGCCGTGAACCCGAGAGTACCCTGAATGTAGAGCGGCGTGATGACCTCGGTGCCGAGCAGCGCCGCCTGCACGATGATGACGACGCAGGCCGCCGTGGCGTAGGGGCGCGTCTTCAGAATGCGCACGTTCAGCATAGGCTCCGGCAACTTCAACTGACGGCGCACATAGAAGGCCACAAGCACGATGCCCACGGCGATGAGTCCCAACGTAAGCACCATGTTCGTCGTGGAAGCGAAGGTGGAAAGCCCGTAGAGCAAGCACACGAGACCCACCGTGGACAGCGCCACCGACAGCTTGTCGAAGGACGTGCGCGCGAAGTTGCCGTAGTTGCGCAGCAAACACGCGGCGAGCACCACCACGACGACGCCGAACGCCGTCACGATGGCGAACAGCGCCCGCCAGCCCACGGAATCAACCAGAAGGCCCGACAGCGACGGCCCCACCGCCGGTGCGAAGCCGATGATGAGCCCGATGACACCCATGGCCGTGCCGCGCTTCTCGCGGGGGAACACCAGCAGGATGACCGTGAACACCATGGGCATGACCGCGCCGGTGCAAGCGGCCTGCATGATGCGGCTGAGCAACAGCACCCAGAAGTTCGGCGCCACGGCCGCCGCGAGGCTGCCCGCCGTGAACACCGACAGCGCCGTGATGAACAGCTGGCGGGTGGTGAAGCGCCCCACCAGGTAGGCGGAAAGCGGAATGACCACGGCTTCCACCAGGGCATACACGGAGGTGAGCCACTGGGCCGTCGTGGCATCCACGCCCAGATCGCCCATAATCGCCGGGAGCGCCGGCGACAGCATCGTCAGGTTCAGCACCGCCAAAAGCGTGCCCGTCAAAAGCACGCCCACCATCACCAGTTCTTTTCTTCCAACACCCAATGCCATTCCGCATCTACCTCGCTCTCGCATCTCGTCCGTGAAAAAAGTGAATGTTCTGATGCTATGGGTTCAGCGGAAAAAGAAAAGAGGCCGCTCGGTAAGCGGCGAGGAGGCTCCTGCCATCTTTGCAATACTGCAAAGATGGCTAATCCCCCAATTCGCGCAGCATATCGAGAAGCTCTTGGCGGCGATGAATGTCCAATTTGGTGTAAATATGCTTAGCGTGAGTACGCACAGTATTCTCGCTGATAACAAGCCGCTCGGCGATGGCCGCCATGGAGTTGCCGCGGGCGATGAGCTCCATCACCTCTGTCTCGCGCATGGAAAGACCGTGGCGTTCCTGCAGTACCAGGCACTGCTTGGAAAGCCGGTCGCGAATGGCACCGGCGTCCTCCGAAGCCGAAGGCCGACGTCGACGACGTTTGGCTGGCGTGGCCGGTTTATCGTCGGCGGTAGATCTTACGCGGGAATCGCCATCCTCCAAAGACTCCGCTGACGCTCTGCCCAGTTCCGCTCCTAAGCCGCAGTTCGCCTTTCGAGTATCCTCGCCAAAGACCGAGCCGCTTCCTCTCCCCACTGACACGGCGGGCACGGCGGCAAGAGAATAGAACTCGATGGGGTCGGCGGTTACGGTGCCTTTCGACACCATCGGCCTGAAAAGGGTTCCCGTAGAGACCAGGAGCGTGATCCCCAGTCCGCAGCTAGAGATAAGCGCCACGAAATACAACCACTGGGAGCCCGCGGGCACCGTCAATTCGCTCGCCCAGCCAAAAAGGAAGCCGACGCTTTGCAAAATATAGACGATAGCCCCAAAGAACCCGTAGATGAACACAGGATTGATACCACGATCGCGGGAGACCTGGGCGCACTGCATCATCATGAGCATCTGCACAAGGGAAAAGACCATGTAGGCGACCGCCGCGAAGGCGTTCAGATACACCAAGCCACAAAACGGCATGAGAAGAAATCCCAGCGTGAGCAGCGGATATACCACGCGGAACACAGAGATGAGGCCGAAGCGAAAGCTCATGCGGTGCCACAGGACTAAAAGCACCGCAGCCGCAATAAACGAACCAAGCATGGACGCGCTGTTGACAAGCGAGCTAATTTCCTCATGTAGCAGAGCGATTCCGCGAATGACGCCGGCTACCAGAGCAAGCGACCCCACGCATAAAGCACTGCGCCAATAGTCGGCCACCACTTGACGGTAGACGCGCGGGTGCTGACGCGGGACGTCCTCGAACATGGGCTGCTCGAAGTTCATCTCGCGCACCGAAAGTGCCACGCACAGACCGCACAGAGGCACGAAGATCAGGGGGACGAGAAAAGCCGTTAGCGCAATGGGCACTAAATACAGGGCAAGGTAGATGAAGGGAGCGATAGCCGTGCCCACAATAAGGCGGAAATTGCCGGTTCTCGCATCGAGGGAAGCAAAATACCGCTGCCAGAGCATGAACATGCCGGCGCACCCGATTCCGAGAAGCACCCCGCCAGCTCCCACAAATGCAATGGCAGCCGATGCCACGTACATGGCCGTAATCAGACAGGCCGACCCAAGGAATAGCAGGACAGCGGAAAGCGAGACGAGCATGCGCCGAGCACCGTAGGGAAAGAAATACGATCCCAGCATACTCGCCAGGAAGGCGCCGCCAAAAGCCACAGCCTGAGTCAAAAAGAACGTGAGAGTCACTTCCACCGTCTGAAACTCAAGGGGAAGAAACGGGAAGATGCCGCCCCATACCGAGGTGGCATTCACCGTGAGGAAACAAGCATAGCCCCAACTTGACGCATGGCCGATTGCGCTGGCACTCTCGGTCGCCATAGCTTGACCTCCTCTCTTATCTCGGTGGCCCGCATGGTAGCATAGGAGGACGCGCCTGTTAGGCAAATGACCGCACTTCGGTATCACCCGAAAACGCGCGAACTGGGGTTTTGTCCTTAAATCACACTTGTCGTGTGATTCGGCACTTCCCCTTTTCCGGTACTTTTGAAAGCGGCGAGAAGGCAATTCAACTAGAGGAGGGACTATGACTGAAACCCAATCCACCCTGTCGCGCCGCACCTTCGTCAAAGGCTCGCTCGCGGGCCTGGCTGCCACGGGAGCCGCGGGTACCGCACTCTTCGGATGCGCACCCCAATCTGGCACCGGAGCCGGGGAGGAGCCCATGGCCGCCACCGGAGAGGAGACTGCGCCCGACGAGATCCACTGGAGTCAGTGCAACGTCAACTGCGGCGGCAACTGCGTCTTCCAGTGGCACTCCCGCGATGGCAAAGTGCTCTACATGGAGACCGATAACACAGGAGATACCGACTTGCAGGCCCGCGCCTGTCTACGCGGCCGCTCCATGCGACGCTGGCTCAACAGCCCCGACCGTCTGCTGTACCCCATGAAGCGTGCGGGCAAACGCGGCGAAGGAAAGTTCGAGCAGATTACCTGGGACGAGGCTATCGACACCATCGCCAGCGAGCTGAAACGCGTCATCGACACCTATGGCAATGAGGCCATCTACGTCAACTATGCCACAGGCATGTACTCGAAAACAGGCAACCCCACCACCCGATTGCTCAACCTGCTCGGCGGCTACCTAAACCGTTCCTATGACTATTCGGCCCACATGATCGAGGCCGTCGCGCCCTACATGTACGGTACGTCGCTCGACGGCTCTTCTCTGACTGAGGCAACCGAGCATTCTGATCTCATCGTCATGTTCGGCAACAGCCCCGCCGAAACTCGCATGGGCGGTGCCAATGCCTCATGGGATTTCGCCCGCCTTCGCGAAGCCATTCAGAACCGCGGCGGCAAAATTATCTCTATCGACCCGCGCATGAACGAGACGGTCTCCGGCCACCCTGACGAATGGCTTCCCATTCGCCCTGGTACCGACGCGGCCCTCTGCGCGGCCATCGCTCATGAATGGATCGTCGAAGGCAAAGTGGACAAGGAATCCCTCGATACTTACTGCCTCGGCTACGACGAGGACACCATGCCCGAATCCGCCAAAGGTCAGAACAAATCCTACAAGGATTACATTATGGGCACTGGCTGGGACATGGTGGAGAAGACGCCCGAGTGGGCCGCCCCCATCACTCAGATTCCTGCCTCCAGCATCCGCGAACTAGCCAACACCATCGCTGCTGCTAAGGCACCCTTCATCACCCAGGGATGGGGCCCCCAGCGCCACACAAATGGCGAGGACGCCTGCCGCTCTATTTACATGCTGCCGCTCCTCCTAGGCAAGTGGGGACTTCCGGGCACCAACAACGGGGAGCGTGAATCCATGGCGCTCACAAGTCTCGTTCCCGGCTTGCCAGCAGGCGAAAACCCCGTCACGCTTTCCATTCCCGCTTATCAGTGGGTTAACGCCGTGGATCACGGCCATACCATGACCGCCACAAATTCCGGTCTTGTCGGAGGCGATGAACTTGGTACCGATATCAAGTTCATCTGGAACTACGCCGGCAACTGTCTGACCAACCAGCATGGCGATATCAACATGACCCATGAGATTCTCGTCGACGAATCGAAATGCGAGTTCATCCTCGTCTGGGACACGGTCATGACCGACTCGGCGAAATACGCTGACATTCTGCTACCCGATGCCATGCGCTCAGAACAAATGAACCTGCAGACCCAGGGATACACCGAATGGTACTCGGGCGTAGTTCTGGGTACTCCCGCTCAAGAAGCACCCGGCGAGTGTCGCTCGAGCTATGACGTCATGGCCGACATTGCCGATAAGTTCGGCGTGCGTGATGCGTTCACCGAAGGCCGCACTCATGACGAATGGGTAAAGTTCCTCTATGAGCAGGGGGCCGAAGAAGATGGCTCCATGCCGACCTGGGAGGAAATGCTCGAGCAGGGCGTATACAAGCGACCCGTTGAACCCTACATCGCCTTCGAGGCGTTCCGCAACGATCCCTCCGCCAACCCACTGGGCACCCCCTCCGGAAAAATCGAGATCTTCTCCGAAGCGCTGGACGAGATGTCACGTACCTGGGATCTTGAAGAGGGCGAGGTAATTTACCCCATCCCCGTCTTCCAAGCAGGATTTCACGGATACGGTTCCGTCACCGAGGAATTCCCCCTCTACTGCTGCGGTTTCCATCACAAGAGCCGCACCCATTCATCGTTCGGCTTCATCCCCGAGCTTGAAGCCGTGGCCCGTCAGCAGCTGTGGGTAAACCCCGCTGATGCCGAGAGCCGCTCAATTGAAGACGGCGACCTGATTGCCGTGACAAGTCCGGTTGGCGAGATTCGCATCGAGGCGAAGGTGACGCCCCGCGTCATCCCCGGAACTGTAATGATTCCGCAGGGCGCCTGGCACAAGGCCAACATGAATGGCGACAAGGTGGACGAGGGCGGCTGCGTGAACACGCTCACGCAGTACAAACCAACGCCGATGGCCAAGGGCAACGGCACTCACTCCATGATCGTCCAGATTGCGAAGGCCTAAGGGAGGTACGAAGATGACTCAGTACGGATTCTATTTCGACAGCACCCGCTGCACCGGCTGCCGCACCTGCGAGATGGCCTGCAAAGACTACAACGACCTGCCCGCCAACTACGCTTTCCGCCGCGTGTTCGACTACGAGGGTGGCGATTGGAAAGACAACGGTGACGGTACCTTTGAGCCGACGAGCTGGGCCTACCACGTGTCCATGGCCTGCAACCACTGTGCAATGCCGGCCTGCGTGGCCAATTGCCCCCAAGACGCCTTGGAAAAGGATGCCGATACCGGGCTCGTGTCCCGCGAAGAGGAGAAGTGCATTGGCTGCGGCACTTGCGTGAAAAGCTGTCCCTACGAGGTGCCCGTAGTGGACACCGAGACCATGAAATCCGCGAAATGCGACGGCTGCGCCTCCCGCGTGGCCGAGGGCAAGATGCCGATCTGCGTGGACGCCTGTCCGCTTCGGGCCCTCGAGTTCGGGGACATCGAAAAGCTGCGAGCGGCGCACCCCGGCACCGTGGACGGCATTGCCCCCATGGCTCCTCCGGATGCGACGAAGCCCTCTGTGGCCATTCTGGCCTGCCCGGCCGCCAAAGACTGCGGTGACACCACCGGCGCCATCGCGAATCCGAAGGAAGTGGAAAACGCCTAAGGAGCATTCAGGGCCGCCGCGACCCCTCCCTCATAGGCGGTGGCCCGCTTCCGATATGATTGAGGCGTAGCACGGATTCGCCCGAGCTACGCCGTTTGAAGGGACTTGGAGACCATGCCGAAGGGATTTTTCTTCGATAACGCGCGCTGCACTGGATGCAGGACCTGCGTCATGGCCTGCAAGGACTACCACGACCATGGGCCCGACGAAGGATTTCGCCGCGTGCTCGACTACGAGGGCGGCGACTGGAACGTAGCAGAGGACGGAACCGTTTCCCAAGACGCCTTCGCCTATCACATTTCTCTGGCCTGCAACCATTGCGCCAGCCCCGCCTGCACCCAGGTATGCCCCACAGGGGCCATGCATCGCGATGAGACGGGGCTTATCTGGCCCGACATCACCAAATGCATCGGTTGCGGCTACTGTACCATGGCCTGCCCCTACCATGCGCCCGTCATCGATAAAGAGCTCAAGCGCTCGAGCAAGTGCGATGGCTGCCGCGAGCGTCTGGCCGCGGGGCAGGCCCCTATCTGCGTGGAGGCCTGCCCCTTGCGCGCCTTGGATTTCGGGGAGAAGGGCGACATCTTCGAGCGCCATGCCGAATGGTGGGACGAGGTGCGCGGCGACATCCTTCCTTTGCCTTCGGAAACGGAGACCGGGCCCAATTTATTCATCCGGCCCTGCCCCGCTGCTGCCCAAGGTCGCAAGGGCGCGCTGGTCAACCGCAAGGAAATCGGCTTATGACAAGCGGCCTCGACAATCTTTCCCTTGCGCTGTTCACCGCCTTGGCCCCTGCAGGCGTCGTAGCTTTCATCATCATGGCTCTGGCGCGCCTATTTGCTATCGACCACGAGCGCGCGGTTCGCATCGACCGCATGATCGCGCTGCCTTTCGCCGTTGCGCTCGTTGGCTTCATCGCCTCGGCAACGCATCTGGGTACGCCGGCCAACGCGCTTCACGTGTTCTCAGGCGTGGGAACCTCTCCGCTTTCCAACGAGGTGCTGGCCGCCGTGATGTTCTTGTTCCTGGCTGGATCCTATTGGATGGTCGCCTTCAAGGTGAACTTTCCCGATGCTGCTGCGAAGCCATGGCTGCTCGTCGCTTGCCTTGCAGGAATCGCCCTGCTAGCGTGCACCTCCCAAGCCTACGCCGTGCGCACCGTGCCCACCTGGAACACACCTTATTCACCGGCGAACCTTTTGCTCACGGGCTTATTCGAGGGGACCGTGCTAAGCCAGCTGCTTCTTGCCGCTGCGAAAGTACCCCTATCACGATGGAGCTTTCTCCTTGTGGGCCTGGGGGCGGCGAGCCTTGCTGCCGGCGTCGTCTCCATGCTCGCCCAGAACGCCTATCTGGCCTCAATCGCCAACAATGAGATATCCGCAGCCTCGCTTGTGCCGGGGCTACCCTCTTGTCATCGGCATCTTCGCCCTCGTCGGGGCTGGCGCGCTCCTCCTCGACGGCTGGGCCCTGCGACCCCGAGCAACCGAGTGTGCGCGCCTCATCCTGCGTATCGCCGCCGCCATCCTCGCCTTCGCCGCCGTCTTTGCAACACGCATTGTGTTCTACAATCTGCATATGACCGTCGGATTCTAGCCCGCCGAAATCACTGACTTGCTCAGGAGGCTTTCCTTGACCCCATCCGTAGATGTCCTGAACAGCCTGTCATTTGCAGGCGCCACACTATCTCCCCTGTTTCTGCAGGATCCACGCACTGGTAGCGCAGGAGCGCTTTTCGAAGCATTGAGCTTGCTTAACGCCGACGAGGCTACGGCAGAATGGCCTTTGGCCGACAAAACCGAGGCGCAAGAAGGCCTCGATCTTATCGTTGCGGGGCTGAAAGCGAGCCGCGCCACCGAAGCTGACGGGGCTTTCTGCGCCGAAGACAAGCTTGTGGACGAGTACCGAAGACTGTTCATCGGCCCTGCGCAAAAACCGGCGCCGCCTTGGGGCTCCGTCTATACCGACCGGGAGCAAGTCATCTTCGGGGAAAGCACACTGCGTCTGCGGAGCTGGATGCGCCAACACGGCATCGCTCGCCTCGCAGACGACCGCATGCCTGACGACCATATCGGCCTTATGCTCTCGCTGCTCGCCACTTTGACTGAAGAACGCCCCGAGCTGGTAGAAGAGTACTTGTCTGAGCATCTTCTCCCTTGGGCCCCCCATTATCTGGGCCTTCTGGAAGTCTGCGCCGAGCATCCTTTCTATAAAGGGCTCGCCCTTCTCACCAAAGCCACGCTGAAGGGAGCGCAGGACGAGCTGTCGCTTGTCGTGATCGAACCTCGCTTTTATCGCTAAGCGTCGACGGGCAATGTTGCCGTACGAAAAAAGGGGCCGCCAAAGCAGCCCCATGCCATCAACAAAATCTCCTGCACCACGGCGAAAGAGTCCCTACGCTGTGGTCTTCACGGCGCCCTTGTCGCAGCGATTGCCCCAAGAATCGATGATGTCCTTGTCGCGGTAGACGCAGATGACCTCGCAGTGGTTGGCGCATTTCTGGCACTCGATCTCGCGGGTCTTGAAATCGAAGTCGAGCATGGCCTCGAAATCGAAGGTGCCTCCCGCGAACGGGCCGGACTCGGCGCCCCGAATCGGCCCCGCGTCGGCAGCCAAAAGGGCCACGCCGAAAGCGCCCATGAGGTGCCCGTCCGGATCCACCGCCACGGGCATACCCAGCTGCTCCTCGAAGGCGTGCACCACCCCAGCGTTCTTCGACACACCGCCCTGGAACACCACGGGCGCGGCGATCTTCTTGCCCTTGCCCACGTTGTTCAGGTAGTTCGACGCCACCGCGTTGCAGAGTCCCGCGATGATGTCCTCGCGCGCGTAGCCCACCTGGATCTTGTGCACCAGATCGCTCTCGGCGAACACGGTGCAGCGCGCAGCGATGTTGGCCGGCTTGGTGGAAGTGAGCGCGATGTCGCCGAACTCCTCTACCTCCACGCCCAAGCGGTGCGCCTGCGACGACAGAAACGAGCCGGTGCCCGCGGCGCACAAGGTGTTCATGGCGTAGTCCACCGCGATGCCGTCGGACACGCAGATGATCTTGGAATCCTGGCCGCCGATCTCCAGAATGGTGCGCACGTCCGGATGCAGATGGGTGGTGCCCACGGCATGGGCGGTGATCTCGTTCTTGATCACGGAAGCCCCCAGCATGGCCCCCACGAGACGCCGCGCGCTGCCCGTCGTGCCAGCGCCGACGATATCCACCCCCGCGCCTTCCACCTGGCGCTCCAGCTCGCGCACGACGTTCTTCGACGCCTCGGTCGGGTTGCCCTCGGTCCACAAATACGAACGCGCGATAATGGCGCGGTTCTCGTCGATGATCACGCCCTTCGTGGAAATGGAGCCGATGTCGATGCCGAGATAACCCTTTGTCATTTGCTCTTCTCCTTCTTCATGGAAAGCATGTCGTAGAACGCCTCGAGGCGCGTGTCCAGGCCGGTGTCGGAGGTCTGGGAGTCGTAGGTAAGGTACAGCACGGGCACCGAGTAGTCCTCACTCACCTTCTGCAGCACGGGGATGCAGTCGATCTCCGGCGTGCACCCGGCGCTCTTCGCGTGGATGAGGCCGTCGAAGCCCCCCGCAGCGTACTTCTTCGCCGCCGCCACGGTGAGCGTGGAGGTGGGCCCCATGTCATAGGTCAGGTAGTCTTTCGCCCCCACGCGCAGGTTCGGCTCGTTGTAGCGAAGGTAGCGGTTCGTGAAGTTCAACATGCGGTGCACTTCCACGCCCATGGCGACGAGTTTGTGGTCGAGCCCCAAATTGCTGCGCTCGTCGATGGCCGTGAACATCTCGCCGACGATGCCGATGCGGATGGGATCGGCGGGCTTGTCCAGCGGAATGGCACGGAAGGTGGCCATGGCCTCGCGGTACGCCTCATTGATGTCGCGCTCGTCCAGGCAGGTGCGCATGGCGTCCATCGCCGACACCCAGGCGGCGTCGAAGGCCCCGCGCTCCACTTCGAAACCGGCGTTGGCCAGGTAGAAGTCGCGCAGGGAGTCCAAATGCTCGATCATCTTCGCCACGGCCTTTAGCTTCACCACGCCGTGGGGGACGTCGATGTTCGGGTTCACCGTCTTCAGCACTTCCTTGGCCCAGCCGATGTACCCCAGCTCGATGCCCCGGGCGAAGTTCATCATGATGAACTCGTAGCCCATGTCCCGCAAGATGGACTCCTGCAGCTCGCCGTAGTAGCCCAGCCGGCACGGGCCGCCGAACTGGATGAGGATGTCGGCGCCCAAATCGAGCGCCTCGGCGAAATCGCCCAGGATGTGCTTGAAAGGCGTGCACACGTAATCGCTCGAGTTCTGGACGCCCACCTCGCTGGCGGCGCGGGTGGCCTCGGGCAGGGGCAGGTAGTCCACGTCGAGCACCTGCTCGCAGAAGAACTTGAACGCCGGATCGTAGCAGCAGTAGCGAAAGAACGCCGCCTTGGTGTACTTATGGTGCTTGGCCTTGTGCTTGGCGGCTTTGGCGGCCTTGCGGTCGGCCAGAAGCGTCGGGGCGTGGCGCCGCTCCAGCTCAACAGCCACCGAGGAGCGCACCTGCTCGATGAGGGCCTGGGGCTTACTCATGGACATAGCCTCCCTTCTGCTGGAAGCGCAGGATGTCGACGAAGCTCTCTACGCGAGTCTCCACGCCGGCGGTGCCGGACTGCGCATCGATCATCAGGTTCAGAATCGGCGTGCCCTGGATGCAGCGCATGATGGCGTCGTCGGTCATGGAGTCGGGGCCGCAGGGGAAGGCGCTGATGAGCACGATGCCGTCGATGTCATCCTGCGCCAGGAGGATAGAGCCTATGAGCTCGCGGTTGATGAGCCACGGCATGGTGCCGGAGAACTCGAAGCTCTTCTTGTAGGCGCGCTCGTGATCCATGGCGTCGGCGTAGACGACCGTGGCGCCCATCTCCTCGAGCGAATCGATGACCGCGCCGGAGAGGTACGGATCGTGGGAAATGTAGGGGTGGGCCACCACGAGGATGCCAAGCGGGCGCGCGACCGAATCGTCGCCGGCCGCGGCGGCGGCATCGGCGGCCCGGCGCTCGTCGATCAGACGGCGCAGCGTGCGCTCCTGGGCGGTGGCCAGCGCCTCGTCGTGGGCGCGCTGGGCGTCCCAGGCGGCCTTGAAGGCAGCGCGGGCGTCCTTGGGCGCGACGCCCATGCGGGCGGCCATGTCGCAGAAGGCGCGGCGCACGTCCTTCGCCTTCCGGGCATTTTGCACCTCGCAGGAGATGACGCGCAGCTTGTCGTCGCGGAAGGTGTTGCGCACCATATCGGTGGCCGACTGGAACTTCGTGCAGAACCCGCTGCGGTGGTCGCTCGTCGGATAGCAGGGCACGAAGACGGCGTCGCAGCGGCCCGCAAGGCTTTCCACGTGCCCGATGAACACCTTCGAGGCCAGGCAGCACTCGTCCACGGAAAGACGATCGCCCCCATCGGCGATGGCCTTGTCCGTCAGGTCGCTCACCACCACGGTGCGCCCGATGGATTCGAAGAACGTGGTCCACAGCACGCCGAAGCGATAGAACAGAAGCGCGCGGGGAATGCCCGCCACCTGCACATCGGCCCAATCTGTCGTTTGGGGCACGGGCAACCTCCTCAGGTATCGAGGCGCCGGCCGAGCGGCCCGGCGCGAATAAGCAGTACCGGCAATCATAGCACAGCGCCCCTTGAACCTTCGTCCAAGGGGCGCTGTCTGCACATTTCGAAATGCTGTCCGCTATTCCACGTGGATCTCGAGGGCCTTCACGCCCGCCGGCGACCAGGACGTGGCGAACGACTCCTCCAGGGGGCCCTTCACATCGGCCTTGCGGCCAATGAGGCTCTTGCCGTTGTCGTCGAGGCCCGAGGTGGCCACGGCGATGGTGGTCAGCCGATACTGGGTGCCGTTCAGATTCATGTCCAGCGGGCGGGTGAGCTTCAGCACCAGCTGCACGCTGCCGTTGGCGTTATCCGTCGTGCCCTTATTGGTGTAGTTGTTGCCGGAGGAAAGACCTGCGGCGTCTTCCACCGCCTGAAGCGTGCCCGACAGCGACACCGAGTCGCCGAACTTGACGTTGCCGATGTTCTCAGGGTCGGTGTTGGCGGGATCGACCGATGCCGGCGAATCCGTGCCCTCGGCCGGAGCGACGGGAATCTGGTTCGTCTGCGTGTCGATCTGCCCCGCGTCGGCCACCGTGACGAGCCAGCCCTCGGTGTTGGACCAGGCCACGTTCAGCGTCACCGTGGAGGTGCGCAGCTCGCTCGTCTTCACGCCGTCGGCCTCGCTTTCCACGGTCTTCGAAAGATCCACGGTGATAGGGCCGCCGTCGATGGTGAGATCGGAGGTGGTCTTCACGATGGACGCATCAACCATGGCCTCCCCATAGGTGGGGTCGTTGGTCGCGAGAATGTCGTTCAGGTTGGCCAAGATGTCGTTGGCGTTGGCGCTGGCCAAGGGAACGGCCGATGCCTCTCCCACCACCAAGTCGCCGGGAACCCACGTCTCGCCGGCATTGGAGTACTCGAAGGGCAGCGTCACGGGCACGTTGATCTCGACGCCCTTGTTCTTGAAGGTGGCCGTGGCAGTGGCCTCGCAGGTGACGATCTGGTTGCCCGGCGTGCCCAAGTTCGCGGGCTCGTTCAGCACGATGTCGCTGAACTTCGGGCCGATGAGCGCGTCTTGGGAGACGTAGGCGTACTGCGAGATGTCCGGCGCGTCCATGGCCACCTCGTCGAAGGCGGCGATGACGCGGGCGTCGGACAGCGGCACCCGCTGGGTCTCCTCGGCGACCGGCTGCTTGTTGAAGAAGCCGGAGGTGAACAGATAGGTGAGCACGCCGGCGGCTACGAGCACGCAGATGATAAGACCAACGATGACGGCCGTGCGCTGGCCCTTCTTCACGTCGCGGGGCTGAGCGGCCTCGACGTTGCCGTAATCGTCCCCGGCACTCTGGATGAACGCCGCAGCGGCGGCTTTCGCGGCGGCGGCCTTCTTGGCCTCGGCGACCGCACGGGGAGAAAGACCCTCGTCGGGGGCAGAATCGGCCGGAGAAGCGCTGTTGCGCGGATCGAGTTCAGTCATAATTCCTCCTGAGACAGCAGGGCCAACACCGTGCGGCCCTAGGGTCGCAGTATACTGTATTTGACCCTCTGTCGGCTAGGGCAGCGGGCGAACTATTGGGCCGATTTCCCCAGGTTGCCGGCGATGACGACGCAAATCGCCATGAGCAACAGGTTGAAGATGAGCGACGTGGGAAGCTGGCCGCCCGTGGCATAGCACAGCCCCAACCCGAACACCGAGGCGACCACGCCGGCCAAAGCGAGGCTGCGCAGGGCCGCCGCGCGCCCCGGGTTGCGCGAGGCCGCGCGCCCGAGAACCCCCGCCGCAATGGTAATGCCGTTGGCCACCGCCGCGGCAACGCCGAGCACAAGGGCAGAAAGCGGAAGCCCCGTCGCGGAGGCCCCATCGGCGAAGGCCCCGTAGATCACCACGCCGCCCACGGCGAGTCCGAACAGGCCGCAAATCATCAGCAGGTACGAGAACATGCGCAGATACCATGAAATGGTGCTTGTCTGTTCGACTGCCACCAGCGCTCCTTTCAGCCTGCTGCCCCGCGGGCAATGTGACGGACGCCCCTCAAGCTTGCGGGCTTGTTGTGGGCTTGCCGCCTGAAGATGGGGGTCATGATACCATAGGCCCATGGATCCGACGGTTCTTCAACAAACCCCCTTGCAGCCCTCGCCCGGCATCGGAGACGGCAGCAAAAGCGAGCGCACTCCCCTGGCGCTTCGCGTGTTCGGCGCCCTGCTCATGGCCGGGGGCGTGGCCGTCGTGCCCGAAGTAATCCACACGCTCGCCCAAATGGGAACCGTCTTCGTCGAGAAAACCTACACCGACGACTCGCTGCTCACCATCATCCTGTACGTCACGCTCGCGCTGTCCGCCTGCTTCTGCGCCCTGGCCTCCGGCGTTCTCGGCTTCCGCCTTCTGCGCGGCAACCGCCGGCGCGCCCGCCTCATCGCCGAGGCCGTGGCCATAGGGCTCGTCGTCGCCTTCTCCGCCGATCTGCTGCTGTTCGGCGTGAACCCGGGCCTGTGGTTCCTCGGAGCCTGCGCCCTCATCCTCATCGCGGCCCACGTCTGGGTGGACCCGTCGCTGTCCGACGAGCGCGAGCTGCAGCGGCGGCTGCGCCTCATGCAGACCCGCGAAGAGGCCGAGGACGGCACCCTCGGCCTGGACAAGACCGGCCGCGGCTACATCGAACTGGACTTCTTCAACCTGTTCTGGATCTTCGTCATCGCCTCGGTGGCCGGAGTGGTCATCGAGTCCATCTACCACGTGCTCGTGGTCGACTTCGGCCACTACGAGGACCGCGCCGGCCTTTTGTGGGGGCCCTTCTCCCCCATTTACGGCTTCGGCGCCGTGCTCATGACGTTGGCGCTCAACCGCTTCCACAACGCGCCCATCCCCGTGGTGTTCCTCGTCAGCGCCGTCATCGGGGGCGCCTTCGAGTACTTCGTCAGCTGGTTCATGGAATACGCCTTCGGCGCCATCGCCTGGGACTACACTGGCACGTTCCTCAACATCAATGGCCGTACCAACTTCATGTTCATGTGCATGTGGGGCGTCCTCGGCGTGGTGTGGGTGAAGCTCGCTCTGCCGGCGCTTCTGCGCACGGTGAACCTCATCCCGTGGCGCTGGCGCTACTCCATCACGGCGCTGTGCGCGGCGCTGATGATCTTCGACGGCGCCATGACGCTCGTGGCCCTCGACTGCTGGTACTCGCGCTTGGCAGGTGCGGCGCCCGACAACGCGCTCGAGCAGTTCTGCGCCGAGCAGTTCGACAACCAGTGGATGGAAAACCGCTTCGAATCGATGAGCATCCACCCCGATGCCGCCCATCGCTCATCCTAGGAGATTTTCGTGACTGAAGACCCGTACGACATCCTCGGCGTTCCCCGCACGGCCACGTCCGACGAGATAAAGAAGGCCTATCGCAAGAAGGCGCGGGAGAATCACCCGGATTTGAACCCGGACGACCCCGAGGCCGAGGAGCGCCTGAAGAAGATCAACGAGGCCTACGACCGCATCACGAACCCGGAGAAGTACGCCCGCGAGGATGCCCGGCGCTACCGGTCGCCCTACAACCCCACCTACACCGGCTACGGCACGCCGGGCGGCAATCCCTTCGGCAGCTCCGGCCCTGGCAATCCCTACGGCGGCGGCTCGGCGCCCGGCGGCGGGTACCAGTACCAGTGGGTGGAAATCAACTGGGAGGACTTGTTCAACACCTGGAACCAGGCCTCCTCGGTGCCGCGGCCGGAGGTGTCGGCCACCGATTCGGCCGAGCTGCGCCAGGCGGTGCTGTTCATCGACGGCGGCAACTACAAAGCGGCCCTCACGGTGCTCGCGGCCCTGCCCATCAAGGAGCGCACGGCCCGCTGGCACTATTTAGCGGCGCTGGCCAACTACGGCGCCGGCAACACCGTGGCCGCCGTGGACCAGATCCGCACCGCCCGCAAGGCCGACCCCACCAACGGCGACTACCGCCAGGCCGAGGCCGTCATCGGCGCCCGCGCCCGCACCTACCAGCAGGAAAGCGAGAGCCGCGGCTTCGGCGGCTGCGTGGATCCGAGCTCGCTGTGCTGCTGTCTCATGTGCGGCCCAGCCCTCTGCCAACCGTTTTTGTTCTGCCTGTAACGCACGAGGGCAACCGCTCTCGCGCTTCGCCAGGGACGAGCGCAAAAAGCCCCGGCCGCAAAAGCGACCGGGGCGAATGCAGCATTCTTCTATCGAGCGAAGGTTCTGTCACCTAGTACCGCGGAGCAGAAAGCGTCGTCCATTCGGGGGCGTAGCGGGCGACCCAGTGGGCCACGCCGCGGATGGCCACGGCCTCGGCGAAGGTTTCCGCCACGGACAGCACCACGTACAGGATGAGCGTGCAGAAAATCATCGGACCGGCCAGGGCGGCGATAAGCGACATGATCTGCGCAAAGGAAGGATCAGCCGCGCCTCCGATGGCGGCGATCGTGGGCGCGGCGCCCATGATGCAGAGGAACATGATCGAGAACACCACGATGCTCAGCACGAGCGAGATGCCGATGACGATGGCCATGGGCACGAGCGTCACCGCAAGCAGCTGGCCCCAGTTGCGGCGCCCCTTCTCCCAGATGTCCTTCACGTTGAAGCCGTCGCCCAGGCTCATCCCCATGATCATGCGCATCTGCATGACGGTGGCGGCCACATAGGTGGCCAGGGACGCGGCGATGGAGACGACCCAGCCGATGAAGGGAATCCAGCCGAAGATGCCGCCGACGATGCCTCCGACAAGACCCACCACGAGCGAGAGGACGAAGGCGTAGAAGCCGTATTCGAAGTTCTTGCCCGTCACGATCTTCTCGGGCAGAAGGCTGCGGCCGCCGAAGGGCACCTCGCGGGCCCAGAACAGAAGGTAGCCGGCCACGACGAAGTTCAGAATCGGCACGCACATGATGAGGCCAAGCACCAAAAGCCGGCTCACGTAGTTCGGCGTCGCCTTCACGTCTTCCCAGGCGGCTTTAAGGCAGCTGGTGGCGTAGGCGGGCGCCGGAGCCGGCGCGGGCTGGGTCGGGGGCGTGTAGTTCATCGGATCCATAGGAGCCTCCTGTTCTCCCCGGAGTCGAAATGCCTGCACCTTGCGGTACGTGAGACGCCGCGCAAACCAGAGGCGCTCCGACTCGAATGACGTTGGGGCTATTGTGACACCATTTCCCCTCTTGACACCGAATCAGTGGGGAAATTGTCATCTAATTCCGCAAGAATTAAGCAAGCTTGAAGGAGTCCCTGAAGAGCAGACTTCTACATCTCGCGCTTCTCCACCACCGTGTAGGCGGGAAGGATGCTCGCCTTCACTACGCGATAGCAGAGAATGGCCGTAAGCGGCATGCCCAGGCACAGAAGCGTGCCCACCTTGAAGGAGGCCATGGTGCCGAAGGTGTCAATGAGGGCGCCGGCCACGGTGGGCCCGAAGGCGGCCCCGCAGGTATAGCCGGCATTGAGCCACGTGATGGCCTCGGTGAGGCGCGCGTCGGGCACGGCGCGCTCGCAAACGCCGTTGGCCACGATGAGCAGGGGCGCGTAGGTGCACGCGCCCAGCAGCGCCACCGCCATCAGCGTGGGCGCCGAATCGATAAGGAACATGGTGCCGAAGGACAGGCCGACGGCGCAGGCGGCCACCACGAGCTGCTTGGGCAGAGGCGCCCGCAGACGCACCATGCCGAACAGAAAGCCCGCCGTCATGGACACCGCCCCCGAGGCCATAAGGACCGCACCGGCGAAATCGGGGCTGTTCAAGTCCTCGGAAAGCGACACCGTGGCCGTGTCGAACAGGCCGAGGAACGACCCGGCGAAGGCGTAGATCACGAACAGCACGCGCACCGCCGAGGAGGTGGCGAGCAGGCTCTTCGCGGGCGCGGACGCCGCCGAAGCGACGGCAGCCGCCCCCTCGGCGAGCGCGCCCTTCGAAGCGGCCGCGCCCTCT
>OLRP01000820.1_pt1 | contig 26990 bp, 7 predicted proteins | sample 1672401 | NCBI WGS metagenome assembly OLRP01 (sample SAMEA3136682, study PRJEB25190) | human gut metagenome | reverse complement strand
ACATATTCCCCGATCCCAGACCATCTTCAACAATCTGTTCACTTACATCCAGATTCGCCGGCGGCTGGGGTTTGTCTTCTACATATCCCTGCCCGTTTTCTTTCTTGAAGAGCATGTCTTTTACTTGCAGTGTCTTGGATGATGCTGTCAGTCCTTCTGCTATCGTCGCCTGTCCGGTCAGCTTCTCTTCTCCGGTCTTGTAGGCATCGTAATACAGTTTTCCTGCCAGGGCATTCAAAACCTTGTACACCTGGTCTTTATCTGTATCAACAATGCCTTTATTATCAGTAACTACTGTAATGTGTGACCCTTCTGCCGCGGTTCCGATATGGGTATCTCCTGCCTTATAGTCTTCCGCCGTCATACCCGCATTCTCATGGGCATAATAAATTTTTCCCGCGCCGCTGTAGTTTTCAATTACAAGCTGCCCTGCATCTTTTTGATAAATCGCGCCGCCTTTTGCATCACCGGCAAATCTGGTCACACGGCTGCCCTGTCCGGCATTCACCGTGTTCCATTCGCCGCCTTCTGAAAGAAAGAGATTCATCTTTCCTTTTGTATCTGCCTGTGTTCCGCCGACCCATTTCGATCCGGCAGTAAGACCGACATAAGCTTCCGCCCCAGCATCCATGCGGATCGTCCCCTGCAAATCCGCTTTTGATATTCCGATTGCGCTTCCATCCTGATTCACATTGATAAATGTCCGGAATCCTTTCGCGGCGCTGATAAGATACCGTTCTTTCTGATTCTCTTTGACTTTGAGCGTACCGCCGCCAATACGAAGAACATTCTTCTCTGTTTTGCCGCCCCAAAGCGATTCGTCCGTTTTAATCAGGTCAGAAAGTGACCCATTCTTTGAATCATCAATATCCGCTGAAGTAATAGAAATAGTATTATTGCTTCCAATCATATATATGCCATAAGTTTTTGACTGATCGCCCCGATTCCATTGCATAAGGCTAATTGCGCCCGGCTTGATTGTGAATCTTCCATTAATCGCTAAATCAGAACAGTCCATAGACGAAATGCCTGTCGTTTTGATAGAACCGCCGCGCAATTCTTCAATCACTACATCAGCATTGATCGTCGTCTTCACCAGGTCTTCACTTACTTTTTTATTAAATCTCTGGCTAAAATTACCCACTGCGATACCATGTGCAGCAGTATACTTGCTGCCGCTGTCTCCTGAGGGCGACCACAGCGTTTTCGCTTTGATGGTAATCGTACCGTTTTCCCCGGATTGGTTTTATTGCTGTCAACCACGATAGTTGTCTTATTATTCGCCTTGATCCCGTATGCAGAATAATCGGTCCCCAAATCAGCAACTTTCGTCAAGTCGAGCGTCAGGTCATGACCCGCCATATCAATATTAATTGTCTTAATTGAGGCCTTATCATACGTATATCCTAAAATACCTGCTGCGACAGACTTGAGTTTTTCTTTAGGCATATTATTTTTATTGACGACCTGTGCCAAACGGTCTGCAGTAAATACTTCACTTTCACTAATCGGATTTGTGGACTGCTCTGCCATAACCGGCCATGTACCGGCCAATAACGCAATTGTAATACCGGCAGCCAGCCGCCTCATCTGTAATTTACTTACTTTATTCCGTTTCATAATTCCTCCTGATTTTTCAAACATAACCTATCCGCCGGATACTCGATCAGCATCCCGGCCTTGCCTGATGGCAGGCAATTCATCCTCTTCTAAAAACATACCCATCCGGATTTGAAGCGCTTATCGCAGCCATGAAACCCACGCCACATAAACTGAAATTCACTCCAAAAGGCATTTCAAATTATCCATCTTGACACTTCCTTTCATGTATTCCTTTAAATACCGCAACAAAAAACGAGACCTCAAAAAGATGCACAGATTTCATAACTCTAAATCTGGAACCGAATTTCCCAAATCCGGCTTCCTTATGCACCTAACCTTATGCCTCGCAAGTCATTAGAAAATCAGAAAACAAAGTGGCACCCTGACTTAGTTCCTCATTCTGTCATATCTCTGTGAAAGACTTACTATGACACAATTCCCCATACAGTTGCGGGCCAGTTCCGGAGTCTCACCGGATTCCCCACATGAGCTCTTCAGCTTTTGTCCTCATAATAGTATTAAATTATTGGATAATCATTATTTATTAAGAAATAGCTATTTACATCTCATAATTCCAAATGATCATCCAATCTCATCGTGTAAATTATACTATATTACTTTTCACATATCAACAATAAATGATATTCCAATTGGTAATTTTAATTATTTTTTATAAATCCTTTTCAAATACAATGTTAACTTGCTCTGTTTCGCATACTTATCTAATTATCTCCCAAGTATAAAGGACTGCCGTCCTGTCCCCAGGAAAGCAGTCCTTTATTTTTTCTTTTTATTATTCAGTTCTCATGACAAAATCTTGTTTCATTCCCCTTTTGGAAGTTGACATCATGCTCAGAAGCTGAAGCGAATTCCTGCATTGATTCTCCAGTCTACCTTGTAATCTCCGCCAAAGCTCTTGGTGAAATCTGCATAAATCATGCTTCTCGGGCTCAAATAGTAGTTGCCGCCCAGTGCAATTTCCACCCAGGTATCCTTAAGGCTGAACGAGGAGCGCTTGCCTGTCTTTCCGGGTTCAGTGAACAGGATATGGCCGTCTCCGTCAAATTCGTGGAACAGATTTGCCTTAGCATAGAAATTGCCTTTGTTACTTTCTACTCCGGCAACTACACCCAGGCGTCCGACTAAACTGTTGACTGATGACTGGCTGACACGCATGCTTTCACCGGTAGGCGCCGCTGCATCAAAGCTGTCCGATGACAGACGGCTCCATGTCAGTTCCGCCTGCGGCGTTACAAAGCCTTTGCCCATACGAATCTTTTTGCCATACTCAGCACTGATGCCATATCCGTATGTATCATACTTGCCTTCTACATAATTCCTGAGCGCCGGTGCGCTGTATTTGTTGTAGGCAGTGAACTTATTGGAAAGTTTTCCTGCTTTCGCAATGACATCCACATACTGTCCATCTTCCGACACTCGGGTTGCATAGGCCGCCAATGTGTACAGTTTCGGATCGCCTTTTCCACCATATCTGTATGTTGCGCTGCCGTCAGTGTATCCGAAAGCGCCGCCTACATGCCAGCCTGATGCCAGACGTTTATCCATACCCACCTGGGCCGCCCAGTAGCTGTCCTTCATATACGCATTGTTGGCGTCATAACTGATCCGGCCGCCGTAGGCTCTTGCCCACAAACCGCTTTCCGCACCGATTCTGAGATCTCCCATGCGCTTATACATATCATTCATGTCATTCCGCCATACAAGGATAGAGGAGGTCAGAGCGCTTCTGGTACTGCTCATGATAGAAGTTTCGTAATCCCCGGTTTCAATTTCCGGCTTATCCGGCTTGGCAGGTGTGTAATCAAAGTATCCCTGTCCATCTCCCTTAAAGCTCAATGATTCTGTTCTCAGACCGGCACTGCTGGAAGTCAGACCTTCGGCAATTCTCAGCTTGCCTTTCAGATTCCTTTCTCCATTTTGATATCCGGTATACTGCAGCTTGCCTGCCATCGCATTCAGCACTTCGCTGACTTTATTCTTATCAGCCGCTTTGTCCGAATTTGTATCCAGTCCGGCATTATCGGTAATCATGTCCACCGTGGAACCGGCATCCGCTGCCGCAATGAAAGTGCCGCCGCCAAGTACCTTTGTCGGATTCGTTTTGTCATGGGCATAAATGAGAGATAAGCTGCCACTAAGCTGCCCTATATCCGTATTTCCGCTTTCCGGAGCCGTCTTATCAAGAACGCCGTTGTTGGAAATAAGCTTGCGAACCTTACTCTTGCCGGTCTGCTGCCATTTGCCTTCCAGATCGATATCCGTATCACCGTTCATGCTGGCACCTGTCCAGGTACCGCCGCTTTCTACTTTAACTTTCGTTTCTCCGCTGCCGGCGCTGTTTCCTTTCCAGTTTCCGCCATTAGAAAGAGTTACGTTCGTCTTGCCTTCACCGGATACATCGCCTTGCAAGGATGCTCCGGCCCGATCCATAACAACATCAGATGCAGACGCGGCATCCGTTTTGATCCCGCCGGAAACGGTTCCATTTCTCAGTTTAAGTTTTCCGCCGTTAAGCGCAGATGCGCCATTTGCAACATCCGTATTTTCTGTTTCAATCGTTCCATTATCCGCTGTCGCCGCACCGTCTACGCTGCCGCCGGTCATTTCTACCGTTCCGCCCGCATTGGCAGAAGCATCACCTTTCACGGCTGTCCCGTTTGCAGTAATCCGTCCACCTTCTGAGGCAAGACTGCCTGCACTGCCTTGTTTTAATTCCACGGTACCGCCGTTTTTAGCATTAACGGATTCATTTACTTTTGTATTCTCCGCTTTAACAGTACCGTCATCAGCTGATACGGTTCCGGTGACTATGCCGCCGGTTATAGATGCCGTACCGTCATGGGATCCGATAAGATCCTTCACCGTAGCATTTTTGACGATGGCTTGGCTGTTTCCATCTTTGGCCGTTACCTGTCCTGCCACGCTGCCTCCGGTCAGATTGATACTGCCTCCCGCCGCTGCAGTAGCATTGCCTTCTGTTTCCGCACCATGGAGGGAAACTGTACCGTTATCGGCTTCCACATCTCCTTTCAGTTTGCCATCCTGAAGACTTACTGAAGATCCGCCGCCCGCACGAACAGCTTTACCGCCGGCTCCTGCCGTCACATTGGTTGTACCTGCTGCTTCCACGATGCTGCCTCCAGAGGCTACGATGCCATCTCCTCCGGCAGTAATATTAGAATTTCCGGAAAGGAGTACTTTACTTCCCGCACCGTCAGCAAGCACACCAGTCTGTCCTGTAATATTCGCGTTGCCTTTAATATCAGCGGTTTTTCCGCCTTCCGCTTTGACACCGACGCCGGTATTTCCGCCATTGAGATTCAGCGTATTTGCTCCGCTGTTCACATGGATATCCTTCGTGCCTGCATCGACAGCCGCACCGGAATCTCCGTTGATGGTAGCCGGATTCTTTGTAAATTGATAGGTATCTGTATCCGATTTATAAACGCCGGCTTCTTTGTAGGCCTGTTCAGAAGCGGCACTGCCGTCGATAGTCTTATTAATCGGATCTGTGATCTGTTCATTCGGATAAGAGGTTTCATAGAGATACTGCCCCTGACCGTTATCCTTCTTAAAGGTAATATTCCCTGTTTTGAGAACCGCTTCAGAACTGGTCAGCCCTTCCGCAATTTTTACAAAACCGGTCAGATTGTGTTCTCCATCTGCATATGCCTTATAGAAGAGTTTGTTCGCAAGAGCGTTCAGCGTTTCGCTGACCAGATTCTTATCTGCAGATGCCTCAGAGGATGTATTCAGCCCTTTATTATCCGTAATGAGGGAAATGCCGGAACCGGACGCCGCTTTCCGTATAATGAAATCTCCGCCGATCATGGTTTTCGGCGCCGTTTCTTCGTGCGCATAATATACATCCGTGTAACCGCTATAGTTATCTACGGTGATATTGCCTGTGTCTTTCTGGAAGATCTGTCCTGCCTTGGCTGCACTTGCTCCGCCGGCAAGCTTTGTCAGATGGCTGCCTTCGAAGTTTTTGCCGCCCCAGGATGTTCCGGTATCACCATACTTTTCATTCGTCCATGCGGCACCGTTGGCAAGGAACAGATTGGCTTCGCCTTTGAAGGTCAACTCTCCTGCTTTCTTCCCTTCATCGGGGAATGCATTATACACAACGCCGTGAAGTGTCGAGTCGGCTGTCGTCAGTCCCAGATTAATCTGTGACAAAGTGCCTCTCTTATCCACAGCATTAACCGCACCGGTCGTTACCGCCAGATTTCCCTTAATATTGACTTTCTTGTCAAGGCTTCCTACGGCATTTCCGCTGCTGTCAAGCTTGACATTCATGTTGACAATACCGTCTTCTGCACGGATAGCCGCATAGGGATTTGTCGATGCCTTGTCCACTTCAATGCTGCCGCCGCCGTTGACTGTCACTTTGCTGCCGCCGGCATTGGCAAAAATACCATGGGCTTTGCCTTTCAGGTCTACATTTCCGTTGACTGTGATATCAGCTCCCATAGAATTGGGCCCCATATTACTGGTGGAGTATAGTCCGGTTGCCCCATAATAACTAAAGCCGCCATTGTGTCCGTCCACATCGGCTGTCACATTTCCATTAACTGTCAATCTGCTGTTTCCCTGGATATAAGCACCCAGCGTATTGGCTGTTCCGCTTACTTTCAGATTGACATTTCCATTAATCGTCATTTCGGGCCGAATAGCTGCATTGCTGTTTGCCATATGGATGCCTTCAGCACGGGATGTGCTTGTCACTTCTACATCCAGGTTCTTCGCGGTGATTTCTGCTTTCTTCGCAGTAGACTGGTTGATTCCGTAGACTGTACCGCTGCCTTCCACCGTCTTCATTTTCAGCGTTTTTCCATCAGCCCGGATAATGACATCTTCTTCTACTTTTACTGCAGGTCCGCCTGCGGCAACAGTAATTTCAGAATCCTTTGTAAATTTGTATGTACCGTCTTCTTTACGCACACCGGTATTGACATATTTCATGTCCTTCGCCTTTACGCCGGTGATAGTATCGGTAAATGCTGTTTCTGTCTGTTCTTCAGGAATATCCGAAGCCGGTGTATAGAGGTACTGCCCCTGACCATTGGATTCCTTGAACGTCACATTCTTCAAATCAAGAGAAGCTTCCGATGCAGTCAGCCCTTCCGCCAAAGCTGCCTTGGCAGAAAGTTTTCCATCCTTTGCCAAGTAATAGAGCTTTCCTGCCAGAGCATTCAAAGTTTCACTGACCAGATTCTTATCCGCCGCTTTAGTTGAAGACGTATCCAATCCGTTGCTCCCCGTCATCAATGTAATACGGGAACCATCCAATGCCTTGGATACCTTGAAATCGCCGCCGATCATTTGTTTTGGCGTGCTATTTTCATGGTTATAGTAAATGCGGCTGAAACCGCTGTATGTGCCGACTTCCACATCTGCCTTGTCCTTCATAGCGATGAGCCCCGCATGATCCGCGTCTTTTCCGCCGGTCAGGGTTGTCAGATGAGAAATACCGTCATAAGCCCCGTACAATCCGTTTGACGGACTCGGAAGCGTCGTTTTCCCGTTATTTCCTGCCGCATAAACGGCATCGGCGCGGGAAACCGCTTCATGATTCCAGGTCGCACCATTCTGGAGCCACAGGTTGATATCTCCCTGCTGTGATTTTCCGGTAGGCGTATTTTTATTCGTATTCGATACAACACCGCTCCAGGTGGAATCAGACGTCGTCAACCCCAGATTAATGGCACCATCACGGAAATAGTATGTATTATCTCCATTTCCATCATCTTTCGATGCATAGAGATTCCCCACCAGATTCACTTTATGGTCGGAGGCTCCGGTCACTTTGACTTTGCCGCCGGCATCCGTTTCAGTCTTTACATTCACATTAACAGTACCGCCAAAAGCACCCAATGCCAGGAATCCCCGTTCTCTACTCTTCGGCGTGATAATATTGACATCGCCATTCAAGGTAAGAACATTATCCAATGAATTCTGCCCTGCGACTTTATAATAAGCATCCGTTACCGCGCCGTTCCCTTTGACTGCCATATCTACATTGCCGTTGATCGTGATGGAACTGCCACCTTCTTTGCCAAGATAAATTCCTTCCGGCGCCCAGCGGCTTCCCATATAGGTAGGATAGCCGCCGTCTTCTCCGGTACCCTTAATACCCCAGAAATCATCGGAAGACTGGTCATTTCCGGTACCGCGCATGGTGACATTGCCATTGATGGTCAGTTTGGTCTTTGCCGCTTCTGCCGCCCCCATATGCCCCATAAAAATACCATCTACCATATATGCACCGCCGTTGACGGTCATATTCACATCGGAATTGACAGTAATATCATCTCCGTCTTCCAGATAGATTCCATAAGTTCCCATCATACCGGCTTCCGGTGTCTTCAGGTTCAACTGTTTCGCGTTAATAACCGCTTTTACATTCGGCGTCATTCCTATCGGCGCCCAATCACTGCCGCCGGTGGTAATATTGACTGTCTTTCCTGCAAAGTTATAAGCCAGGTTCTTGCTATTTCCGCCTATCTGACTGACAGATCTGCCGAATACCTTGGAATCCTTCTTATAATCGAAAGTAATCGGACCATTTGCATCAATAATGTCACCGATCGGATCTTCTTCGGGCGTATAGATGTACTCACCCTGACCGGTTCCACTCTTGAAAGAGATATCACCGAGTTTCTTCGCCACGGCAGATGTTGTCAAACCTTCAGCAATTTCCACCTTTCCTGTCAGATTTGTCTTTCCATCTTTGAACTCCGTATAGAAAAGCTTATTTGCCAGTGCGTTGAGGGTAGCATTTACCAGATTTTTATCTTTCGCTTTAACAGAATCCGTATCCAGTCCCTTACTGCCGGTACGCATCGTAATACCGGAACCGGCTTCCGCATTAGCAATTATCGTATCTCCGCCGATCATTGTTGCAGGAGACGATGCCTCGTGATCATAAACAAGAATAGTGTGTCCGCTGTAATGATCAATGGTAATCGGATTGCTGTCTTTCTGGACAATTACACCTGCCTTAGCCGGCGCGGTACCGCCTGCCACTTTTGTCACGCGGCTGCCTGCAAACAAACCATACTGGTCTTTTGATGTCCGGCGGTTTTCCCACATTCCTCCGTCAGACAGATACAAATTCATAGGATGTCCGTCTTTATTATCGGCAATTCCGGTCCACCGGGATTTACTGCTGCCCAGACCCAGATCAACAGTTCCCTTTTTCCCTAAAGAAATTGTGCCCTGCACAACGACATCCTTTCCATTGGATCCTGTTTTCGCATCATTCATGCCCATGGCAAAGGTGCCTGAAGTGGCAGCCACAGCTTTATAGCTTGCCTCTTCCCCGTCATCCGGCGTAAAGATTGTGCCTCCGGCAATGGTTACCGCATTTTTTTCGCTGCCGCGCATATCCACGCCGACACCTTTTACTTTCATATCCAAGTTGCCGTTCAAAGTAAACGCCGCACCGTCTTTATCATAAATATTGATGCCTGTTGCCTGATATGTCTTTGTGCTGCCATACCCGCCCTTTTGAGCGGCAGAAACACCATAGGCATCATTTCCGCTTCCCGTGCCTTTCATAGCCAGGTTACCGTTAATGGTCAGCGCAGAACCGCCGTTATACAGTTTGATTCCGTCCGCAAAACCATCTCCGCCCTGTTTTGCCAAGATAGATACGTTGCCGGTGATGGCTGCTTTTCCGCCTTCATGGATATATATACCATATACATCTCCCACAGAGGATTTGGCATCGATGGAAATATCTTTTGCCACAGCGTCAATCTTTTTCTTCGTGTACATGCCTACAGCACTGTTGCGTTCTGTCTTATTCTCCGCATTCAGTTTCAGACTCTTATCTGCCGCATGAATCGTAATATCCTTATTGATCCCCACCACGGCGGCCACAGCCTTATGGTAGCCAAGATCTTCTGTCGTGGTATCTCCGTCATCGACAGTGACCGTATTCACCGCATTGGTAAAAGTATACACGTCATCTTTCAGCACATTGGCTTTGACATACTCCTGATCCTTATCGGCTTCTCCGGTGATAGGGGTACCGAAATCAGACGTAGTCTGTCCATGAGGGTCATCTTCTGCGGGGGTAAATTTATATTCACCTCTGCCCGTGACATCCTGGAAGCTCATATTTCCCGATACGATGGCAACCGATGCGGAACTTGCCGTCAGACCTTCCGCAATTTCTACGGTACCTTTCAGATTATCTTTGATTGCCGCATTGTTATAACCGGTATAGTAAAGCTTATTCGCCAAAGCGTTCAGAGTTTCACTGACCAGATTCTTATCGGCCGCCTTGTTGGAATTGGTATTCAGACCGCCGTTCCCGGTTACCATTCTGACAACAGATCCCGGTTCCGCTTTTTTTATCAGCGTCCTGCCGCCAATCATCTCTTTTGGCTTTTCCGCTTTATGGTCATAGACAAGGATTGCATGACCGCTGTAATGATCTATATTGATGTCCCTGTCGTCGTTCTGTCTGATAATACCCGCGTGGGCCGCATCACTGCCGCCTTTGAAATAATCTATATGGCTGCCCATGTAAGAGCCCGTCACGGAAGCAGTCTTCTTATTATTCCAAACCGCATCATGGCTCAGATACAGATTGACCTCGCCGGCATCGCTGGAAAAACTCCTGTTATAATCGGTTACACCTGTCCATGAAGAATTCTTGCTTGCCAGCCCTACATTTACAACGGCCTTAGACCCTGATCTTCTTTCGGTGTAAATATTTCCCTGAAGCACAGTGTCTTCAGCTTTGGCAGCCGTTCCGTCCTCATTCATATTAATGAAAACAGTACCGTTCACGCCCTTAACAAGCTTTGAATTCCCCTGAGCATGTTCATCCATAGGCGTCAGAATCCTGCCGCTGCCAAGGCGCATAACGCCGCCTTTAGCGGTAGAATTGATGGCAGTCCCCTGAATTTTTACGTCCAGCGGCCCTTCAATAGTTAATTTGGCATTATTCCCGATATTGGCAATGGCAGTTACCGATATACCCGTTGTATCCTTGGCAGCTTTTACCGTTCTCCATTCATCGGCACCTGTACCGGCTATTTTCAGCCCGCCTTTAATGATAAGTTCCGCATTGGGTCCGCGGTTTGCCACGCCGTACGCCATTCTGCCTGAAGTAGACACCTTATCAATCACTACATCCCCGGCGACGGAAAGCTTACCGTTCTCGGAAACATAAATACCTGTAGCTTCTCTTCCATTCGTCTGATCTGCAGAAATAACCAGCGGTTTGTTTTTCTCCATATTGATGAAACTGATGCTCTTCTTGTTGCCGTCCGTCCCTTTTCCGACACGGACAGCCGCCGCCTTTGCAGATGCGGAAGAAGCCGCTTCCAGACGGAGTCCATGATTTGCCATGTCCACGGTGATTGAATCATCGCCGTTGTAAGCTGCACTGACATATCCATCTTCAGCATGGGTGTCATCAGCAGTGACCGTAGTTTCGCCTTTCAGCAGTCTATCTTTGATGATCGGCCCGTCCAAGGGCTCTTCCGGTTCATATACATAGGTGCCCTGTCCGTTCTTATCAGCAGCCGTATCTGTCCTGAAAGCAATATCCCCACTTGCTGAAACAGAAGAGGAAGTCAACCCTTCCGCAATTTCCACAGTGCCTTTCAGCTTTGTGTCACCTTGCGCATAAGACATATAGTAGAGCTTATTTGCTAAACTGTTCAGCGCTTTTCCCGCCGCCGTTTTATCGGCCGTATTGATTCCGCCTGCACCTGTGCGCAGCGTGATGGAAGATCCTTCTTCCGCTGTCTTGATTCTGAAATCACCGGCGCTGTAATTTTCAGCGGCAGAACCGTCTCCAGTATGGTCATAGAAAACAAGAGTGTGTCCGCTGTAATTATCTACAGTAATGGGCTTGCTGTCTTTCTGATAAATATACCCTTTATGCACTGCGTCACTGCCGCCATGAAGCTTCATTAAATAGCTGCCGTTATAGACAGGATTCTTATCGGCAAGCGTCGTAGTAGTCACATGAGACTGCTGCTCATTCGTCCAGGTGGCCCCGTTTTGCAGATACAGATCAAAATTCCCGATATCATGCATCGTATTCCCGCCGCTGCCGTAATTATCATTGTACTGTTCATACGCCGCCACACCGGTCCAGGACGAATCCTTATCTGTCAGCGCCACATGAAGATTTCCTCTGTGCTGCCAATCTGCCAGCTGGCCTCCGCTGTACTCAATAACTTTCTTTCCATACTGCCCTGTAACATACATATCCCCGATAATATTGGTTCTTGCGCTTCCTGGCGCACCATTTTTCATGTTGATATTGACCGTTCCTTTTTCCACACGGGCCGCATAGAAATTATGGGATTTATCCGCATCCGCTGCTGTAGAAATAGTACCGCCGCCGACAGAAATTACACTGTCTGCGCCCGCAGTATGCAATGCCGATCCTTTAAAACCGGAAATATTCACCGGTCCCGTAACGGTCATGGAAGTATTATCGCCGGTCATCCGGATCCCGGATACGCCGATATACCGTCCCTGCTTCTCCGCTTTATCACCGTCCACATTTGAAATGGTAAGGGAACCGTCAATCACCGCTTCACTTCCGCTGCCCTGGAACGCAATACCTGCGGCGGAACTGCCTTTGGTATGCACCTTGGCAATCTCCACCGGTCCCGTTATATTCAGATGGGAATTCCCCTCAAGGAAAATGCCGTTGGCGGCACGGGTATTTGTATTGGTGGAAGTGATGCCGATTTTCTTTCCCGCATCATTTTTTACAGTAATATAATCATTATTTCCCACATAAACGGCATCAGCAATCTTATTGTCGCTTTCTGCCGCCACATTTAAATTGAATCCATTCATATCCACAATCATCGGATTGGTCTTCGTCGTAGGTGTGGACTCATTGTACATACCGCTGACCACATTTCCCTGCTTTGCATTCGGCGCAGTGCCTTTTGCATTGCGGTCAGCCGTTTCTTTTTCCGGCCCGGTAATTGGCCCGACAATCTCATCTTGCGCCGGTGTATAGAGATACTGCCCCTGTCCGTCTTCTTTTTTGAAAGTCACATCTTCCATACGTTTGGACAGGCTGGAAGCCGTCAGCCCCTCGGCAATTTCCACTTTACCGGCAAGATTGGTTTCCCCATTTTTATACGCAGTATAAAACAGCTTATTCGCCAGCGCGTTCAGCGTCTCGCTGGCCAGATTCTTATCTGCTGCTTTGGATGAATCCACATTCAGTCCCTTGCTGTCGGTAATCAGATTGATTCCCGATCCGGGCTGCGCTTTAGTCACGGTAAAAGTCCCGCCGAGGATATCCGTGGGTTTCTCTTCTTTATGACCATAGTATATATTGGTGAATCCCTTATAATCGTCTACGCGGATATTAATGCCTTCGCTGTCTTCATCCGCTCCGGGTTTCTGGAAAATATGACCCGCCTTATCGGCGCTTTCCCCGCCAACTAGCCGTTTCAGATGGCTTTCCAAAAAATCCTCTCCGAAATAAGCATCAGGCGGTTCGCCCCAGGCTTCATTCGTCCAGGAAGCACCATTCTGCAGCCACAGATTAATTTCTCCAAAAAATTTCTTGCCGCCGGCGTCATTGCCTTCATCTTTAAACGCATTATAAGCAATCCCCGTCCAGCTGGAATCGGGCGTAGCCAGCCCCAGATTGACACGGGTATAAGGCTCCGGCTCAGCCACATTGATCGCGCCGGCAGATGCGCCTACATTCCCTTTTATCGTAACTTTGGCACTCCCGGCTCTGACAGGCACTTTATTTTCATCCCGTTCCATATTCATCGTGGTAGTGGCGCACTCTGCCAGAAGCGCATAATATCCTTTGGTATTATCTTTATTGATTTCTATATTTCCGCCGCGGAAGAAAATATCCGAATGTCCGCCATTGGCAAATACACCGTTGGCATTCACTTTCAGATCCACCAGTCCGTTAACAGTCAGCTTCGGTCCCATCTGGAGCGTGTAATTATTTCCGGCATAGATGGCAGAACCGCCATAATAGCTGTAGCCGCCATCCTTTTCCACATAAACTGCCCAGGGATTCTTTTCATCATGGGTATTCATCGTCACGTTCCCATTGACAGTGGTTTCCGCATTGCCGCACAGATACATGCCCAGCCCATAAGTGTCACCATGAGCCCTGATATCCATATCCCCATTAATCGTCAGCTTGTACGGCGTATCCTTATTCGTTCCGTTCTGTCCGCCTACACGGATTCCTTCAGCGCGACTTTTCGTATTCCCTGCATTAATAAATATCTTTTTTGCAGTAATCGTAGTCCCCTGCAATGACTCTATCTCAATCGCATGAAGCTCTAATTTCTTATTATTTCTTTCCGCATTAAAAATTAAAGTCTGTCCCGATGCATCAATATTTACAGGATGGCTTAAATCTCCTATCTTTATACCATTAGCGGTATTAATTATTGCATCTGTAGTAAACAGATAATTTTCCCCATTATCCTTTAAAATCTTTCGATTTACATAAATGTCATCTTTATCTTTCTCCCCGGTAATACCATTTGTAAGCTGTATCGCATCAGGATACTTCTTTTCCATGTCTTCTAAGAAATCAGCACGAACATCATGATACAAACCAAGACTACCGAATAATGACAATGTAATTGCCGCTGTCAGAAACCGTTTCCCCGATTTCCATTTCGAACATTCTTTCATAATCCGCTCCTCCATCTTTCTATTTTTCAGAAATATGAAATATATACCCCGCTTCCCTGCAGCAGGGTATTATACCGCAGCTGGAACCGTCACGATACCTGCTGTCTGCCACACTACTTCCGCACCGCCCTTCTCAGAACTCGCACCGGAAACCGGCATTCAGCTGCCACTCCCGTTTCCAGTCCCCGCCAAATCCTCTTGTCACATCTATATAAATACGGCTTACAGGTGACAGATTATACGTGCCGCCTACCGTTAATTCCCCCCAGGTATCCTTTAAATCATAGCTGGTTTCCTTAGTACCGCCGTCAGCAGCGGAATAGGACGCTTTAATTCTGCCGCCGAATTCATGGGCAATGCCCGCTCTTACATACAGATCACCGAAAGAACCGATACGTCCTGCTTCAATACCTGCCCTCGCCACATAACTGTCAAAAGACTGCCCCTTCACAGTCATCACGGCGCTTTTATTGGAAACATCGTATTCATCAGGTTCCAAATGCGCCCAGGTGAACTGGATCTGGGGCTGCCAGTAGAAATCTCCCGTTCCGAAGCGCTTTCCATATCTCCCTGCCACACTGTAACCTCTGGCGGTAGATGATCCCGTAAACTGATTTCTTCCTCTGTCGTACAGGGTAAACTTATTCTTTATATAACCCCCTTTGACGATCATATCCACAAAGGCGCCCCGGGCAAGATCTTTCGAGCCGTAGAGCGACAGGGCATACAGTTTGCTGTCGCCTCTTCCGCCAAAATCATACTTGCCCTTTCCATCTCTGTAATCCAGAGATATACCTGCACGCCAGTTATTGGGGTAACGGCGGTCGTACCCGGCTTCGCCTGCCCAATAGTTTTCTTTTATTCCGATACCGTTTCCGTCATATTTCCATCTGCCGCCATAAACTCTTCCCCATGCCCCCTCCATGCCGCTTCGATAGCGGAGCATGTCCAAACGAAGCATCCCCTGCATGGCGTCATCTCTCCACTCCAAAGCGGAATCAGTCAGCACGCTGCGTCCACCTTTCATCAGCGCCGTCTCATTATCCCCATGGACAATCGGTGGAACCGGTGGTGTCGGTGGATTCGGATTCGGATTCGGGTTCGGATTCGGATTCGGATTCGGGTTTGGATTCGGATTCGGGTTTGGATTCGGATTCGGGTTCGGTGCTGATCCTTTTTCTACATATCCCTGCCCGTGGTTGTCTTTCTTATACTTCATATCCGCTAATTTGGCAGATGCTGATGACGCGGTCAGCCCTTCCGCGATTTCTGCCTTACCTGCCAGATTACTCTCCCCGTCCACGGATCCCTCATAATATATCTTCCCCGCCACCGCGTTCAATGCTTTCCATACAGCATCATCATTATTCATATCAATACCTGCGTTATTAGTGGATACAACAATTCCCGAACCGGCAGCTGCTTTCTTTATCCGGAAATCGCCTCCGCGGTAAGATGCGGTCGTACTGCCATCTCCCTCGTGAGTATAAATAACTTTGACATGTCCGCTATAGTTCATCACATGGATTTTCGATGCTTCCTCGGGATAAATGATGCCTGCCCTGTCGGCGGAGTTTCCGCCCACCAACTGGTTCACATGGGATACTCCGTCATATTTCCCATAGTGGAATACGCTCGGCTGGGGCATTTTTTCTACCTGAAGCCCATTGGTCCGCGATGGAGAGCTGTGTTTCCATACGGCACCGTTCTGCAGCCAGAGATTCACCTCTCCCGCCTGATCAGATCCGCTGTTGTCCACCACACCGGTCCATTGGGAATCACTGTTTGCCAAGGCCAGATTGATGCGGCCGTTCTGGAAAAAGTAAGGCTGTCCGTTGTGGCTTTTATCATCCCGCATGGCAATGATATTCCCCTTGATATTCACTTTATGGGAAGCCGCATCCGCCCCTGCCATATTCACATTGATAGTGCCGCCGTAACTGGCAAGGGAATAAAAACTTTCTCCCGTGCTTGATGGCGTCACTATGGTCACATTCCCCTTATTGGCATTAATAACGGCGATATCATAGTCATCCATGCCGGCAGATTTATAATAAGGATCTGTCTTCATGGCAGCTCCGCGGACAGCCAAGTACACATCGCCGTTGAGATCAATGGAGCTGCCGTCCGACATATCCACATCGACCCCGGTCGGCTGCCAGCGGGCACCGGTATATTCATCCGCCCATCCCGGAACATGGCCGTCCGGCCCATAACCGCCATGTATTTCCGCCGCATTGACTCCCCATTTCGCGTCCTGGGAAGAAGAATCCGGCGGTTCCCCAACGGCTGCCGGATCCCCTATATATACGTTGCCATTGACAGTAATGTTCGCTTTGGCCCCCGTACCGGTGCCGGCACGCATCATGTAAATACCGTCGGCAAAACAGCTGCCTCCGTAAGTCTTAATCTGCAGGTTCCCGTTTATGGTCAGCCGGCTCCCGTCAGATGCGAGAATCCCCGCCCCCTGCGAATTTCCTGCTTCGCTGCTGGAAGTATCAATGGACAGCGTTCCTGTCCCGTCACCCACGGTGACAACGGATGTCGTTCCTTTCCCCGGCGTAATACCCTCAGCGTGATAAGTGCCGTGGATACTGATTTTTGATCCGTCTTCCAGATTATACTGATTAACACCGTTTTCCACTTTATAAGCACTTCCGAAAGTTGCCTTATCTTTTTTTGCCTTGGTCGTGATTCCGGAAGTATAAACCGGCGCCGCCAGCACATCCGAAACTGCTCCAGCTCCGCTAATAAGCAATGCTGCTATACCGGCTGCCAGCCACTTTTTTCTGCCATACACATATTTCATCATTATCCCGCCTTTTCTCCACTACAACGATCTATGCCTTACACTTCCATCTTCACGCCGAACAGCCATGTGCGCCCTGGCATGGAATACCATGTTCCCGGCGTATGGTCGCTCCATATGACATCTGTATGCTCCGCCCAAAGTTTATCGAAAATATTATTGATTTTCAGATAGAAATTAAAATCTTTTCTCGGTTCATAATTAAAGCTCAAATTATAAATTCCGTATTTATCGTTCGGCCACCCTTTCAAATCACTGTTTACCGGATTCTTTCTCCGGATAAAATAGAATCCGTCCAGACCTCCGGTGAACTTCTTATTGTGATAGATCATGTCAAAAGTAAGTTTATCTTTCGGCGAATATCCGAGAGAAAAATTATCCCCGGGAACATTGGAGTACAAATGCGCCCATCCTACATTGGCGCTCCATTTACTCCCGATCTGCGAAATCAGCTGGGCATTCCATCCTCTTGAAACACCCTGATTAAAGTTTTTATATTTTTTTGATGAAGTATCATATCCGATAGATTGTTCATCTTTTGTTCTGAACCAGTTAAAGGTAAACATGGTCTTATCGCTGAATACATGGCTGTAGCCGACGGTATCCGTATATCCATAAGCAGGTCTGACCTTGGCATTTCCATACTGGGGAATATAAAGAACATCAAGCCCCGGCAAAATGTAGAAATCATTGCGTCCCGCATACACTGTATCCTTAGGTGTAATTTCATAGCTCAAACGATAGCTTTTGGATGTATGACTGGAAAAATCGGCAGTGTATTGATCTGTCTCAGGGCGGTCATGCCGCAGGCCTCCGGAAAGAGACCACCGGGGCAGGAAATTCCAATCTTCCTGTATATAAAAAGAATAATTTTCATACCAGTGGTTCGTTTTGACCGGATTCCCATTTACGTCAAATCCTGCCGCCCGAAGAACATTGTCCCTTCCCTTTGAATAATCCACACCAAAAGTCAGTCGGTTCCATTCATCATGGAAGCTCACCTGCTCGCCGATGATGTCATAAGTATAGTCGCTGCTTATCCCCCAATTGGACTGCGCATTCATGTCATAATCCTGAAAATAATTTGTCTTTACTTTATTCCGGCGGTAAGTAAACTGGTTATCCCAATGCTTCCCGATGGATATCTTATCCTGCAGAGTCAGCATATCGGACTTATAATCGCCATGATACCGGTTTGAATACACAAAATCATATCCTCTATATCTTGACTTCATTTTGTCATAACTTAAGGAAAGAGAATGTTTATCAGTAAAATCATAAGCAAATTTCACTCCGTCCGATAAGGTATGGGTGTGCCCGGGCCATAGCCTTCCGTCACCGGATTTGGTATCACCTATCAGCAGTTTGTCATAATAGGCCATGTAGGAAAACTTCCCTACTCTCCCCATAGTGGTCAGCTTATATATTTCCCGTCCGCCGGTTCCTCTGGCTATATCCACGGTCGTTTTCTTTTCCCCGGGATTCTTGGTGATGATATTGATCACACCGCCTTTGGCGCCACTTCCATACAACGCGCCGGCACTGCCGCGCAGCACTTCGATACGTTCGACATTGTCCATATTATTCAGCAGAGAAGAATACATATACCCTGAATTATTCGCGCCGTTGAAATCTGTTACACGTACGCCGTCCACAAGCAGTATAATATCCTTACTCCCATTAATCCGGATCCCACTTAAATTGGCATTCAATCCATTTCCGCCATAATTCAGATACTGTGTCCCCGGAACCGTACGCAACGCATCTTCCACGGTATTCAGATGGAGTTTTTCAATCTGCCGGCTCGTAACTACACTGATATCGGCTCTGGCATCCACCAAATTTTCATTCACACGATTCGCTGTGACAACAACGGGCGCCATCTCAAAAACATACTCCTCTGCCAACACAGGGTATGTCATGCTCCCGGTTAAAACTGCTGCCATCGTCATTACCAATGTCTTCTTCATCCTGATTCTCCTCATGACCAAAAGAATATAAAAAAGATATGCACCGCTTCCGCGGCATTTCCCCGCACGCAAAAAATTTATTTTTAATTTTTAACTTATGGTACGCTCATACCATAAATTTATAAAACGAGGCATAAGAAAGATACATAGAAGACTTCTGCCATATTAAAAATACAGCACCAGCTTCCTATGCATTAACTTATACCTCGCAAGTTACGCCAATCTCATAGAAAGCAGGTGGCACTCTGACTCAGTTCCTTATCCTGCGGCTCCTCTGTGAAAGGCTTACAGCCGCAAAACTCCCTCTACAGTTGCGGGACAGTTCCGGATTCTAACCGGATTCCCCACGACTGCTTTCCTTATATAATTTTGTGTGATTCCTGCATGCAGGATATAAAGGTTAAATTCTTAATGCTTAAACCCATTTGCTTTAAGAATACCCACTTTTATGATATCACTATGCCATATTTTTTACAATATATGACTAATACTTCTATCACTTGATCACAATACATAATTTATTTCTTTCTTAATATTAGGGATCTGTAATCAAGTTTTGTACAACACCGCCATTGTATTTGAATGTGCTGTGTATAACAGAATATAAGATTCCCGATTTTGAAAACCAAGCTGTATTCTTCGGTTTCAATTCCTTATTCCCAATGTCATACATTCATCAAAAAAGAGCTGTAGGAATGAGAAATCATTCACAACTCTTTTTTAATAATTCATCTGCAAGTTTTGAAATATGACGTGTTTTGAACTGCAGTACAAAAAACGTTTTATACCGGACTAATCACGCTGCATATTTCATCCGTTTTTTATTTTTCTGTCCCGCTTTTTTTATCCCACCATCTTCGCATTCTTATATTCTTCAGGAATCGCAAGCCCCAAAGTTTCCGCCGATTTCTTATTGATAATGACTTCCAGCACTTCAGGATCCTCTACGGCAGTATCCTGTGTTTTGATTTTCCCGTCAAGCACATCCGCCGCCATGTGTCCTGCCTGTACACCGGACTTGTAGAAATCTACGGAGAGCGAGCCGAGCGCACCGTCTTTCGCCATGCTGTCCGCACCTACGAATACGGGAATCTTCGCGGGATCCGTCACCTTTACCAAAGTGGGAATGGAAGAAGCGATCACGTTATCCGTGGGAACATAGATGAAATCCACCTGCCCTACCATGGATTCCGCTGCCTGCTGAATATCATTGACGGAGGAAACGGTCCGTTCCACCACAGTAAGGCCGAGGGACGCCGCATGGGCTTTCGCCTGGTCTGCCTGGATCTGGCTGTTCACTTCGCTGGAGGAATAAATCAGTCCAAGACGTTTCGCCGCGGGAAGGAACTTAAGTCCCATATCTACCTGCTTCTCCACAGGGCCGCGGTCATTGACGCCGGTCACGTTCGTTTCCGGCCGGCTGTTCGATTTTACCAGTTTCGCCGTTTCAAAATCAGTAATGGCGCACCCGATAATGGGCAGGTCATGAATTTCATTGGCTACCGCCTGTGCGGCAGGTGTGGAAATCGCGCAGATAAGATCAGGACGATTGGACTTGAAACGGGACGCAATGGTCTTTAAATTTGACTGGTCTCCTTGGGCATTCTGCTGGTCTACTGAAATTTTGTCCGCTCCGTAGCCCCTTTCCTTCAATCCGTCAAGGAATCCTTGATTGGCCGCATCAAGAGAACCATGCTGCATCACCTGCACCACAGCAATCTGTTTCTTCCCGTCAGCCGTCTTCTTCTCTCCGCCACTGTTTCCTCCGCAGCCATAGAGTAAAGCTGTTGCCGCCACTGCCGCTGCCGTAATTTTCATCCATTTTTTCATTTGAGAGCCCTCTCTTTCTACTGCACTTCTATCCTATAAAAAATGTCCCCTGCCAATTGCAAGGGACGACGGGACTCATCGCGGTACCACCCTGTTTACCTGATGAAAAAGAAATAAAAAAGGCGGCTACCAAGGGACGGATATTCCGTGGTACCACCCTACTTCATCAGATCAACTCTCAGCTGCTTAACGTGAGCCACTCCGGCAATGCCTACTGTTATTTCAGCAAAGCAGTTCAGGAAAGAACTTCGACTTCCTGCCCGCACCGATTTTCACCATCCATCGGTTCTCTGCGCCGGGAAAGGAAATTTACTTTTTTCCGTCAGCACTTTTAAATATTGTGATTATTTTAGCGAATAGAGATTTTCTTGTCAATAGTTTTGGTGAAAATATTTTAAATTTGAGCGCCCCTCTTTCTTTAGCAAAGGGCAGCAGTCACAGGACTGACATGGCAGGAGGCACCATTATGTATATTAGCGAAGAATCGGCTGCCGTAGCAAGGAAAACGGTAAAATGTCATCCTGAACGAATATGAAGGATCCGCTGGCTTGATGAGGAAGACGGTAAGCTGTCATCAGAGTAACAGATTCTTCGCTTTGTGACACATTGCTGATTCCCATCCTTCCCACAAAGCATTCCTGTGTCCGCTCTGAATGACCGGGGTATGGAAGTCGTCATAATGACGGTAAACATTAAGCATCACTATGATGAAAAACGTTAAGCGTCATAATGACAGGAAACGCTAATCGTCATCCTGAGCACGAGCGAAGGATCTATTACCGTGGTGGGGAAAGCGGTAATACGTCAGCAGAAGTAATAGATTCTTCACTCTGTGCCACTATCCCATTTCCTATCCTTCCCACAAAGCATTCTTGCCCCCGTTCAGAATGACGATTTTGGGAAAGCACGTCACCAACAATGGGGAACGGAAAGCGTCATAATGACGAAGAACGAAAAGCGTCATCCTGAGCATGAGCGAAGGATCTGTACCCGTGGTGGGGAAAGCGGGAAGATGCCATCCGGGTAATAGATTCTTCACTCTGTGCCATATTGCTGCCTTCCCTTATTCCCACAAAGCATTCCTCTGTCCGCTCTGAATGACGATTTTGGGAAAGCTCGTCACTAACAATGGGGAACGGAAAGCGTCATAATGACGAAGAACGAAAAGCGTCATCCTGAGCATGAGCGAAGGATCTATAGCCGCAGTGAGGAAAACGGTAATACGTCAGCAGAAGTAATAGATTCTTCACTCTGTGCCACTATCCCGTTTCCCGTCTTTCTCGAACAGCATTTTTGCCACCGTTCAGAATGACGATTGAAGGAAAGGGCGTCACTAGTGATGGGGAACGGGAAATGTCATAATGAGAATGCTCGCTGCCGGTACATGTTCACCGGGCAGTTTCAAAAGAAAAACACCGCCCCTCTAAAGACGATGTTTTCTTTCTATTCCTTATTTCAATACACCGATTTCCCTATAGTATCTTTCAGCGCCGGGATGGAGCGGCACACCTGCGATATCTTTCACCGCATCTTCCGGCTTGAGGCCTTTCAGATTCTTCTGTGCCTGCCCCATTTCATCGATATGTTCCCAGAAAGCTTTCGTCAGATTATACACCACATCTTCCGGCATATCCCCGCGGGTGAACATAACCATTTTAACCGCCGTGGTATGGACGTCTCTGTCCTGATTCGGATAGGTCCCCGCCTTGATAGTATAACTTGCATACCAGGGATATTTCGCTTTCAGTTCTTTCACGAGCTGATCATCAATATCTACCAGGCGTGCGCCGCCGGTCAAAGCCTGGGTGACGGCGGAAGCAGGAGCGCCGCTCATGATCCACGCACCGTCAATGGAGCCGTTTTGGAGCATATCGGCAGCATCGGTAAAGGTAATGTACTCCGCCTGGATGTCATCAGGAAATTTCAGTCCTGCCGCGGTGAAGTGGGCATTACTTTCGTTATATACGGAAGAGCCTGCCGACGCTACGGCAAAACGCTTTCCTTTTACATCAGCCAAAGTCTGAATGCCCGACTTGGCAGTGACCACCATCTGGTTCGGATTCATGTAAAGACCGGCAATCACTTTCAAATCTTTATAAGGATGATCTTTGAAACTGTCCGTCCCGTTGAGACATTGGTATACATTGCTGGAAATAGCGATGGACACCTGCGCTTCGCCGTCGGAAACCATATTCAGGTTGGCAATTCCGCCTGCGGAAGCCTGACTCGCTGCCTGCACACCGGGAACGTTATTGTTCCACATATTGGTGATTGCCGCCCCCACCGCATACAGGGCGCCTGACGCGCCGGCCGTCGGAAAATTAATTTTCACCGTCTGCGCTGCCGGCTGTGATGACGGCGCCGATGCTTTCTTTTCTCCGCCACAGCCTGCTATCATCCCTGCTGCGGCTAAAGCCGCCAGTGAAACTGCCGCCGCTTTTTTCAAATGCTTCATGTTCATTTTTCCATCCTCCCATGCTGCAGAAAATAAATGATTATCATAAGTATACCCCTGTGTCAGGGGAAATCAAGTTTCTTTTCTCCGCTGCAGGAACTGGAATCCTATAACCGCGGCAATCCCTGCAAATCCGGCAAAGTCTGTCATCGTTCCGGGAAAAAGGAGAAGCGGCGAAGCAATGAAAAGTACAATCCGTTCCGCCCATCCGCACTTGCATAGAATCCAGCCTTCCAATGCGCCGACGAGGGCAAACGTCCCCACCGCCGCGCTGAAAACGGCCCAAAGGGTTTCCACTGCAGTCGCCGCCGGATCGACACCGATGAGAAGAACAGGATTATCCAGAAAGAAGAAAGGAATAATAAAACCGATAAGCCCGAGACGCACCGCCATAAGTCCCGTCTTCGTCTGATCAGAACCTGCAATCCCAGATGCCACATAGGCTGACATGGCCACAGGCGGCGTGATATTGGAAAGGCAGGCATAAATCAGGCAGAACATGTGGGCGATAAGAGGCAGCACCCCCGCCTTGATAAGGACAGGAACAGCAACCGCCTGGACAATGACATACGCCGCAACGCCGGGAACGCCCATCCCCAAAACAGCGGACATGATCATGACAAGGAACCCGGCAAGATATACATTATTATCCTGCAGAAGAGACAAAATAAGGTAGCCCATGTGGAGTCCCATGGATGTCAGTGTGACTGTACCGATAATGACGCCGATGATGACGCAGCACACCCCTACGGAAACGGCGCTCCGCGCCCCCTCAATAACAGCGGCAATAATCTTATCTCCTGTCATTCTTGTTTCTTTACGGAGCCAGCTTGCCGCCACAGTGATAAAAATGGAAATAACGGCTGCATAAAGCGGCGTGAATCCCGTAAACATCAGCCCGATAAGGCTCACCAGGGGAAGGACAAGATGTCCCTGCTTTTTTATCACCGACAATGCATCGGGAATATTTTCCCTGGCGATTCCCGAAAGTCCGAACCGCTTCGCTTCAAAATGAACCGCCAGAAGCAGACCGATATAGTAGAGCAGCGCCGGTGTGACAGCTGCCAGTGCCACATAGGTGTAGGACAGGTTTAAAAACTCTGCCATGACAAAACCGACCGCCCCCATAATCGGCGGCGTAAACTGTCCGCCGGTAGAGGCCACCGCTTCTACGGCGCCTGCAAATTCGCTTTTATACCCAGTCCGTTTCATGAGCGGAATCGTAATCGTTCCTGTCGTCGCCACATTGGCAATGGCAGAACCGTTAATCATCCCCATAAGGCCCGACGCGATGACCGCCACCTTCGCAGGGCCGCCGGAAGTCGTTCCTACAAGGGTAAGCGAAAAATCATTAATGAATTTGGAAAATCCCGAATATTTCAGAAACGCGCCAAAAACGACAAAAAGGAATATATAAGTCGCCGAAACGCCGATGCCCGTGCCGAGAATGCCCTGAGTTCCCCAGAATTGGGTAATCAGCACGCGCTTCAAAGTGAAACCGTTATGACCGAGATAGCCGGGCAGGTACGCGCCGAACCAATTATACGCAAGAAAAATTCCCGCAAGTACCGCCAGATTTCCCGATGCCCGCCGGGCCGCTTCAAAAACACAAACCACCGCGACTAAGGCAATGGCTGCCTCCATATCGGAAATACGTCCTCCCGTCCGGGCGATACGGGTATAATTCAAAATGAGATAAAGGAAGCTACCTGCAGAACAAAGGATAAACGCCACGTCCCAAAGGGGCGGAAGCTTTCTTTTCCGCTTTTCCTTTTTAAACGCCGGAAATAATAAAAATGTAAAAACAAGAAGAAAGATACAGTGGATCGCCCGCAGATTGACGGCAGTGATTGCTCCGATGGTCGTGAAATACAGCTGGAATGCCGTCCACACGCACAGCAGTACGGCTACCGCCCTGCCCAACGGTCCCGTATATGTCCTCATACGGGAGTCCGCTTCCTTCTCCTCAAGTATTTTCTGTGCTTTTGCATCAAGTTCTTTTTTTGCTTCCAACGCTTCTTCCAGCTTTACGCCGGACTGATGTTCATCCATTCTGATTCCTCCTACGCTGCTATCCTTCGTATAAAATTATCCTCATTAAGGCATATTAGTCATTCCATATAAAGCAATTGAGAACTTATTGCCCTCTATTTAGAACCTATTTCTTACCTTTCTGCTGCATCCCCAATCTACAGATACCGCTTGAATCAAAAACTAGTCATTCTTCGGAGAGAACACATATATTCCATCCTTTTTACCCAATGCAGCCGCTTTTCGATCTTTTTCTGCCCATTCCTTCTTTCCCAACTTATCGTAAAAACCTGCACGCATGAGAAGTGCTGATGCAATATTGGGATTAATTTTTAAAAATTCCGTAATATCTGCCACCGCCTTTTCGTATTCCCCCATTTCCGCATACACTTCTCCCCGAGAGCGATAACTTTCTCCATAACCGGGATTCATTTCTATAGCTTTATTCAGTATGTCCAACGCCTTTTGATAATTCCCTTTCAATTTATAAACATATCCCAAGTTATTGTACACATCTGCTTTTTTATGCCCTTTTGCAATTGCCGTTTCAAACGCAGTAATCGCTTCATCATACCGTTCTGTCTGGCTGTATACAAGCCCAAGCATCATGTAATAGTATCCTTTATCCGGCTCCAATGCTATCGCTTTTCTTATATCTTCCAATGCCCCGCCAAAATCATGCAACTTCATACTCGCATCACAACGCTTCGAATAGAAATACGCATTATTCGGATAAATGGAAATCAAATGCGTTAAATCATTTCTCGCATCGGTAAATCTTCTATGCTGCATATAATACATATTTCGTAATAAATAAGGAATCCCATCTGTTTCTCCAACCACGTGCCCCTTGTTAAAAGACGTCAATGCTTTTTCATCCTCATGCAAATCCAGAAGTACTTTGCCTCTTTTCATCCAAGCAAGAAGATTAGATGAATCCGCTGCCACCGCCCTGTCAAGAAAAGGTAATGCTTTTTCCGGTGCATGGTAATGCAACCACTGCAGATCAGCAATCGATATAAGCGCTATTACATCCTTGGTGTTAATAGATAATGCCTTCTCAAAATCAACATAACTCTTATCCATCTCGCCAAGAAGCAGATACGCAAGTCCTCTTTTGCTATAGACCTTTCCCTTTTCTTCTCCTTTTAGATACTTCAACGCTTCATCAAAATCATTAAGACAAGATTCTGTCTCCCCGAGTTGCACATAAGCAACCCCTCGCCCCAATAAGATATGCCCCCTCATTTCCGGTTCAGGATTCTTTTTCAACGCTTTATTGTAATCCTGTTCTGCTGCATAAAAATCCTCTTCCAAACTATATGCGGTCGCCCTTGCATAATAAGCCAGTGCGGAATCAGGATTCAATTCTATAGCTTTAGTATAATCCTTAATTGCCTGCTTATATTTATGCTGATTTATTGCTACCAATCCCCGAAGCATATAAATTCCTTCATTCCCCGGACGCCTATACACTAATTCATCTGCCGCCCCTGTAGGAATAACATTTTTTTCTGATGCTGCCTCTGCATCTTTTCCTGCCCTATCTGAAAAATATTGTGTAAATTTTACAGGCAACTTTTCCTGTACAGAA
>OLRP01000819.1_pt1 | contig 27011 bp, 26 predicted proteins | sample 1672401 | NCBI WGS metagenome assembly OLRP01 (sample SAMEA3136682, study PRJEB25190) | human gut metagenome | reverse complement strand
TCTCGCCCGTGCAGTACGGCGGGAAGTTGTACTGGTGCATGTAGCGCTTGCCCTCTTCGGGCCAGATGGTGTCGAGGCGCTGCCACTCGTTCAGCATGCCCAACGTGCACACGGACATGACCTGGGTCTGGCCGCGCTGGAACAGGCCCGAGCCGTGCACGCGGGGCAGGTATCCCGGCACGATGTACAGCGGGCGGATCTCCTCGGGGGTGCGGCCGTCGACGCGCTCGCCGGTCTCGAGGATCATGGCGCGCATGGCCCGCTTCTCGAGGGCCTTGAGGGCCGCCTTGATGTCGCTTCCCCAGGCGGCGCGCTCCTCCTCGGTGAAGTCATTCTCGATGATGGAGGACTTGAGCTCTTCCACCTTCTGCATACGGGCGGCCTTGTCGGCGTCCTTCAGGGCTGCGGACATCTCGTCGAGGTGGGCGTCGACGCGCTCGGCCACGGACGGGTCGGCAGCGTGGATGGTGTAGTCCATGGGCGTCGGGTTCACCTTGGCGAGGAAGGCAGCCTGCTTCTCGCAGAAGGCGGCGATGGCCTCCTGACCGAAGGTCATGGCGGCGAGCATGTCCTCCTCGGAGATCTCAGCGGCGCCGGCCTCCACCATGGAGATGTAGTCGGCGGTGCCGGCGATGGTGAGCTCCAGATCGGAGTTCTCCTGCTCGGAGTTGGTGGGGTTCACGATGAACTCGCCGGTCTCGATGTCGCGGCCGATGCGCACGCAGGCCGCCGGGCCGTCGAAGGGGGCGCCGCCCACGAGCAGCGCCGCAGAGGCGCCGGCCACGCAGATGGTGTCGGGCAGGTTCTCGCCGTCGATGACGAACGGGGTGGCCACGATGTGCACCTCGTTCTTGTAGCCGTCGGGGAACCCGGGGCGGATGGGGCGGTCCACCATGCGGGCCACGAGGGTGCCGTGGTCGGAGGGCTTCGCCTCGCGCTTCAGGTAGCCGCCGGGGATGCGGCCCACAGCGTACATCTTCTCGATGTAGTCGACCGTGAGCGGGAAGAAGTCGTAGTCCTTCTCCTGGCTGGAGACGACGGCGGTCACGAGCACACTCGTGGCACCGCAGGTCACGAGCACGGCGCCGGTGGCCTGCTTGGCCAGCTCGCCGGTCTCGAGACGGTACTGCTTGCCGTACAACTCGAATTCTTCGACAATTTTCGTCATAACGCTTTTCTTTCTCTTCAACTCCCCCGCCTCATTGCGGAGGACTTCTTCGGGCGCGGCTACTTACATTCGCCGCCCCCGCGACCGTCGGCACCTCATGCGCTTCCGACCGCTTATAGCAGAAAACGGGGCCCCAGGCGGGGCCCCGTACATGCTCGAGCTAGATGTTGTCGCGGATACCGAGCTTCTTGATGAGCTCGCGGTACTCCTCGATGTTGCGCTCCTTGATGTACTTCAGCATACCGCGGCGCTTACCGATGAGCATCATGAGGCCGCGACGGGTGTGGTTGTCCTTCTTGTGCGTCTTCAGGTGCTCGGTGAGGTTGCGGATGCGCTCCGAGAGGATGGCGACCTGAACCTCGGCGGAACCGGAGTCCTGATCGTTCTTGCCGAACTCCTTGATGAGTTCCGCGGTGCGCTCCTTGGAGATGCTGAGCTTGCTGGCCATAACTGGTCCACCTTTCTTTCCGGGGGTCTCCCCCCGTCTTCACCGCCTGTGGGCGGCATACCGTTTTCATCCGCCTTGGGTAGCCATGGAAGTGGTCCGTGGGAACCAAAGGCGAATTGCGCCGCCGTTTTGGCAGCCCGCCCAGTATAGGGCACTTGCGGCGCACCTCGCCTAAGGTTTCCGCGAGCGACACGGTTTCTGCATATTGGGGCTGGATGAGCGCTGCGAAAAAGCGGTGCGACACTAGAACAAGCCGCTCGTGAAGAGGAACTCGAGGGACTTCAGCGAGCTGCCGATGTGGGCGCGGGCGAGATCCTGCACGAGGTGCAGGACGGCGAAGGAGGCCGAAAGGTCAGCCGGCCCTTCTGCAATGGCGTCGAAGGGGGTTGTGAGGAAGTACTGCGCCCAGCAGAGGGTGCCGGCATCCACAAGCACGGATTCGTCCAAACCCCGGCAGCTCTCGCAGAGCACGCCGCCGCCTGCAGCCGAGAACGGGAGGCGGGCGCCCTCGGTGAGGGCCACCGGCTCGCCGCAGCTGACGCAGACCTCGAGGCTCGGGCGCAGGCCTGAGAACGCGAGGATCTTCAGCAGCTCCGCGGCCGAAAGCGCCGCGCAGTGATTGTCGTCGGCGCCGTCCATGGCGTCCAGCACGCGCATCGCCGACTGGAACAGGCGCGGGTTGGCGAGGTCGCGCTGGCTCATGCGGGCGAGCAGCTCTGCCACGGGAGCGGCCGCGGCCGAGGCCTCCAGATTGCAGCGCAGAACATCGTGAGCCGCGACGAGCCGGGCCTCCTTCAGAATGTCGAGGCTTCGACCCGTCGCGCATAGGGCGTCGATGACGCAGAAAGGCTCGGTGCGGGCCGCGAAGCTGCTCTTGGGCCGCCGCGCCCCTTTGGCCACGGCCCGCTTTTGGCTGCCGTCCTCGGAAAGCAGCGTGAGGATGAGGTCGCTCTCCCCCAGCTTCGTGCGGCGCAGCACGAGAGCGCGCAGGGAGTAGGTCGGTTGCGCCACGAAGCCGCCCCGCGCTTAGTAGCGGATGGAGGGGCTGGCGTAGGAGACCTCATTGTCGTCGTTCCACACGATGCCGCCCTCGATGGTGGTGAGCTTTTTGGCGAACACCGTCTCCTGGCCCAGGCCGAAGGGCATCGTGACCACCTCGTACTGGCGCGCCTCCACGGTGTAGAGCACCTCGCCGTCGCCGCGGTAGGTGCAGCTCTTGATGTTCTCCACCTTGAAGCTGCCCTCGTCGTTGGTGAGGTTGGCCCCGGGCAGGATCTCGCGGGTGAGGTCCACCAGCTCGGTGCCGCGGGAGTGGGCGACGTACAGTGTGACCTCGGAGCCGGAGTTCAGCTCGCTTCCGGCGGCCGGGTCGGTGGAGACGGCGGTGCCCTCCTCAATGTCCTCGGTGGTGTACCACTCGCTCGTCACCTCGTAGCCCTCGGCTTGAAGCGCGGCCTTGGCGTCGGCTTCGGACATGCCCTCCACATCGGGCACGGTGTAGGGAACGGCCACGGTGACGGTGATAGCGTCGCCGGATTTCGCCTCCGTGCCCGCCTCCGGGCTCACGGCCAGCACGGTGCCCGCGGTCTCGTTCGACTTCTCCTCGGTGTAGGTGACCGCCGTGAAGCCCTCGGCCTCGAGCGCCTGGGCGGCCTCGTCGCTCGTGGCGCCCACAATGGCCGGCACGATGCGCGGGGCGGCCACGGAGAGCGTCACGGTGCTGCCCTCCTCGGCGCGATGCCCCTGCTCGGGGTCGCTTGAGAGCACGGTGCCCTGGGGCTCGTCGGACTTCATTTCGACGGCTTGCGCGGCAAATCCCTTGGCCGCCAGGGCGTCGACCGCCTCGGGCTGGGAGAGCCCCACCACCTCGGGGATGGTCTTGCCGCCCCACAGCTCGGCCATATAGGTGCCGCCCGCCACAGCGGCGAGCACCACGGCCAGGACGATGCATGCGGCCGCGATGATCGGGCCTTTGGCCCGCGGGGGTCGCGCTGTGGGTGCCGGGGAGGAGGTTTCGTCGTCGACCTCGTAGGGGGCCGACGCGTCCTCTTCGAGTACCTGGTAATCTACAGGAGGCTCTGTCTCGGGAATCACCTCGCCGATGGCCGCGGGAACGGCCAGCTCGCCGGTGGCCCGGGGCGCGAGTGCTTCCTCGGCCTCGGCGGTCGTGACCGCCGCCTGGTCGGCGACGACAATGGCGGAAGCGGCCTCCATGAGCGCCGTTTCCTCGGTGGCGCGAACGTCGGCCGGCTCATCGGGCGACGACGCCGGCATCTCTGGCTCTTCCGGATTCTCTGGGGCCGCCGACGCCTCCTCCGGGACGCCCCGCCCGCGGTTGCGCTTCTGGCGGTTCACCGAGGGGCGCGCGGCGTGGGAGCCCATGCGCGCCGGGCGCTTGCCCGACCGCTCGAAGAGACTCACCACCTCGTCCCCACTGGACAGGATCTCGTCGAGCTCGTCGCTCTCAACGGCAACGAGCGTCTCGGCGGCGGCATCGGACTTCGCGGACGGGCCCATGGAGAGCGCGGCTCCCTCGGGCTCGCTCGCCTTGGAACGCGCTTCGTTTTCGATCGCCGCAGCAGCCACCGTAGCAGCCGTCGTCAGAGCCTCAGCCTGCTCGCGCTCGAGACGCTCTTGCTCGGCACGCTCGCGCTCTTCCCGCTCTGCCGCAGCAAGGCGTTCACGCTCGGCAGCCTCGGCAGCGCGCCGGGCCTCGCGGGCCTCCTCCTCGGCTATCCGCCGCTGCTCGCGGGCCTCGGCCTCGGCGGCACGCAAACGCTCCTTCTCCGCAGCCGTTTCGGCGCGCAAGCGCTCCTTCTCGGCCCGCAGAAGCTCCTTGGCCTTGCGCGCCTCCTCCTTCTCCTGCATTTTCGTGAACTTCTTCGCCAGCTTTTTCTGCTGGCGATCGCGGCGCCGCAGCTCCTTCTCCGTCGGCCCCATGGCATAGCTGCGGGCCCGCGGCACGTACTCCTCGTTGATGCGCGGAATCTCGGCCGTGTCGCCGGCCTGGGCTGCCTCAGGCGGCACGTAACTGGAGTCCACCAACCGCTCGAAGCCGGATAGATCGGGAACCTCCGGGCCGTCGGGCACCGGGTCGACCAGATCGGCCACCGAGGCCCGCACGGCCGACTTGGAAGAGGCTGGAGCGATGTCGGGCACGCGGACGACCGGAGGCACCTCCACCACGGAGGGCACCGATACCTTAGCCGCGCCGGCGGCTACGAACACCTCGCCGCAGTTCTCGCAGAACGCGGCGTCGTCACGATTATCGAATGAGCAGTGGGGGCATTTCATCGACGTTCTCCTCATTGATTGCACAGATGAGGAGAATTGTACCCGATTATTTCCCGAAAACCCCTCTCACCCAGCAACAACAAAGTTACTGGTTCGCCCAAGGAAGCCAGCGAGGGGCCGACAGGTGCCCGCAATCGTGCCGAAAAGCGGCTGAGCGTACTTGAGGTACGCGAAGGAAAGCTTTGAGGTGCGAGGGCGGGCACCTGTCGGCTCCGCAGCATCGGCCAGTCCGTTCGTCCCGTCAGGGCGAACGGAACGACTACGCTCCCTCGCCGTAGCCGAAGCGGCGGATCTGGTTGGCGTCGCGGCGCCAGTTCTTGCGCACCTTCACCGAAAGATCCAAAAACACCTTCGCCCCCAGCAGCAGCTCCAAGTCCTTGCGGGCCTCGGTGCCGATGCGCTTGATGGCTGCCCCGCGCTTGCCGATGATGATGCCCTTCTGGCTGTCGCGCTCCACATAGATGACCGCGTAGATGCGGTAGAGGTTCGGCTTCTCGAACTCCATCTCCTCCACGGCGACCCCGATGGCATGGGGCACCTCGTCGAAGAAGTTGCGCAGGATCTTCTCGCGGATGAATTCCGCCACCATGACCTCCAGCGGCTGATCGGTCTCCATGTCGGCCGGGAACCACGCCGGGCCCTCCGGCAGCAGGAACTGCACCTCCTCCACGAAGGCGTCCACGTTGCGGCCCGTCTCGGCCGACAGCGCCACCATAGCGTCCCAGTCGCAGAGCTTCTCGGCCGCCTCGCGCTGGGCGCTGATCTCGGCATCGCTCGCCAGGTCGGACTTGGAAAGCACGCAGATCTTCGCCGAGCCCTTCGCGGCGCGCACCTGGGCGGCCACCCACTCGTCGCCCCGTCCGATGGGCTTCGATGCGTCGATGAGCATGGCCACGACGTCCACGTCCTCCAAAGCCTTGATCGCGCTCGTGTTCAGCTCCTCGCCGAGGGCGTCCTGGGGCTTGTGCAGACCGGGAGTGTCCACAATGATCATCTGCATGTCATCGGTGGTGTGCACGGCACGGAAGCGGTGGCGCGTCGTCTGGGCCGTGTTCGAGGTGATGGCGATCTTCTTGCCCATGATGGTGTTCAGAAGCGTCGACTTCCCGGCGTTGGGGCGCCCGACCAGCGTCACGAACCCGCTCTTGAAGTCGGGATTGGTGGGAAATGAGCCCCCCATGGGGTTTTCAGCGAAGTAGGCGTCGAGATCCATGAAGTTCCTTTCGAAGAGGTGGGGCGTCGTGCGTTAGAGAAGGTCGAGCGCGTAGGGTGCGAAGACGATGAGCCCGACAATTACCGAGCCCGCTGAGGCCAAAAGCACGGCGCCGGCCGCCGCGTCCTTGGCCGCGCGGGCCAGCTCGTGCCACTCGGGCGAGGCGAGATCGACCGCCGACTCGATGGCGGTGTTCACCACCTCCGCCACGGACACGACGATGATGCAGAGCACGATGGCGAGCCAATCGACGCGGCTGATGCCCAGGGCGAATCCGGCCGCGACGGCGGCAAGCCCCAGGATCACCTGGATCTTCAGGTTGCGTTGAGAGCGAAAGGCGTAGGCGACGCCGGCGGCCGCGCAGCGAAAGGCGCACACGAGCGGGAAGCGCCCCTCCCCGCACCGGCGGCTCTCCCCCGCTCTGCGCACGAGCGGCCTCATCTTATCGTCGCCAGCCAACGGGCTGCCCCTCAAGCGCTCAGCGGTTCTCGGAGACAGCGGGCAGGTCGCGCTCGGTCCAGGCCGTGAGCAGCTCGCGCTCGCGGGCCTCCATGACCTCGGCCTCCTCGTCCACGATGTGATCGTAGCCGCACAGGTGCAGAAGCCCGTGAACGATGAGCAGCGACACTTCCTGCTCGAAGGAGTTGCCGAACTCGGTGCTCTGACGCGCCGCGACGTCGGGCGCGATGATGATGTCGCCCAGTTCGTAGACCGGGCAGCTCGGCCCGTCGGCGGCGGTGATGTCGTCGTCGATGTTGTCGCATTCGAAGGAGAGCACGTCGGTGGGTCCTTCCATGCCGCGGAAGCGCTCGTTCAGCTCGGCCATGGCCGTATCGTCCACAAAGCTGATGGAGACCTCCGTGTTGATGGGCTTCCCCTCGCGCTCGAGCACGAACAGGGCCAGGTCGCGAATGGGAAGGGAGGCGAGGTCTTCCTCGCGATGTCCGTAGGTGATGAGGATTTCCATGGGCTATCTTGCCTTTCCCGCCGCGCGCTCGTAGGCGGCCACGATGGTCGCCACCAGAGAGTGGCGCACGACGTCTTTGCCGGAAAGATCGCAGAACGCGATGTCGTCGATGCCCTCGAGGACGGAGCGCACTTGCACAAGGCCGCTCTCCCCGCGGGGCAGATCGATTTGAGAGATGTCGCCGGTGACGACGATTTTCGAACCGAACCCCAAGCGCGTCAGTGCCATCTTCATCTGCTCGGGCGTGGTGTTCTGGGCTTCGTCCAAGATAATGAAGGCGTCATTTAAGGTGCGCCCGCGCATGAAGGCGAGAGGGGCGATCTCGATGGTGCCGTTCTCGATGAGGGCATTCGCTCGCTCCTGATCGAACATGGAGTACAGCGCATCGTAGAGCGGTCGGATGTAGGGATCCACCTTCTCGAAGAGGGTGCCCGGCAGAAAGCCGAGGTTCTCGCCGGCCTCCACGATGGGCCGCGACAGCACGATGCGGCCGACTTCCTTGCGCTTCAAGGCCGCCACCGCCATGGCCATGGCCAGGTAGGTCTTGCCCGTGCCGGCCGGCCCTATGGCGAAAGTGACCGTGTTGTCGCGGATGGCGTCGACGTAGTGCTTCTGGCCGGCGGTCTTCGGTCGAATGGCCCGGCCCCGGTAGGTGAGCAGAACATCGTCGCGCAGGGCGGTGGGGGCGAACTCCGCCTGGCGGAGCAGCTCGACGGAACGGCGCACCGAGTCGGTGTCGGGGGCCTGCCCTTCCTCCACCGTTTTGAACAGGTCGGCGAACAGCGCGGTGAGCTGCTGCACCTCCACGGCGTTCCCCTCGATGACGATGCGATCGCCCCGCACGGTGAGCCGAGCGTCGAAGGACTCCTCCAGCACGTGGAGAATCTCGTCGGAGGCGCCGACGACGAGGGCCATGTCCACCCCGCCGGGCGCCGTGAGCGTTGTCTGCATCAAATCAGTCATGCCGGTTATTGTAACCTATCTTGTGCGATCTGTTGTGCGCCTGCTCCAAAACTCCCATCGATGTCGCAGCCAAACCCCATCGGCACTCGACCGTTAGCGCGCTTCAACCAAAACTAAACCTCAGTCAACTTCCGGCCAAGCTTCGGTCGACGAACTGCCCCGAAATTGCACGAGATATCGAGTTGTAAGCGTCTACGCGTGCGCAGTTGTTCAGGGTGGAAAGCGTCGCTGTTGCCAGCACTGCTGTGACCAGGTGTTTTCCAAATAGGCTATTGAATAGCCGAGTCCAGTGCGTCCCCCAGACGCTTACAACTCGAGATCTCATGCAGAAGGAGAGGTGTTCGTCGACCGAAAAGGTCACTCGTGCGGCGCGAGCCTTAATCTGGAGCACGTTTCGGGAAGAAGAGTCGTCCCTGCTGCGCGGCTATCCTACTTTCACCGGGACGAGAGAGCCGATCTTGGCACCTGCGGGAGCAGGCACTTCGTGGTAGCTCTCGGTGGTGGCCGTCTCGGGGGTTTCAACGAGGGCAAGTTCGACGGTGCCGACGCGAGAGGCACGGTCGGCGGCGGCGAGCTCGTCGGAAAGCGCGCGCAGGCGGGCGGCGCGGGCGGCCTTCGCCTCGGGCGGCACTTGGTCTGCACGGGCGGCCGCGGGCGTTCCCTCTCGCTTGGAGTAGGGAAACACGTGGATCTTCGAGAAGCCGACGTGGCGAGCGAGCGCGCAGGTGTCCTCGAAGTCCTCATCGGTCTCGCCGGGGAAGCCCACGATGATGTCGGTGGTCAGCGCGATGGAGGGGACGCTCGCCCGCAGGAAGTCGGCCAGCTGGCGGAACTCGTGGGCGTCGTAGGGGCGCGCCATCTCGCGCAGCACCCGGGACGAGCCGGACTGCAAGGGCAGATGAAGATGGCGGCAGATGCGGCCCTCGGCCTCGGCGAGGAGAGAGACGAACTCGCCGGTCACGTCCATAGGCTCGATGGAGCCGATGCGGAAGCGGCAGGGAGGCTCGCCCGCGCCGTGCAGATCGGCGGTGGCCGTTAGAAGGCGGCGACATAGGTCGGTCAGATCCGTCCCGCCGTCGTCGTAAGAGCCCAGGTTGATGCCGGTGAGCACGACCTCGCGGACGCCGGATTCAGCGAGGGCCACCGCCTCGGCCACCACCTCGTCGGCCGGTCGGCTCGTCGCGCGGCCGCGGGCCACGTGCACGATGCAGTAGGTGCAGGCGTTGTCGCAGCCGTCCTGCACTTTGATGCCGATGCGCGTGCGGCCATCGGCGGGCGATGCCGAGAAAGATTCAGACATTTCGCAAGGAGCTGCGCCGCTCATTTCCAACTCGCTGAGATAGAGATCCGCGCCTGCCTTGGGTACGACAACGACGCGATCATCCATAGCGGCGAAGGTCTCCGACGAGAGCTCGCTCGCGCATCCCGTGACGACGACGCGTGCGCCGTCGTTGGTCGACAGGGCATGGCGCACGGCCTTGCGGGTCTTCTTCTCGGCCTCGCCGGTGACCGTGCAGGTGTTCACGACGATGAGGTCGGCCGCCGCCTCTCCAACAGGCACTCCCCCGCGTTCCGCGAGCAGCCGCTCGAAACCGTCGGCCTCCACGCGGTTCACCTTGCAGCCCAAGTTCACGACCGTGTAGCCGAAGAGGGCCCTACCCACGGTTGCCCTCGTAAGTGGGAGAGGGCCGATTCCCCATGCCGCCCAGCTCGTAGAGCACCAGCGCCGGGGCCACGATGCCGGCGGTCTCGGTGCGCAGGATGGACGGGCCCAGGGTCACGAGGCGCGCCCGGTCGTTGCAGCCGAGAAAGCAGCGCACCTCCTCCTCGGCGAGGCCCCCCTCAGGGCCCACGACCACGGCGATGCGGGCGTCAGCGGCCGGCGTGCACGTCGCGAGGAGCGCATCGTGCACGGCTTCGCTCAGACTCGCTGTCTCGGGCGCCTCTTCCCAGCACACGAGCACGGCCGTCGCCTGGCCGAGCATCGCGGCCGCCTCGCGCACGGAGACGGGCTCGGCGACCTCCGGCACCCGAGCCTGCCCCGATTGCATGGCTGCGTTTTTGGCGATGGCCCGCCACCGCTCCGTCTTCGCAGCCGCCTTCTTGCCGTCCAGCTTCACGATGGAGCGGGCGCAGGTAAGGGGGACGAAGGCCGCCACGCCTACTTCGGTGGCGTGGCGGATGACGGTCTCCATCTTGTCGCCCTTGGCCAGGCCCTGCAGCAGAATCACCTGCGGGCCGGCCTCGCTCGCGTCTTCATGGCGCGCAATGGAAACGAGCGGCAGCTCGTCCGCAAAATCGACGATCTCGCATTCGAAGTAATCCTGGTCGGCGTCGATCACGGCGATGTGCTCACCCGCCGCCAGCCGGAGCACCCGCGCGTGCTTCGCGTCGTCGGACTCAAGGCGCAGCGGGAACACTGCCTCCGTTTCGGCAGCGAGCACTTGGTTTTCCAGGAAGAAGCGCGGCAACGACATGATCAGTAGCCCTACTCGAAAATGTCGCGGAGCTTCTGCAAGGGCGAGCGCTTCTCCTCGTTCACGTCCTCGCCCATCTCCTCGGCCAGCTCCTCCAAAAGCTCGCGCTCGCGCTTGGAGAGCTTCTTCGGCACCTCCACGGCGATGTGCGCGAACAAATCGCCGCGAGCGTCGCTTTTCAGGCGCGGCATGCCGAAGCCCTTCACGCGCACGATCTGGTCGTTCTGGCAGCCCTCGGGGATGGCAACCGTGACCTTCTCGTCCTCGTAGATGCCGTCGATTTCGATATCGGCGCCGAGCGCCGCCTGTACCATGGGAACCACGAGCTTGCAGTGCAGGTTGTCGCCGTCGCGCTCGAAGAACTCGTCGGGGGCGATGCGCACGGTGACGATAAGGTCGCCGGCCGGCGCACCCTGCATGCCCGCTTCGCCGAAGCCGTGGATGCGCAGCTGCTGGCCGTCGCGAATGCCCTTGGGGATCTCCACCGAGACGCGCTGGCGGTCGGGCACGCGCCCCTGGCCCTCGCATTCGGGGCACGGGTTGTCGATGACCGTGCCGGTGCCGTGGCAGGCGGGGCACGTGGTGGCCGATTGCATGTCGCCCAAGAAGGTGTGCTGCACGGTGACGACCCGACCGGTACCGTGACATTCCTCGCAGGTCACTTCCTTGCCGTCCTCGCCCAGGCCCGTGCCGTCGCAATCGGGACACGGCGCCAGGCGGTCGTAAACGATCTCCTTCTTCTCGCCGGTCGCCGCCTCTTTCAGCGTGATGCGGATGCCCACGCCCATGTCGCGGCCGTCCTTGCGCACCTGGCGGCCGCCTGCGGCCGCGCCGCCGAAGAAGGTGGAGAAGATATCACCCATGCCGCCGAAGCCGCCACCGAACAAGTCCTCGAAATCGATGCCGACGCCGCCGTAGGGGCCGCCGCCACTCGCCGCGCCGGGAATCGTGCCAAAGCGGTCGTACTGGGCCTTCTTCTGGGGGTCGGACAGCACGTCGTAGGCCTCGTTCAGCTCCTTGAACTGGTCTTCGGCATCCGGTGCCTTGTTCACGTCCGGGTGCAGCTCCCGCGCCCTATGGCGAAATGCTTTCTTGATCTCGGCTTCGGAGGCGTCGCGGGAGACGCCGAGGATTTCGTAGAGGTCCTTAGTTGCGGCCATGATAGGTGAATCTTGCCTTTCTTCGTTCGCTCTTCCGTATTCTTGGGTAACGCACGTCTACTCGCCGTGCAGCGCGCACTGGGCGGCGCGGACGGCGCGGATGGCGCGCTCGTAGTTCATGCGGGTGGGGCCGATGACGGCGACGACGCCCTCGGACTCGCCGCGCCCATAGGGGCAGGCCACGATAGAGACACCAGCGAGCTCCGAGGCGGGGTTCTCGTGCCCGATGCGCACCATGACCGGCCCCCCTTCCGCGGCGGCCTCGTCGAAGGTGTTCAGCAGCACGCGGTCGTCCTCCAGCACTTCTATGACCGGCAGCAGGGCCTTCGAATCGCTGAACTCCGGCTGGCGCAGAAGCGCCGAGACACCGAGGCTGTGGGCACGAGCGCTTTCGGACTCGCCCAAGCATTCTATGACCTCGTCGATGATGAGCTGCACGAGCGGGTCGCTGAGGGCCTCTACGGTGCCGGCGTCCATGGAGCGGCGCACGTCGCGGGCCGAGTGCCCGGCGAGCACCCGGTTCAGCAGGTTCTGGGCACCTGCCAGCTCGTCGGCGGAGACCTCGTCGGCGAAGGTGACCGTGCGGTTGACCACCTGGCCGTCCTCGGCCACCACGATGACGATGGCCTGCCAGGGCGAAAGCGACACCAGCGTGATCTGACGAATGCGGCCCGCGAGCACCGAGGGCGCCATGACAATGGACAGGCAGTTGGTGAGCCGCGCGAGGGCCGCCGAGGTGCGTTCCATGAGCGCGTCCAGCTCCGAGGCCGAGGCGCGCAGCTCGTCAACCATGGCCTGGTGCGGGCGCTCTTCCTCGGCCAATCCCGACGAGAGCAGCTCGTCGACGAAGGTGCGGTAGCCGGCGTCGGTGGGCACGCGCCCGGCAGAGGTGTGCGGCTGCTGGATGAAGCCGGCGTCTTCCAGAGCAGAGAGGTCGTTGCGCACCGTGGCGGGGCTCACGCCCAGGCGGTGCCGCTCGGTCAGGGTACGCGAGCCCACGGGGAGCGCGTACTCGATGTAGTCCTCGATCAGCGCGCGCAGCACTCTCTGGCGCCTCTCCGACAGCATATCCGCTCCTCTCGCCTTCCCGCCTCGTCCCGCGCGTCGGGCGCGGAACCTTCCGTTGTTGACGCCATTTTAGCAACCGCAAGGCGAGAGTGCTAATGGAAGCGCCCATCTCGACGCAAGCGACACACAACCGCCGACAGAAGGCGGCTGTGCCCCTGGTGCACTGCTTCTGTAGGGGCAGACCTCGGTCTGCCCTCTTCGAGAAGATCGCCCGTTCTCGAGCGGCGGTGCTTGCACCGCCCTCCCGAGAAAGAAAAATTTTCGGCGTTGAGGAGGGGCGACCTTGGTCGCCCCCTACGGAGGTGGTATGCGAAGAAGGGACGATGGGTTGGCTTACGGGGCGAGGTCGAGGAGGCGGCCGTAGAGCTCGTTGCCGCAGAGCCAGCCGGCGTCGGTGGGGCGGCAACGGCCGTCCGCGTGTTCGACCAGGCCCAGGTCGGCCAGTTCATCGAAGGCGGCGAGGACCGAGCCGCCCTCGCTCTCAAAGGCCGCTGCGGCCAACCGCGTGCCCCCACCCGTTTCGGTGCCGTCGATGACCGCCGCCGCCCGCGCCACCTGCTTGTCGGAGACGCCGCGGGCCATGCGCATGCCCAGCATGAGGTCCTCGGCGGCCATCTGCCGCGCGTTCAGATCATCCACCACCTGTCCGTCCTGCACCCGCATGCGACGCTCGGCGTTCTGGGTCATGGTGACGGCTGACCGACCGAGGCCAAGATAGGGCTTGCCCGTCCAATAGGCGGTGTTATGCCGGCTCTCGAACCCGGGCCTCGCGTAGCTTGCCACCTCGTAGCGGTGAAAGCCCGCGTCCTCCAGGATGCGCTGAGCCTCCTCCATGGCCGCCGCTTCCGCATCCTCGTCGGGCTCGAGCATCTCGCCCCGCATAATGGCGGCATCGAAAGGCGTATGGGGTTCAATGGTCAGCGGGTACACCGACACATGGTTCGCGCCGAGCGCCACCGCCTCCCGCACGCTTTCCGCGAAGGACTCCTCGCTCTGACCCGGGATGCCGCACATCAGATCCACCGATACGTTCTCGAAGCGCTCCCGGGCCGCGCGCACCGCCGCCCGCGCCGCCTCGGCGTCGTGGGCGCGGCCGAGGATGCTCAGCACCTCGTCGTCGAAGGACTGCACGCCAAGGGAGAGCCGGTTCACCCCGAGCGCCCAGATATCCCGCACCATGGGCGCCGTAAGACTTTCGGGGTTCGCCTCCATCGTGCACTCGACCTCGGGTTCGAGATGCATCGACATCGACAGCGCATAAAGAAGCATCGAAAGTCGTCTCATGCCGATATAGCTCGGCGTCCCCCCGCCCAGATACACCGTCTCAATGGCTCCGAGCTTCCCCTCCCTCGAGGCTCGGCGAATATCCATCACGAGCGATTCCACGTACTCGTCAATAATCGGCGAGTCCCGTTCTACCGCCGAAGTGGCGAAATCGCAGTACCCGCACCGCTTCACGCAGAACGGAATATGCAGGTACAGTGCTTTATAAGGGTCATAAGCCACGACAGACCTCTCTTTCCGGCTGGGTAGTCCGACGATAGGAGGCGTTGCAACCGAGCGAGTTCCGCAGACGGTGTCGAAGGCGCGGCGATATGCGGGAAATTGAACCCTGTCGCCTTCGATACCGGCGAGGACTGTCTGAGCGAATTGCAATGCCTCCTAGCGTCGGACGGACAACCCTGATGCGAGATGGACAGCAGGAAATCGGAGCGATATTGGCGCGAGACGGACAAATCACGAACGCTCCCGGGCAATCTCCAGAAGCTCGTCGAACACCGCGTCGAAGTCCGAAAGCGTTGTGCAGTAGTTGATGCGGCCGCGGGCTTGGGCGGCGCCGGGGAGACCCGCCATGTACCACATGGCGTGCTTGCGCATGCGCACGATGTTGCGCCCCTCGCGATGGGTGAGCAGCTCCGCATGGCGGCGCGCCATGGCAATGCGTTCCTCAACCGTGGGCGGCGCAGGTTCGGGTTCGCTGGCAAGAGCGGCTTGTACCTGGGAGAACAGCCATGGGTTGCCCTCGGCGCCCCGGGCGATCATCACCGCGTCGCAGCCGGTCTCGACCGCCATGCGCATGGCGTCGGCTCCGCTGCGGATGTCGCCGTTGCCCACGACGGGCACGGACACCGCCTCGCGCACGCGAGCGATGACGCCCCAGTCGGCACTCCCCCGGTACAGCTGCTCGGCGAACCGCCCGTGCACCGTGACCCCGTCGGCCCCGGCCTCCTCCATACGGCGCGCGAAGGCCGACGCCGTCTCGTCGCCTTCCGCCCAGCCCCGGCGGAACTTCACCGTGACCGGATGCTCCACGACGCCCTTCACGGCCCGCACGACGGAGGCGGCCAGATCGGGCTCCTTCATAAGAGCCGAGCCGTCCCCCTTCGACACGATCTTACGGGCGGGACACCCCATGTTAATGTCCAGGTAGGCCAGGCTCTCCCCCATTTCGTCCTCGATCCAGGCGGCCTGGGAGGCCATCACCTCCGGCTCGTGGCCGAACAGCTGCACGGCCACCTGGGACTCGCCGTCGGCGAGCGCCAGCAGATGCCGCGTCTTCTCGTTGGCAAAGGAGAGCCCCTTGGCCGACACCATCTCCGTGAAGGCCATGTCGGCCCCCGCCTCGCGGCACAGCGTCCGGAAAGCGATGTCGGACACACCGGCCATGGGCGCCAGCAGCACCCGGTATTTCCCGAAGAGTCCCTCCACAGCTACAGAATCCCGAACAGCAAAAGCCCGATGAGCACGATGAAACCGAGCACGAACAGAAGGCACCCGACGCCCACGAAGGTCTTGGACGTGCCGCTCATGCCCATGTGCTCCCGCTCCTCGGCGATCTTCTTCTCGTCGAAGGGGTCGTTGATCCAGTCGTAGTCTTCTTGTTCCTTGGCCATCGGTGCTTCTTTCGACTGCTGCGTTTAACGGTGTAGAATGAGCATAGTTTAATGGATGCGCGCCGCGGTCGCGGCAAGATCACAAGAAGAGGAGACGATCGTGAAGGTACTGCTCATCAACGGGAGCCCGCGCTGGAAGGGCAACACGAACCGGGCGCTGGAGGAAGCGGCCGCTGCTCTTGAGGCCGAGGGCGTTCAGACCGAGCTTGTCTGGATCGGCAACAAGGAGATCCGCGGGTGCATCGCCTGCGGCATTTGCGGCAAGACCGGCGATAAGCGTTGCGTGTTCGCCGAGGACTGCTGCAACGAGCTCATCGCGAAGGCCGCCGAGTGCGATGGCTTCATCGTGGGGTCGCCGGTGTACTACGCCGGTATGGCCGGATCGCTGCGGGCGCTCATGGACCGCATGTTCTACGCCGGCGGCACGAACTTCCGCATGAAGCCGGCCGCCGGCGTCGCTGTGGCGCGCCGGGCCGGGGCCATCGAGGCGGCCGACCAGATCAACAAGTACTTCCAGATCAACTGCCAGCCCATTGTGTCCAGCTCCTACTGGAACATTGCCTACGGGCGCAACCCCGGCGAGGCGCAGGGCGACGGCGAGGGCCTGCACACCATGCGCGTGCTCGGCCGCAACATGGCCTGGATGCTCAAGTGCATCGAAGCGGGCCGCGCCGCCGGCATCAACCCGCCCGAGCTTGAGCCCAAGGTGATGACCAACGTCGTCCGCGAGGACCTGCTGGAGGGATAGGCTTTTCCCCTACTCATCCACCTTCAAAATGGCCATGAAGGCCTCCTGGGGCACTTCCACGTTGCCGATGGCCTTCATGCGCTTCTTGCCGGCCTTCTGCTTCTCCAGAAGCTTGCGCTTGCGGGTGATGTCGCCGCCGTAGCACTTGGCGAGCACGTCCTTGCGCTTGGCCTTCACGGTCTGGCGCGCGAGCACCCTACCTCCGATGGCCGCCTGGATGGGCACCTCGAACATCTGGCGCGGGATGATCTCCTTCAGCTTGTCGCAGAGCACGCGCCCGCGGTCGTAGGCCTTGTCCTTGTGCACGATGAACGACAGGGCGTCGATGGGCTTGCCCGACAGCAGGATGTCCAACTTCACGAGCTGCGAGGGCTTGTAGCCGTCCATCTCGTAGTCGAGGGACGCGTAACCTTTGGTGTTCGACTTCAGCTTGTCGAAGAAGTCCAGGATGAGCTCGGATAAGGGGATCTCCCAGAGCATCTCGACGGTGGTCTGGGAGAGGTAGTTCATGGTGACGAAGTTGCCGCGCCGACCCACGGCCAGATCCATCACAGCGCCCACGTAGTCGGGCGGGATGAGGATCTTCGCCTTCAGATAGGGCTCTTCCACGTGATCGATGGAGCCGGGGTCGGGCATCTCCTGGGGCGAGTGGAGCGACACCATCTCGCCGCCCTTGAGGTACACGTGGTACTCCACCGAGGGCGCCGTGGCCAGAAGGTCCAGCCCGAACTCGCGCTCCAACCGCTCCTTGATGACCTCCATGTGCAGAAGGCCCAGAAAGCCCACGCGGAAGCCGAAGCCGAGGGCGTGGGAGGTCTCGGGCTCCCACACGAGCGCCGGGTCGTTCAGTGACAGCTTCTCCAGCGCCTCCTTCAAGGGCTCGTACTGGTCGCCGTCGATGGGAAAGAGACCTGTGAACACCATGGGCTTCGCCTCACGGTAGCCGGGAAGCGGCTCGTTCACGCCGCCGTCGGCCACGGTGATGGTGTCGCCCACCTTCACCTGGCTCACGTCCTTGAGCCCCGTGACGAGGTAGCCCACCTCGCCCACATAAAGCGCCTCCTCGGGCACCTCCTGGGGGTGCCGCGCGCCAACCTCTTCCACGAGCGTTTCCGTGCCCGTGGCCATCATGCGGATCTTGTCGCCCTTCTTGATGTGCCCGTCGACCACACGGATGAGGGCCACCACGCCGCGGTAGGCGTCGAAGTAGCTGTCGAAAATGAGCGCGCGCAAGGGGGCCGCCCCATCGCCCTCCGGAGCCGGGATATTGTAGACCACGGCTTCCAGAAGATCGTGGACGCCCTCGCCGGTCTTGCCCGAGGCGAGCACCGCGTCGTCGGCGGGAATGGCCAGGCCATCTTCGATCTCGGCCTTCACGCGCTCGGGCTCCGCGGCCGGCAGGTCGATCTTGTTGATGAGCGGGATGATCTCCAAATCGGCGTTCATGGCGAGCATCGCGTTGGCCACCGTCTGCGCTTCCACGCCTTGGGTGGCGTCCACCACGAGCACGGCTCCGTCGCAGGCGGCCAAGCTGCGGGAGACCTCGTAGGTGAAGTCCACGTGGCCCGGCGTGTCGATGAGGTTCAACTGGTAGGTCTCGCCGTCGTCTGCGGTGTAGCTGACGCGCACAGCCTGGCTCTTGATGGTGATGCCGCGCTCGCGCTCGATATCCATGGAGTCGAGTAGCTGGGCCTGCATGTCGCGCTTGGCCACCGTGCCCGTGAGCTCCAGGATGCGGTCGGAGAGCGTGGACTTGCCGTGGTCGATGTGCGCGATGATCGAGAAGTTGCGGATATGGGAAAGCTCGTGGGTCATAATGTCTTTCTTATCGGCGGCGGTCTTACCGGGCGAGCGGGCCCGCGAGGCCCCTCTCCCCTCCCAATGTGTGCGTCTCGCGAAGATTCGGGGCCGCAAGACCACTTTCTTCGCCGCGCTCACGGGAATCTTTGGTATTCTACCGCATTGTGTATCCAGCGATACGTGCACGCGGTGATTCCACCGCCAAATCTGCAGACGTGGCTGCGCTTTAAGATTACGATTGCTGGCGGCTTTCCGAGGCATTCGGTCTCGGGGCTGAGGAAGCGGAGAAATCCCGCCGCTTTCCGATTCGCACGATGGCCCGCAGCGGGGTATACCGCCGCGCGTTCGTGTCGTTGGATACCACCGAAGATGGGAAACGACCGAACCAGAAAGGGCTAGCATTCATGGCTAACATCAAGTCCCAGAAGAAGCGCATCATCACCAACGAGAAGCGTCGTATGCGCAACCGCGCCGTCAAGAGCGAGCTGAAGACCGCCGTCCGTCACGTCAAGGACGCCGTGGCCGAGGGCAACGGCAAGGACGCCTACGCCTTCGCCTGCGAGGCCTGCCGTCTGATGGACAAGGCCGCCTCCAAGGGCGTCATCCACAAGAACCAGGCCGCCAACCGCAAGAGCGGCATCATGCGCCTGGCCAACACCGTGGTGACCGCCGAGGATATCGCCGCTTACGAGAAGCCGGCGCCGAAGCCGCAGAAGACCGGCTCCAAGAAGGCCGAGGCCAAGGCCGCCCGCAAGGCCGCCATGGCCGCCGCTTCCGAGGAGAAGGCGAAGCGCCGCGAGAAGCAGCTGAAGGAGGAGAAGAAGGCCGCCGAGCGCAAGGCCAAGGAGGCCGAGGAAGCCGCCAAGGCCGAGGCTGAGGCCGCTGCCGCCGAGGCTGAGGAGGCTCCGGCCGAGGAAGCCGCCGAGTAGCCTGCGCGCTCCGCTGACTTCGCGATCCGAAGCGCCGTCCCGTTTGGGGCGGCGCTTTTTCATGGGATCAACCTGCCTACAAGACGGCGGTTTTCCGTTGCGCGAGCGCATCCTTTATTTACAATAGAAAACGAGACGCGAAACCGCCCGATGAGGGCCCAGCGCGGAAGGAGCCAACATGGCAGAGACGGTCGGAGCCCGCGAGCGGGGGCGCATCACGCCCGACGAGGGTGCGGTGCTGGCGGCGGAGACGGCCCGCAACGCCGAATTCGGCAAGCCGGTGCTCATCTACCCCAACCTCTACCTGGTGCGCGTGCCCCTTCCCCACAACCCGCTGCACGCCCTCAACTCCTATTTCATTTTGGACGACGACGGCACCACCACCATCGTGGACGTGGGCTTCAACCATCCGGATTGCGAGCAGGCCCTAAGCGATGCCCTGGCCGCCCTCGGCCGTTCCTGGGACAAGGTGCAGGTGCTGCTCACCCACTCCCATCCCGACCACACGGGCAACCTCGACCGCATTTGGCGCGAGGGCATGCCGGTGCTCGCGAACCTGCACTCCTTCCAAGAGGTGAAGAACCTCATGGAGATGGAGGGCAACGTCTATGGTCCGCTGCTCCTTCAAGCGGCCACTTACGAGCAGCAGCAAGACATGACCTTCGGCGAGGAGGGACCGCGTTTGCACGTGTCGGCGGAGCTTCTGCCGCTTTCCACCTATCCGACCATGACGTATCTGGCCGACGGCGACCGCCTGAGTCTCGGCGAGTTCGAGTTCGAGGTGATCGAGACGCCGGGCCACGATCCCTGGCACATCTGCCTCTACGAGGCCGCCCACAAGATCCTCCTGTCCGGCGATCATGTTTTGGAGCGCATCACGCCGTCGGTATCGTCGTGGTTTTCTGCCTACAACGCATTGGCGGAGTTCCTGGATAGCCTTGAGAAAGTGAGGGGCTACGATGTCGATCTGGTGCTGCCGGCCCACGGCAAGCCCTTCACCGGCATGGGCGAGCGGGTCGACTTCCTCATCGAGCACCACCGCAAGCGCTTGGAGGAGATCTACGAGCTGGTGGCCGGCGGTCACGACGACATCGTTCAGATTTCCCAGCATGCCACGTGGCGCTACCCCGATTGGAAGAGCTGGCCGCTCGATCAGAAGTACTTCTCCATGGGCGAGACGCTGGCGCATCTCATCTACCTTGTGCGCGAGGGCCGCATCCTGCAGGGAATCTGCGGGCATGAGTACTACTTCCGCATGCCCTACGACCGCAAGAACCTGGCCTTGGCGCCGGGGGCGGCTAGCTAGCGCTTGAGGGTTTCCACGAGCCAGCGGTAGAAGACCTCGTCGGGATCGCTGCCGCTCTTCATGGCCTGCTCGGCGTCGCGAGAAGAGGCGAGCGCTCGGCGCAGCTCCTCGGGACGCCATTGGCGCGCCCACGCGCCGTGGTTCTTCACGCGCCAGTCGGGCGCGCCGAGGGCCTTGGCGAGACCGCGCGGGTTGCCGCGACGGGCCATGGACTGGGCCGCCATGAGCTCGCGCAGCCGCGTGGTGCACAGAGCTATGAGCACATGGGGCGAGGTGCTCTCCATCTTGGATCTGAGGGCGAGACACTTTCCGAGGTTTCGCTCGGCGAAGGCGGCTGTGAAATCCCACGGCTTCACCTCGGAAGTACGGGCAACGAGCGCGCGCACCTCGCGCTCCCCCACCCCGTCGCCGGCGCCATGGGCCAGGGCGATCTTCTTCAGCTCGTTGTCGAGGTGCACGGTGTTCTCGCCCACAAGCTCCACCAAAGCCGAGGCGGCGCCCTCGGAAAGCGTGATGCCGTGGGTGCAGGCCATGGCGCGAACGCGCTTGGGCAGCTCCCAGCTCTTGGGCGGGGCGCAGTCGATGACGGCCTTGGGACCTACGGCGGCGAGCGCCTTGTAGAGGCGCGTGTTCTTGGCGAGCTTCTCCGCCTCGCAGGCGAGCACCGTGGTGGCGCTGGGGGTGCCCAGGTAACTGACGAGCTCCTCGGCGTCGACCTTCTTCAGCTTGTCGACGTTGCGCACGTAGACGAGACGCACGGGGCTGGCGAAGGGCATGGTGTTGCAGGCCGCGGCGATGGCGGCGCCCTCGGCCGACTCCCCGTCGAACTCGTCGGAGTTGAAGGCCATATCGCCCATCGTGCCCAGGCGCGCCTTGAGACGGGCGATGACCGCCTCGCGCTTGAGGGCGTCCTCTCCCACGGCCAAATAGGCGGGAAGGAGATCGGTATGTTGGCTGTCGCTCATAACCCCATTGTACCCCATCGCCCGCACTACCCCTGCCTTTGCGCGGAAACCGTGAGCGTATCTTCGGAAAACGCCACGACCACATCCCCCGCCTCGTTGCTGCAGTAGGTGGCGCATCCCGACGCGTCCAGCAGGTCGAGCACCTCCTGGGACGGATGCCCGTAGCGGTTGTGCTCCCCGACGCCGATGAGCGCCACAGCGGGCGAGAGCCGCTCGGCCAAAGAGGCATCGAGGCTCTTCTTCGAGCCGTGGTGCCCCACTTTCAGCACGTCCACACCGCCGGCTGGCAGCCTGTCGGACAGCTGACCCAGCTGCTCGGCCTCGGCATCGCCCGTGAACAGGGCCGTCCACTCCGCCGCGCCGTCGCCATCGCCGTCCCAGAAGGCGAGCAGGCAGAGACTGTCGGCGTTACCTCCATCGTCGGCCAAACGTTCCGGCCACAGCACCGTCAGCGAGAACCGGCCACAGCGCACCGTGTCACCCAAGGAGAGCTCGACGAGGTCGTCGGCCAGTCCCTCCGCCTCCGCTGCCTCCATCAGCTCGGCGCAAGCCCGGCAACCGCAAGCGGGAAGGCCCTCGGGCACCAAGAGCGCCGCAGCCGGCGCCACATCCCCGAGCACCGGGAGCGAGCCGCAGTGGTCGTCGTCGCTGTGGGTGACGGCCACGGCGTCGAGGCGCCCCACCCGCTGGCGGGCCAAGGCGGCCTTCAACAGGGCATCCTGGTTGCCCGTGTCTATGAGCAGCACGTTTTCGCCGCTGCGCACGATAAAGGCATCGCCTTGGCCCACATCGAGCATGACGATGGCGTCGGGGGCCATGCCGAAGGGAAAACGAAGCAGACCGAGGATTAGGGCGGCGCCGGTTACCGCCGCCGTCAGGCCCCTGATGCTCACTCGCGGCCACCAGGCCCACAGTGCGAGGCAGAGCCCGCAGGAGAGTGCTGCGGCCGCCAAAGGGACGGCGTCGATGGGAAGGCACGTGCCCGAAAGCGACGCGAGGGCATCCACGACGAGGGACAGCGGCGCGCAGGCTGTGCTGGCAACGCCGATGAGCCACGGCGCGGCGACGGGAACGAGGCAGGCGGCGAGCACGGCGACGAATCCGACAAGGCATGCCAGGGCGAACAGAGGACTTGCGACCAGATTGGCCAGCGGCGACAGCAGCGGCCAAAATATGTCGACAACTACTATGGAACACCGAAGGCATATGTCGAAGAACAGTTATCTGCCGGAAAAGACGTTATTCTGGAGATTGAGATTCAGGGAGCGCTCAAGGTAAAGGAACGCTTTCCGGACACATTGCTTTTGTTTGTGACGCCGCCGTCTGCCAAAGAGCTGCGCAGACGTCTGGTCGGAAGAGGGACAGAGACCATGGAGGTGATCGAGTCCAGACTGGCAAGGGCAGTGGAGGAGTCAGAGTACATGGATCAGTATGATTATCTGGTCGTGAATGATGAATTAGATGTGTGCGTGGAAGAGATGCATCATCTGATTCAGGGAGAACATGAGAGATGTTTCCGTAATCAGACATTTATAGAGCATATGAAGAGAGAGTTGAAAGGAGAATAGTGTACATGTTACATCCATCTTACACAGACTTAATGAAGGTCGTTAATAAAGACGTTGAGGAAGGCGAGACAAAGGTTGTCAACAGCCGTTATTCTATCGTTATGGCTACAGCTAAAAGAGCACGCGAGATTATTGATGGTTCTATGCCATTAGTAGATACAAAGCCGGGTGAGAAGCCACTTTCTATCGCAATCAGCGAGATGAATCAGGGGAAGATCACTATACTTGCTGAAGAAGAGGCTGCAAAACTTGCGGAACTGGAAGCAAAGCAGGCAGAGGAGAATGCAGAGGAAGATTTCTTGAATATTCAGGAAGAGGATTCAGAGAAAGACGCAGAAGCAGTGTGGTAAAATGAAGCCCTGCCGTAGGCGCAGCCGCCGATCCTTCATACTTGGCATATACCGTCTGGTATCTGCTTTTTAAATAAGACATACAAGGAGAACTATATGAATATTTTATTTATATCCCTCGGCTGCGATAAGAACCTGGTGGATTCAGAGGTCATGCTTGGGCTTTTGGATAAAAAGGGATATCAGATCGTAGATTCAGAAGAAGACGCAGATATTATTGTTGTTAATACCTGCTGTTTTATTCATGATGCAAAGGAGGAAAGTATTCAGACCATTCTTGAGATGGCAGAGTACAAAAAAGAAGGGAAGCTGAAAGCTCTGATCGTGACCGGGTGTCTGGCACAGCGCTATCAGCAGGAGATTATTGACGAGATACCGGAAGTTGATGCAGTACTTGGAACTACTTCTTATGATCATATCGTAGAAGCGGTGGAAGAGGCTCTTGCGGGAAATGGACATGTTGTTCTGGAAGATGTGGATGCACTTCCAGATGTAAAAGAAAAGAGACTTGTAACAACAGGCGGGCATTATGCATACATGAAAATTGCCGAAGGCTGCGACAAGCATTGTACTTACTGTATCATCCCAAAACTTCGTGGTAATTACCGCAGTGTTCCGATGGAGAAGCTGCTGGCAGAAGCGAAAGACCTGGCTGATCAGGGAGTAAAAGAATTGATTCTTGTTGCACAGGAAACGACCGTATACGGAAAGGATTTATATGGAGAGAAATCTTTGCATAAATTGCTCCGCGAGCTTTGTAAAATATCCGGAATCCAGTGGATCCGAATTCTTTATTGTTATCCGGAGGAGATTTACGATGAACTGATTCAGACGATTAAAGAAGAAAAGAAAGTCTGTCACTATCTGGATCTTCCGATTCAACATGCAAGTGACGCAGTGCTAAAAAGAATGGGAAGAAGAACTTCAAAAGCTCAGCTTGTAGAGATTATTGAAAAGCTTCGAAAAGAGATCCCGGATATTTCTCTTCGTACCACATTGATCACAGGATTTCCGGGTGAGACACAAGAACAGCATGAAGAGCTGAAGGATTTCGTAGATGAGATGGAATTTGACAGACTTGGAGTTTTTACTTACTCACCGGAGGAAGATACACCAGCTGCAACTATGACAGAGCAGATTCCGGAAGAAGTCAAGGAAGACCGCCAGGCAGAGTTGATGGAACTTCAGCAGGAAATCGCATTTGATCTGGCAGAAGATATGGTCGGACGTGAAGTTCTCGTTATGATTGAAGGAAAAGTTGCAGATGAAAATGCATATGTAGGAAGAACTTATAAAGATGCACCGAATGTGGATGGCTTGATTTTTATCAATACAGACGAAGAATTGATGAGTGGAGATTTTGCAAGAGTCCGCGTGACCGGTGCACTGGAATATGATTTGATAGGAGAGCTGATATAATGAATTTACCAAATAAACTGACAGTATTAAGAGTTATCATGGTTCCGTTTTTTGTATTTTTTATGTTGACTGATGTGGGAGGACCGGCAAATAAATGGATCGCGTTAGTTTTGTTCTGTGTTGCCAGTCTGACAGATATGCTGGATGGTAAGATCGCCCGTGCAAGAAATCTTGTGACAAACTTTGGAAAGTTCATGGATCCTTTAGCAGATAAGCTGCTTGTGTGTTCTGCTATGATCTGTATGATTCCGTTAGGAAAATTACAGGCATGGTTCGTCATCATCATCATTGCCCGTGAGTTTATTATTAGCGGATTCCGCCTTGTGGCTGCAGACAATGGAATTGTCATCGCAGCAAGTTACTGGGGCAAATTTAAGACAGTATCCCAGATGTTCATGATCATTGTATTGATTGCAGATCTTGGAGGTGTGTTCGATATCGTTGGCACAGTTCTGATCTGGCTTTCACTGATCCTGACAGTTGTATCACTGATCGACTATATTGCAAAGAATGTGCAGGTGCTGACACAGGGAGGTATGTAATGATCGTACGTGAACTGGAAAAACAGGAAAGGAAATACGCTCTGGATATTATCTGGAGCGTTTTTTGCATGGATGTGGCCAAGGTGTATGAACAGGAAGGGATTGATACATTTCGCGAATATCTAAAACAGGAGAATATCGACCAGCTCTGTGATAGCGGCGAACTTCTGATGTTCGGTGTATTTGAACAAGAAGAACTGGAAGGAACCATATCCCTTCAGAGGCGGGGACACATTTGTAATTATTATGTGCGCAGATCCTGCCAGGGAAAAGGGGCTGGAAGGTTACTTTTTGACTATGCGAAAAGGTATTGTAAGGAAGAACTGCATAAGACGATTATGACCGTTGATGCTGCTCCGGAGGCGGTGAAAAAATATATCCACATGGGCATGAAACCAATCGATGAGATGCAGATGATACATGGAAAATGTTATGTGCCTATGGCAATGGAAATTCTTTAGTAGAATGACTATAAAAAGCGGTCCAAACAATTTAAAAATGTAGCGTAGTGCCAATTGACGAAAAATGTTATTTATGAGAGAATAAAAAAGGATATGGTGTTAAACTTATAACAAACACTATTTATAAAACACACATAGTTGAAAGGAGTTTTAAAATGATTTATTCACAAGAAGTAGAAATGATGTGTCCGGTAGCGCAGGGCGCTAATCACGGACCAGCTCCGATTCCGGAAGAGGCAAAATGGGTTCAGGCTAAGGAGATCAAAGATATTTCCGGTTTTACACACGGCATTGGCTGGTGTGCTCCTCAGCAGGGTGCTTGTAAGCTGACACTGAATGTGAAAGATGGAATTATCCAGGAGGCATTGGTTGAGACAATCGGCTGCTCCGGAATGACACATTCAGCTGCTATGGCTTCAGAAATCCTTCCAGGAAAAACTATTTTAGAGGCATTGAATACAGACCTTGTCTGTGATGCAATCAATACAGCAATGCGTGAGTTATTCTTACAGATTGTATACGGAAGAACTCAGAGCGCATTTTCTGAAGACGGACTTGCTATCGGAGCAGGACTTGAGGACCTTGGAAAAGGACTCCGCTCTCAGGTAGGAACAATGTACGGAACATTAGCAAAAGGACCTCGTTATCTTGAGATGGCAGAGGGTTATGTAACAGGTATCGCACTCGATGAAGCAGGCGAGATCATCGGATACCAGTTCGTAAATCTTGGAAAACTTACAGACTTCATCAAAAAAGGCGATACACCGAATGATGCATGGGAAAAGGCAAAAGGACAGTATGGTCGTGTTGAAGACGCAGCAAAGATTATTGACCCAAGAAAAGAGTAGGAGGACTTTTTAAAATGGCTTTATTTGAATCATATGAAAGAAGAATTGATAAAATCAATGAAGTGCTGGCAGGATATGGAATCGCTTCAATCGAGGAAGCACAGAAGATTACAAAAGATGCCGGACTTGATGTATACAATCAGATTAAGAGCATTCAGCCAATCTGTTTTGAGAATGCATGCTGGGCTTACACAGTAGGTGCTGCAATTGCAATCAAAAAAGGCTGTAAGACAGCAGCAGAAGCAGCAGCAGCAATCGGTGAAGGACTTCAGTCTTTCTGTATTCCAGGATCTGTAGCAGATCAGAGAAAAGTTGGTCTTGGACATGGTAACCTTGGAAAGATGCTTTTGGAAGAGGATACAGACTGCTTCTGTTTCCTTGCAGGACATGAGTCATTTGCAGCAGCAGAGGGTGCAATCGGTA
>OLRP01000803.1_pt1 | contig 27350 bp, 28 predicted proteins | sample 1672401 | NCBI WGS metagenome assembly OLRP01 (sample SAMEA3136682, study PRJEB25190) | human gut metagenome | reverse complement strand
AGTACCTGGAATTATTAAAGCTTACGAATATTCTATGATTCCATATCTATTGGCAAGAAATCCAAATCTTTCGGCGGATGAAGCCTTCTCTTTGTCCAAACAAATGACAATAGGACAAAAGGTAAACCTCTTTGTTCTAGATTTATCTTTTTTAGGGTGGATCATTTTAGGTGCACTTTGTTGCGGAATTGGACTTCTATTTGTACAACCATATCCAGAAGCAACAAAAGCTGAAGTTTATTTGATTTTAAAACAGAAAATATAGGAGGGATTATATATGTTTGAAAAAGTTGATATTCATAGTCTAAACTTCAATCCTTTTGATAAGGTTGGAAAAGACTGGCTACTTATCAGTGCTGCAAAAAACGGTAAAACCAACACTATGACAGCATCATGGGGGACACTTGGTCACTTATGGAATAAGGATGTTGCGATTATCTTTATTCGTCCACAAAGATACACAAAAGAATTCGTCGATGAAAGTGAGACGTTCACCCTATCCTTCTTTGATGATAAGCATAAAGAACTATCTTACTTAGGTACTAAATCAGGTAAGAATGAAGATAAGATTTCAAACGTGAACTTCCACATTGAAATGGTTGATGGAAATCCTACATTTAAAGAAGCTAAAGAAGTCTTTATTTGTAAGAAGCTCTATGTTGGAAAACTCGAAAAAGAACATTTCTTATTGCCTGAAATTTACGAAAAAAATTATCCACTTGATGATTTGCACTATGTATATATTGGAGAAATTACAAATGTCTATTCAAACAAATAAAATTATTCATATCAATAACGAACACATATTTGGTGCTACTACACTAAAAGATATTACACTTCCTGAAAAGAACAATACCGCACTCCATGTGTGTATCGATCCAGAAGCTGTTATGATCAACCGCAAAAGATTAGCTGAAGAATTAAATATGCCTCTAGATCATTGGGCACTTCCTTGGCAAAAGCACACAAACAACATGGCCCACGTTACTTCTAGTGATAAAGGTAAGGGTGCCTATGACAAATATACAAGCATTATGAATGTAGATGCCGTATATACGACAGAGCCAAACATTCTAATTGGCGTATTTACCGCGGATTGTTTAGGTATTCTCGTGGTTGATGAAACAACACCATGCATATGCGCCATTCATTCCGGATGGAAAGGAACCACTTTAGAAATCACTAAAAAATGCTTGGGCGAATTAATCGAAAAAGATTTGATTCACCCTGAATCCTGTCACATATATTTTTCTCCAAGCATTCAATTTGATTCTTTAGAAGTAGGTATGGAAGTTGTTGAACAAATGAAACAAATCAGCATTGATACGACACCATTCATTCGCTATATGCCAAATGAAAAAGCCTATATTGATAATCAAGGTATTAACATTGAAATGTGTAAAGAATTAGGTATTCCAGAGAAAAACATTCATTCAAGCAAATATGATACAAAAAAAGAGTTCGATACATGTTTTAGCTATCGTAACGATAAACAAACAGGCGAACACTTTACCTTCGGATACATTAAATAAACCCAAGTCAGCAGCTTGGGTTTTTTTGTCTTTCACGAAGACGATTATCTAAATTGACCTTACGATAGATTTCGGCATGCAGTTCATAAAAATTCATTGATTTCAACATGTCCTTTTTTTCCTTCGAACAATCCGGTCTGTCTAAGTAGTATAGGAAATGCGAATCTTGACACATATAAATGACTACGGCAAGCCCACAATCGAGGACATACGTTCTGGCATAAACATTTTTTGGATTATGAACTAATTCTCTTGCGAAATCTTCTGGTTCAAGATGGACGACAGTACGCATTTCTTATACCCCCTTTGACACTTGCATTATGTATAAATTATAGATTCTCCTCAATAGTCTAGTTTATATTTTTGGCTTTCCAAGTTTTTATTTACGATTCAAAATATTTTATTTCAATTTGAGTTGGCTACAAAAATTTTAATCTTTAACGCTATTTCTTGCCTCAATTCCATTACATTCATTTTTCTTAATTCTTCTTTTTTAGAAACATCGACATCAAGTCGATCCAAATAATAAAAATCCTCACCTTCATAATATCCATACACAATACCAGCAATTCCATTATCTAAAACAATCGGTGTGGGAATCAATTGTTTCTTCTTTTTCATCATTGCCTTCGCAAATTCAACCGGATTTAATCGAACTTCCATATCTATCACATATTTTCTTTAGACAATCTCATTATGCACAGCAACAATTTTGAATTCATTATCCATTTTCAAATTATTTGTTATCCCACTTTTTATTCTATTTTCAAAACATTTCGTTTATAATTTAATTGGATTCAAAAAGAAAAAGGTGAAAACATGTCAAAGAAAAAAGAAGAAAGACAACTTCAAATTCGTCAAATTCTTGAAGAAAAAGAAAAAATAAAAGTCGCAGAACTCGCTAAATTACTTTCTGTCACCCCAGAAACACTACGTAAGGATTTAGATGAACTACAAGAAAGAAAAATATTAGTTCGAGAACATGGCTACGCCAAAATTCAAAGTTCTTCTGTCGAAACATTTGTCGAGTTAAAAGCACACAAAAATAAGGAAATGAAAAAAATTGTAGCCCTAGAAGCATTTAGCCGAATCGAAAATGGCATGACCGTATATTTGGATTCTGGAAGCACGATTTTAACGGCCATAAGCGCCTTACAAAACAAAAGCGACATCACCATTGTCACCAATTCTATTCTTGTAGCTTATGAATGTGCCAACATGAATTTAAATATCATAATGGCTGGTGGTTTATTATTCAATATAGGAAAAAGAACCTATGGGCATTTTGCGACCGAAATCATCGACCATTTAAACATTGATTTAGCCATCATGGGAACAGATGCTTTCACTGAAAAGAGTCATGGATTTACCACCATTTCTGCCGATGAACTTGGTTTTAAACGCCACGTTATGAATCAATCCGCAAAAAAAATCATGATCAGTGATGCAAGTAAAGTCAATAATAAGGCAGACATTGCGCCTTATGCCTTTTGTAAATTTAATGAGTTCGATGAATTTATCACAAACCATTTGACACCAGAACAATATGATGTTGTAAAAACAGTCAAGAAAGTCACACAGGTGTAGCTTATGTCAAAAAGGAAAGATGAAAGACAATTCAAGGTTCGCCAACTTCTACAGGAACATCCAAAAATCAAGATATCCGATTTATCAGATTACTTTCAAATTTCAAGTGAAACCATTCGTAAAGATATTATTGAACTCGAAAATTCTAAAATCATTAAAAAAGAGCATGGCTATGCGCTGCTTTTAGAAGAACCTGATGAAATGCCCATTTCATTAAGAAATCAAGAATATATTGAAGAAAAGAAACAAATCATGAAGCAAACTTGCACCTTTATCAAAGAAGGAATGGTTGTCTATTTAGATGCCGGTAGTACATGTCAAGCAGGTATTCCCTTTCTTCAATCCATTCATAATATTACGATTGTGACAAACTCCATTTTTGTAGCCTACAAATGCGCTAAACTAAATATGCACGTTATTTTGATTGGTGGAAACATTTCCAACAATGCCTATCGCTCTTATGGAAACTTCGCCAGTGAAACTATCGATTATATTCATATTGATGTTGCGATTTTAGGAACTAAAGGATTTAAAGACAACAATGGATTTACTACTTATGAAAATGAATATGAACTAAAGCGACACATTCTTCAACAAAGTGAAAAAATCATTGTGGTAACTGACAAAAATAAATTTAATGCACAACCTGAATACACGTACTGTAAATTCAAAGAAGTAGATGTATTTATTTCAAACCCATTAACCAAAGAAGAAAAAAATCAAATCCAAGTAATCCCAGAAATAATAGAGGCAGAAGTTTAAAAACTTCTGCCTTATGCGTATGGATGATCAATTGTGAGTACTAAATAAATCTTTTTATCCGATTCAATATGTTTTAAAAGCATTTCTTCTATTTCTTCTTGCGTATACTTTTCTTCAAACGGAATCACCAAATCAAACACCAAATTCGCATGTGTTGGTCCTGACACAATTCTAAAATCATGAAATCCCCATTTCGGATCAATTTGATGAACAGCTTCTACCACTTTTGCACGATACAATTCGGTTTCTGGATCATTTACCTTTACTGGATCCATATGTAGAACCAAATCAATATTCATATTCTCTTTAACTTCACGCTCAATATTATCAATATGATCATGTGTTTCAAAGATATCTTTAGACGAATCCACTTCTACGTGAGCACTCGCAAAAATCTTATTTGGACCATAATTATGCAGCATCATATCATGCACACCTAAAATTACAGGATGTGCCATGATCATATCTACAATATTATGTACAAGTTCAGGATCCGGTGCTTCTCCAATTAAAGAATTAATCATATCTCTTAATAATCCATAAGCTCCATAAAGGATAATTCCTGAAACTACAATACCCATATATCCATCTAGATTGAAGTGAAGAACTGGAGATAACAATGTCGATACAAGAACGGCTGTTGTTCCACATACATCACTAATTGAGTCCAATGCCGTTGCTTCTAATAGACTTGAATCATATGCTTTAGAAAGCTTCTTATTGTATGCATACATCCAAAATTTAACCATGATAGAAATTAAAAGAATGATGACGGATGCAATTCTAAAATCAATACTTCCCGGATGAATCACTTTAGAAATACTTTCTTTTGCGGTTTCAAAGCCTAAAACCAAAATCAATATTCCTACAAATAGAGATGCGATTGTTTCCGTTCTTTCATGTCCGAAAGGATGATCTTTATCTGCTGGTTTATTTGAAAGATGGAACGATAAGATTGAAATAATATTTGAACCAGCATCTGTCAAGTTATTTACGCCATCCGCTTGAATAGATACTGAGTGAACAATTGTACCAATCAAAAATTTAATTACAAACAAAAACAAGTTATTCAATATACCAACAATTCCAGATAGTTTCCCAACGCTCGTTCTGACATTTGCATTCTTTGTATCTTGATAATTTTTTATAAATCTACGTACTAAAAAATCCATTATAAATCACCTTCATATTTTTAAAGTATATCTCACACAAAGATAAAATACAAAGCGTAATAGGTAGTATTATATAACTTTTAATTGCAAGTTTTTATGAAATCGTATACATTTTATGTATTGGAGGTGTATTTGTATGATCAATAAAATTAAGGTTTTGGCTGCCGATGTAGATATGACCCTAAGTTCTAAGGGCAGTCCCTTACCTGAAATCACAATACAAGCTTTAAAAGAACTACATAAAAGAAACGTAAAAATAGGTCTTGCGACAGGACGTGAAATCACTGAAGCAGAAAAAACAAAAGGTATGTTCTGGACATTAGGTTTCGAGTTTGATTTCGTTATCGGAATGAATGGCGGTATGATCTATGATCGTAACCTGAATAAATCATTTACGATGGACATGTTAAGCGTTAAAGAAATGAAAGAAATTCTAACTTTCTTAATGCCAATCATTGAAGAAAACAAAGTATCTGTAAATGTTGAAGGAAATCAATTGCATAATGTCATGAACATTAATAACCATCTGCTTGATATGTCAAAGCGAAGAAATATTCCATTAATTGACAAGACAGGAGATATTGATGGTTTTTGTGAAAAACCTGTTTATAAGTTCCTATTTAGAACAGACCCAGAAACAACGCAGCTTATCCGTGATCAAGTCAAAGAACAATATAAAGGGAAATACCAAACTATTGAAACATTCCCAGGAACTATCGAATTAATGTATAGTGGTTTCTCTAAAGGTAGAGGTTTAGAAACGTATTGCGAATGGAATCAGATTCACTTAGAAAATACAATTGCGTTTGGCGATAATGAAAACGATAGTTCTTTACTACTCACAAGTGGATGGGGAGTCTGTTTAAAAGACGGCAATCCAAACACAAAGGCATTGGCCGACGATATTACTGACTACGATTGTCTTGATGGTGGTGTAGGACACTACATATTTGATCATATATTAAACAACAAGGATGTGGAATTCTAGAAATCCACATCCTTTTCATTAAAATAACTCGCTTTTTTTATTCTCCATATATTATCTTTTCTCCTGTATTCTTACTATTCGTGTACACCAATTTAAAAGAAAGAAAACCCAATCAACATAGTGTGGATTGGGTTAACAATACTTAGTGATTAGAATGTAGTAATTTATTTGGAATATACATTAAACCTCGTTTAAACACATCCCAAAAACTTAATGATCGAAGCATTCGATCTGCAGGTACATATTCTCTTATAGCACGCAGTGTTTTTTTGTTGTCTTTTGTAGAGAAAGTAAAGTATGTTTTCTCATTTATAAAAATCACAAATCGAGAAATACTTTTATTAAATAAAACACTCGCTTCTACTCGATCAATTGTATCCCATGGAATTTGAATACAATCTTCAACATTTCGTTCATTATAGAATTCAAACGCTTTATTTCCAACCATGACATTTCCATTTGTACTTAATCCTGCAAAAGATGTTGCCTTAATTGTTAAATCTACTTTTGAATTTAATGATTGTGCCATATGTACCTCCTTAAGCGATTACATAATTCCGATTACACGACCAATAATACCAACTACGAATAATGCGATGATAATTGTGATTGGAGAAACTTTCTTCTTCAATAATTTACAGCATAATAAAGTTAATAATAAAGCTGCAAGACCAGGAATCAATGAATCTAAGTTTTGTTGTAAAGTTGTAACTTTGATTTGATTTAAACCAGTAGCTCCTAATGAAGAATATTGTTCTAATGCACTCTTAATTCCGTCAGCATTTCCTTTAATTTGTGACCAATCAATGTATGCACCTTCAGATTGAGCAACACTTGATACAACTGGAGTAAATGAAATACTTACCCAACGTTGAACCAAGGAACCAATGATAAACATACCTAAAATACTTGCACCTTGAGTAATTTTTCCAAGAAGTCCACCAGACATATCTTCAGCAATTTTAGTTCCTACATTGTAACCAAATTCTTGTGTATACCACATAAATGCTAAACGAATTACGTTCCATAATACGAAGAATAAGATAGGTCCTAAAAGGTTTCCACTTAATGCTAAAGAAGCTCCTAAAGCACCTAAGATTGGACGCATTGTAAACCAGAATACTGGATCACCAACACCAGCTAAAGGACCCATCATACCAACTTTAACACCTTGGATTGCAGTATCATCTACATTTTCACCATTTGCTTTTTCTTCTTCCAAAGCAAGTGTAACACCCATTACTGGACTTGATACATAAGGGTGAGTGTTATAGAACTCCATGTGACGTTTTAAAGCCGCAATTTGATCTTCCTTGTTAGAATATAATTTCTTGATTGCAGGAATGATTGAATAGCACCATCCACCATTTTGCATACGTTCATAGTTCCAAGAACCTTGAAGGAATTGATGACGCCACCAAACTTTTTTACGATCTTGTTTAGTTAATGTAATTTTTTCAGCCATTTTCATTTACCTCCTTCAAAATCCTAGTAATCATTCAAGATGTCGCCTAATGGATCACCAGAACCAGTATTTGATCCTCCACCACTATTTTTTGCTGCATCTTTCAAACCTAAATAAACGATTGCGATAACAACACCAATTACACCTAAAGCAATTAGTGTAAATTCACTTACACAAGCAAATACGAAACCTAAAGCGAAGAATGGCCAAGTTTCTTTTGTAGCCATCATATTGATAACCATTGCATAACCAACAGCGGCAACCATTCCTCCACCAACTGTCATACCACCAGATAACCAAGCTGGCATTGCATTTAATACACCAGTTACAACTGTACTAGGTACGAAGCATAATGCAGCAGCAGGAATCGCAATACGAATACCTTGTAAACAAATACCTACGATTTGCTAACGTTCAATTGCTCCAAAATCACCTTTTTCAGCAGCAGTATCCATGAAGTGAACAATTGGAATTGCAAGTGTACGGCAAATCATAGTTAAGAATAAACCAGCTACTGATAATGGAATAGCTACGGCAATTGCTGTAGAAATAGCCGTTGTAGTATCTGTTGTTCCACCATTTAAACCTAAAACCATGATAATTGCAGAAGCAACTGAAGCTAGTGCAGCATCTGGTGCAACCGCTGCACCAATGTTTGCCCAACCTAAAGCCATCAACTGCAAAGAACCACCTAACATAACGCCTTCTTTTAAGTGACCAGTAGCCAAACCAATTAATGTACAAGCTACTAATGGTTGGTGGAATTGAAATTGGTCAAGAACTCCTTCCATACCGGCTAAGAAGGCAACAATTATAACTAAAATAATGCTAATCGCTGACATAATAATCTCCCTCTAAATTTACTTTAATTCTGATTTTGCTTTTTTAAGAATTTCATCGAAGTTTTCAGGTGAATCTGTTGGAACCTTACGAACATCAATCTTAATTCCCATTGCCAATAATTCATCAAATGTTTTTACATCATCACTACCCATAGAAACGGCCTTTGTACATACAACCTTTCCTTGAGAGTGTGCCATTGAACCTAAGTTCAATTCTTTAATATCCACTCCACCTTTGATAGCTCTTAATGCATCTTGTGGTGTTTCAAACAACAACAACGCTTTTGTGGCTCCAAAACGAGGATCTTTCGCAACTTGGATCATCTTGTCAACTGGAACGACATTCGCTTTTACTCCTGGAGGAGCTGCTTGTTCGATCATACTCTTTCTTAAATTGTCATGAGCTACATTATCACTAACAACAATGATACGGTTTGGCCCAACTGTCTTTGTCCAAGCTGTGGCTACCTGACCATGAAGCAAACGTGTATCAATACGTGCTAAGCCATATTTAATATGTCCATCTCCAAGGACTGTTCCTTCTGGAATAGCTCCTTGAGGCGCCGCACTTACTTCTTCTTTCTTTTCTTCCTTTGGTTCTAATTCTTTTGGATTGATCTGTACACCTTCTTGTGCAGTCTGCATTACGTGTGCTGCAATTTCGTGTGCTTTCTCCATTGAGAATCTAGAAGCATACGTTTCAATCAACATAGGCAAGTTCAAACCTGTGACAATTGCCCATTTGTCTTCGTGACCATCTAATAAGGCACTTGCCTGATTGAATGGAGTTCCTCCCCATAGGTCAACTAAGAACAATACTTCTTCTTGATTTTCAAAAGAAGCGATCGCATCTTCCATCTTCTTTCGAATGTCTTCAGGTCCTTCACTAGGCATCAAAGTACAAGGCTTTACATTGGCTTGTTCACCAAAAATCATAGCTCCTGACTGGAAGATACCATTCGCAAATTCACCATGACTTGCAAGAATAATTCCTACCATATATTTTCATCCTTTCTTAGAAATTCAATACGCAAAAAAAAGACAGACATATACATTTAAACTGAAGATATACAATAAACCAATAAAGATTATATCTTCAATCAAAATAGTAAATGCCTGCCTAACCAGTTACACGCTATTGAATATTCACTTTTTACGCAAAGAATATACCACCATCTGAAATCGTTGTCAACATTTTTTTATGAAATACTCGTATTCGATAAAATTCTTTCCAAGTGTAAAGTCAAATACCCCAACTCCGAATCTGGCAATTCTTTATGCAAAACATGACTCAAATGTTCACATAAAACACGAGCCTGTTCATAAGCGAATGGAAACTTTTCTTTTGTGAATTCCGTAATATCCATTTGTAATTTCTCATTATTATTTAGTCTCAACAACAAAAATTTAATATGATTCATTAAACGAATATATGACAATGAATTCGCATCAATACGAATATGTAAATCGGCCTGTAATTTCTTGAAGAATTCACGAATCACACGCATAACTTCCATAGACTGCCCTACTTTATTTACCGATATAGCCGAGTGAATATGTAAGGTGATAAACGCAATTTCATCTGCATTTATTTTCTCATGCGTATATTTTTCAATAATATCCTTTGCCTTTAATGCTACTGAATACTCATCCGGAAACATAAGTTGAATATCCATATTAAATGGATTCGATGGAAAATCCTTCTCTTTAATTCTTTTTACCGCAAAATAAATATGATCCGCTAAAGATAATAAAATATCATGTTCTACTTTACCAAATCTTTCTTTTGTTAAAGTAATAATTTCAGATGAAATTTCAATATACATTGGATCAATGTAATCAAAAATATTATTCGACTTCTGTTTCGCCTGATATGACTTTTGCATCTTATACCGCTTTGCATTATGAGGAACATCCACTTGTTCCCCTTGCTTTTTACCAAATCCAATTCCTTTAGACATCACAATTATTTCTTCATTTTCTTTTAAAACCAAGATTGTATTATGATTCAAAACCTTTAAAATTTCATACATATCCATTATCCATTTACCCTTAACATGATATCATGACATTGCATTTTTCCATATTTTTTTTCTATTTCTGTACCATCTTTTATTTTCGTAAATACAATTATAATATTTTCATCTAACGCATTGTCTTTGATATACTTTAAATCTGCATTCCACAAAACATCTCCAGCATTAACTTTCTGGTTTGGTTTTACCAACAATTCAAAACCCTTGCCATTTAATCTCGCCGAATCCGTGCCAAAATGAATTAAGATCTGTGTATTATCATCAATTGTAATACCTACCGCATGCTTTGTTGGATAAATCATTGAAATAACTCCATCACACGGCGCCACAACAACACCATCACACGGACGAATCATAATACCATCGCCCATTAATTTATGCGCAAACATAGAATCCGATGCATCCTCTATCGGCATTACTTCCCCATTTACTAAACATTCAAGTTCCAACTGTGTTTTTGTTTCTAAAACAACTTCTTTATCCTCAAAATCATAACTTTCCGGCACATTCAACATATACTCATCCAGTTTTGTCTTTATATTCGAAGCCTGAGGACCATAAATAATTTGAATTGCATTTGGCTGACACATAATAGCTGCAGCACCCGATTTTTTTAACAACCCTTCATTTATCAAAGTATCATCTTTGATTGTCGCTCTTAATCTTGTGATGCAACAATCCAAATCCGTAAAGTTACTTCGCCCACCTAAGCCTTGAACAATCATCTGACTTCTAGGATCAATCAACGATTTATCAAAACTAAAATCATACTTTTTCTTATCAAACACCTTAATGCTTTCGTCTCTTCCAGGCGTTTTTAAATCGTACTTTACAATCAAAAACTTAAATACCCTATAATACACAAAGAAATATACTAAGCCAAGCAAAACCACAGTTATCCAATTTGTCTTCGCATTTCCCTGCAAAATTCCAAACAACGTAAAATCAAGCAAACCAGCTGAAAAAGTAAATCCAATCGCAACCTGTAAAGCTTGTGCAACGACAAAACATGTGGCAGCTAATAACACATGAACAACATATAATAATGGCGCCACAAACAAGAAAGAAAATTCAATCGGTTCTGTAATTCCTGTTAATGCACTTGTTAAAGCGGCCGATAACAATAAACTTGCCGTCTTTTTTTTAACTTCTGGATTTGCGCACTGACACATGGCTAAGGCTGCTCCTGGCAAACCAAAAATCATAAATATAAATTCTCCCGAGAAAAATTTAGTTGCGTTCACACTAAAATGAGTCACACTTGGATCGGATAATTGCGCAAAGAAAATATTCTGCGCTCCAGATACCATTGAACCATTCACCATTTGTACACCACCTAAAGCACTCTGATAGAATGGCATGTACCAAACGTGATGCAAGCCAAAAGGAACTAAACTACGCTTAATAATTCCATAAATAAAAGTTCCAAAATAGCCAGAATCCGATATCAATCGGCCTAAATTATAAACGCCATGTTGTAATGGTGGCCAAACAAAATACATAATTACACCAACAAATACATATGTAACAGCACAAACAATCGGAACAAAGCGTTCTCCTTCATAAAAAGAAATCACATTTGGCAATTGGATTTGATAAAACCGATTATGCAAATAACTAACACCAAGTCCAACGACAATTCCTCCAAACACACCCATTTCAAGCGATAACATTCCACATACCGAAGTAATAGATCTATCTAGAATATAATTTGAAACTACACCATTGACAATACTACCATCCAAGCAGAGTAACGTATTGATTGTGGCATGCATTACAAAAAAGGCAATAATAGCTGCAAGAGCAGCGACTTCTTTTCTTTGCTTAGACATTCCTAAAGCTATAGAAACCGCAAAAATCAAGGGTAGATTATCAAATAAAACTTTGCCTACTTGTTTCAATAAAATTAAAACACTATATAAAAAGGTTCCTTGCCCTAATACCGATTCTAAATGGAATGCAGCTATCGTTGTTTCATTGGTTAAAGAAGTTCCTACACCCAAAAAAAGACCTGCTACAGGAAGCACTGCAATAGGTAACATAAAGGATTTGCCCATCCTTTGTAAAAAGCTAAACACATGATGTTGTTTCATTTATTAACACCTCTACTGTATTTATGATGATAAATGACATTTGTCAAAAAGTCCATAAGAAAAGGCTATGAAGCAAATGTTGTTCAAAGACAAAATCTGAATATACAAGAAAAGCAGGGTTAACCTGCTTTTGATATTTTCATGACCCAATAACCTTTATCACGAGCCATTTTTTCTACTTCATAGCCTTTTTCTTGTAAATAATGAATCGCACTTTGTGCACCATGCTGCTTGCGCATTACAATCCAGAAATGACCATCTTCCTTTAAATGTTCTAAACACTGATCAAACAACGAATAAATCATTGCCTTTCCCGTACGAATCGGTGGGTTCAAAAGAATACAGGCATACTGGCCTTCATTCACACCTGACTGACATAATATTTTTGCCTTACGACGATATTTTTTCATATTTGAATCTGCCAGCTGACAAGCTCTTTGATTTACATCAATCATTGTCATTGCGGTATGCTTCCAATACTCCATTAAAATCAAGGCAATCGGACCAATTCCACAACCTAGATCTAATGTGCTTTCTGGTTCAGTTTCATTGTCGAGTACCGTTTCTAAAAGAATACGCGTACCTTCATCCAATTTATCTTTACTGAAAACTCCAGCATTCGAATTTAACTTATATGTAAAATCACGGAAATGTATCGTAATCTCTTCTGGTGCATCTTTTACAATATCATTTGTGAAATAGTGTGCCATACTACTTTGTAGCAGCTTCTACAATCGCATCTGCATCAATTTTGTATTTTGCGAATAATTCAGCTGGTTTTCCACTTTCACCAAATACATCCTGAACACCGACACGAACAAGTTTACATGCTGTTCCTGCTTCAGCTAAAACTTCTGCCACAGCACTTCCTAAACCACCAATAATAGAGTGTTCTTCACAAGTCACGATTGTATCGTGAGTTTTTGCTAGTTCAATAATCAATTCTTTATCAATTGGTTTAATTGTATGGATATTTACTACAGTTGGAGCTGTTTCCATTTTCTTAGCAGCCTCTAATGCTTCTTGAACCATCAATCCAGTCGCAACTAAAGCTACTTTTTCACCTTTTTGAAGGACAACACCTTTTCCTAGTTCAAATTTATAGTCATCGCCATTTACGCTTTCAACACCACTACGACCTAAACGAACGTAGCAAGGCCCGTCAATTTCAGCTACAGCTTTACATGCTTGTTTAGCTTCATTATAGTCACATGGAACGATAACTTTCATACCTGGAATACCACGCATTAAACTAACATCTTCAATACATTGGTGACTTGCACCATCTTCTCCAACACTAATTCCTGCATGAGACGCACAGATTTTAACGTTTAATTGTGGATATCCGATACTGTTACGAATTTGTTCGAATCCACGTCCAGTCGCAAACATTGCGAAAGTAGATGCATACGCAATCTTTCCGCTAGCCGCAAGACCTGCCGCAACACTCATCATATTTCCTTCGGCAATTCCCATATCAAAGTGACGAGAAGGGTCTACTTTTTTAGCTTCTCCACTCTTGGTACTACCCGCTAAGTCAGCATCTAATACAACGACATTTTTATTTTCAACCATTAATTCTTTTAAAGCATCACCATAAGCGACACGTGTAGCTACTTTTGCCATTATTCTGCCTCCAATTCTTTCATTGCAGCATGGTATTGTTCTTCATTTGGTGCTACTCCATGCCATCCTTGTTGATCTTCCATAAATGAAACACCTTTTCCTTTAATTGTCTTCGCAACAATTACAGTTGGCATTCCTTTTGTTTCACGAGCTTCTTTTAATGCAGCACGCAATTGATCATAATCATGACCATCTACATTAATTACGTGGCAATTGAAAGCTTCGAATTTTTTATCCAAAGGATACACACTCATAACTTCATCTACGTGACCATCAATTTGAAGGTTATTGTTGTCAACAATAATACATAAATTATCTAATTTATAGTGAGCCGCTGACATTGTAGCTTCCCATACTTGTCCTTCTTGGCATTCACCATCTCCAAGTACAGTATAGATACGATGATCGTTTTTATCTAATTTATTGGCTAATGCCATACCTACAGCACAAGAAATACCTTGACCTAAAGATCCTGTAGACATATCTACCCCTTCTACATAATTCATGTTAGGGTGTCCTTGTAAACGTGAATTAATAGTTCTGAAAGTTGTCAATTCTTCTTCAGGAAGGAATCCCTTTTCAGCAAGTACTGCATATAAAGCTGGACTTGCATGTCCCTTACTTAATACAAAACGATCACGATCCAATGTATTTAAGTTCTCCTCATTAATATCCATTTCTTCAAAGTATAACTCTGTTAAAATGTCAGTTGCACCTAAACTTCCACCCGGGTGTCCACTTTGGGCACTATACACTTCTTTCACTATATTTCTACGAATATTTTTTGCGTGCAATGCAAGTTCCTTGTTTTCCATAATATTTACGCTATCTCCTTTTTGCGCATACATTATAACAAACTTTTTGCCACAATACACCCCCTACAAAAAGTCAATTATTTCACAAACGCTTATATTGCCACACATAAGCTGCATCATTGATCAATTCTATGTCATTTTGACTAATCCCAATCAATTCCAACGCTTCAAACATGTCTATCCCTTTTTCAAATAGTTTCTCAAAACAATCCATCCTCGCATTTGTCTTTTCTTGTTTGATTACTTTCTCTAACACTTCTTGAACTCGATCCGATTGAGCATGATAAAACATACCACCCATCTTTAAGGCGAGTTTTTCATCCACATCCGAAAATAAAGCTCTTAAAGTTTTAATGTCACAACCCCGATTCAATAAAAGTAAATAAAAGCTACGAATCTCCAAGTTGTACACTCGCTTACGAAACAGTTCAAATTCTACATCTAATTTTTTCATTTTTTGTTCTCCTTTTTCTACACTCTCTTATACGTAAAAAAAAGAAGTTTCACCAAAAAAAGTGAGAAATCAATCTCACTTTTCAACTTCATAAATCATAGCACCAAAACTAGGAACATTTACTTCGATCATATATGGCTGATTATGTCTTGTAAGACGCATTGCCTGCACCTCTTGAGGTGTATGACCTTTTAAGTTTCCGTTGTATTTATCCCACTCTGTGTTCAAAATTTCTTTATATTTACCTTTGCAAGGAACACCAAACTGTTGGTGATCATATGGATTTGTTGAGAAATTCATAATAATAACGAAATCTTTCTTTGAACCTCTACGAATAAATGAGAACGTATTTTGTCCTACATTATCTGCATCAATCCAACAGAAGCGACTTGGATCATAATCTTGATCAAAGAATGCATCATTTTCTGTGTAAATATTGCCTAAATCTTCGCAAAAATGTTCAAATGCATCGTGCATTGGATAATCCAACAAGAACCAGTCACAGCTCTTTTGTTCATCCCATTCACGCAATTGACCAATTTCATTACCCATGAAATTCAATTTCTTGCCAGGATGCGTAAACATATATACATATAATGCTCTTGCCTGGGCAAACTTATCTTCATAGCTTCCCCACATCTTATCTACAATGGTTGCCTTACCATGCACAACTTCATCATGACTAAATGGTAAGATAAATCTTTCGGAATAGAAATAAGCCATTGAGAAAGTAACGTCATGGTGATGCCACTTACGATAGATTGGATCTCTTTTTAAATAGGATAATGTATCATTCATCCAACCTAGATCCCACTTATAGTCAAATCCTAAGCCACCCGCATAACTTGGCTTTGTGACATTAGGAAAATCACTTGAATCTTCCGCAATCAACATGATTTTTCCTTGATGTGCCTCATTCAACAAGTAATTCATACGTTTCATGAAATCACATGCACCTTCATTCACACCATTATTCTTGTTTCCATGCCAGAAAATCGCATTACTGATCGCATCCATTCTTAAGCCATCCACATGATAAACATCTATCCAGAAATTGGCTGCAGACATCAAGAATGAGCGAACTTCTTCTTTCCATAAGTTAAAGTTAGCCGTTCCCCATTCACTATTCGCATCTTCCGGTTTTGAATATTCATATAAAGGCGTACCATCAAACATTCCTAATGCGTAATTATCCTTCACAAAGTGTACAGGCACAAAATCCATGATGACACCAATTCCAGCTTCGTGAAGTGCATTCACAAAGTGCATTAATTCATGATTTGTTCCATAACGAGAAGTACTTGAAAAATAACCCGTACATTGATAACCCCAAGAACCATCAAACGGATATTCACATAGCGGCATGACTTCAACATGTGTAAAGTGATGTTTCTTACAGTGTTCAATCAATTCCTTTTCTATTTCATGATACTGTACAAACTCTTCGTTTTCATCATCTTTTCTCCATGAACCAACATGCATTTCATAAATATTCACAGGAGAATCAAAGCCCTTATTTCTTTGATTCAGCCATTCTTTGTCAGTCCAGCCATCATAACTTAAATCTGATACAATACTTGCCGTGTTTGGTCTTAATTCACTATAAAAAGCATATGGATCCATTTTGTCTACCAATTCACCATTTGCCTGCCACACACGATATTTATACGAATCCTTATCCTTTGCACCTTCTACAAAACATTCCCAAATCCCACGTTTATCTTTTTTCATTTTACTCGCTTGATCATCCCAATTATTAAATGAACCAATAACTGAAATATTCTTTGCGTTTGGAGCATACACTCTAAAGCGAACCCCATTAGCTTCTAGGTGTGCACCAAAAATATTATAAGCATATATGTCACGCCCTTCAAAAAAGGCTTTTGTCTTTCTTTGATCCATAACGATATAACCTCCGTATATATATTTTATACCGGAACGCAAGAAACTTAAAGTGTATTTTTCAGATTTTGAAAACGCTTACCAATTATCAAAAAGATGCAACTAACGCTGCACCTCCATGAATTGACGTAATATATTTTCTAAATCTTCTAATGTATTCATTTGTGACATCTCATTTTTAAAGATCCTTGAACTAGGAAGTCCCTTTAAATACCAGCTAGCCAAACCTCGCATTTCACGAATAGCTACTTTTTCACCTTTTGTATCCGCTAATCCTTTGGCATGATCCATACATATTTCAATACGATCTTCCATTGAAAATTCATGTTTCTGTCCCGTAATTGAATCCACACATTCTTGAATCAAGAATGGATTACCTACAATTCCACGACCTAGCATAACCGCATCACAACCTGTTTCATTCATCATACGGTGAAAATCTTCTACACTGCGGACATCCCCATTCCCGATAACAGGAATAGATACCGATTCTTTTACTTGCTTAATATAAGACCAGTCTGCTTTTCCTTCATACATCTGATTACGCGTACGACCATGCACCGCAACAGCACTAACGCCCACACTTTCCATAGCCTTCGCCATTTCAACGCAATTAATATGATACGTATCAAAGCCTAAACGCATTTTTACAGTCACTGGCTTATTTACATTTTGTACAATATTCGATACAAGTTCTTTGGCATAATCAATATCCTTCATTAAAAAGCTTCCTGCCTGTGCTTTGATAACCTTGTTTACGGGACACCCCATATTAAAGTCAATAATGTCACAATCTGTTTGCGTATCCAAATATTTAGCTGCATACACAACCGTATCCATATCATGGCCAAACAATTGAAAAGATACAGGATGTTCATTTTCATCGATGACACACATTTGTTTCGTCTTCAATGAATCATAGTATAAAGCTTTATCACTTACCATTTCATTACAAACTAAACCAGCTCCAAAGCGTTTCGCAATTCTACGAAATGCGATATTACTAATACCTGCCATTGGTGCAATCACAACCGGATTTTCGATTTCTACATTTCCAATCTTAATCATGCATCTTACTCGCAATCGCTCTTAATTCTTCTTCAGTGAAATGATATGTTTCATTACAGAAATTACATGTGATTTCACAACCATGCTCTTTATCAGCCATCTCTAAAACATCTGATTTTTTTATAGTTCCCAAAGCTCTAGCCATACGTACCTTTGAACAAGGACAATCATAAGCTACTGGTTGTGTCGTTAAAATCTTCGCATCTTCAAACATGTCATTTGCCAAATCTTCTAAACTTGAATCATCATATTCTTGAATTAAAGTACTCATTGGTTTCAATCCTTCAAGTACGTGTTCACAAATAGAAATGTCTGTTTCTGTCGCATCTGGAAGCATTTGTAGAATCATAGCACCTGCACTGGCAACACGGCCATCTGTTCCTATTAAAACTCCACATGCTACAGCTGTTGGTGTTTGTTCAGACAAAGTGAAGTAATAGGCAAAATCATCCCCAATTTCACCACTCTGCAACTCAACCGAACCAGAAAAGTTTTCTTCCATACTTAAATCTTTAGTAACTGTTAAAGTTCCATCTGTACCGACAACAGCTCCTACATTCAATTTTCCTGGGCGAATCAAAACATCCTCTACATGGGGATTTGAAACAAACCCACGAACATTTCCATTCGCATATGCATCTACCACAATAGAACCAATTGGACCATGTCCATTGATTGTGATTGACAACATTTCTTCTTCTGATTTCAACATAGCACCCATCATACTTGCCACAGATAAAGTTCTTCCTAAAGCTGCACAAGCACATGGATGTAAATCAAAACGATCTTGCGCTTCCTGTACTAAGTCAGTTGTACGCACAATATATAAACGAACATGCTCATTTAAAACAAGAGCTTTTAATAGTTGATCTTTCATAATTATCCTCCACAATAGAATTCACAAGCATCATTCTACTGAATTCTTGTATCCATTTCAAGCCAAACTAAAAGCCATCAATCGATGGCTTTAGTGTGTAATTAATCTTTTTTCTTAGTTAATTCATTGAACGCATCATCCAAATCCTTTTGATCAACACCAGTTGGAGTCTCCGGAATCTCTGGAACATGAACTACTTCTTGTTCTACTTTTTCCTCTTCTTCATTTGCTTCAACATTAGGATCTGTTAATTGTCCATAATTCATTAAGTTGGTGATTTCTTCATTTGTTAATGTTTCATGTTCATACAAATTGTTCGCAATCAAATCCAACAAATCTTTGTTTTCAGTTAAGATCTTACGGCAATTTTCATGACACTCATCTACAATCGCACGAACTTCTTTATCAATTTCAGCCGCTACACCTGCAGAATAATCACTACCTTTTGTATAATCTCTTCCTAAGAAGACATTTCCTTGAGGATCCGCATATTGGATAGGACCTAAACTAGACATACCATATACACGAACCATATTTTTGGCAATTTCTGTTAATTTTTCAATATCATTTACAGCACCCGCACTGATTTCACCAAATTGGATCTCTTCAGCTGTACGACCACCAAGTAAACCAGTGATCTGCGCAATAAATTCAGATTTTCTATGGAAGTATTTCTCTTCACGAGGTGTCATCAAGTTATATCCACCCGCATCTCCACGAGGAATAATTGTAACTTTCTGAACCATATCTGCATCTTCAAGTTTTAAACCAATAACGGCATGTCCCGCTTCATGGTAAGCCACAAGAATTTTGTCTTTTTCTGTATATTTTTTACTCTTTTTCGCAGGTCCCATCATAACACGGTCAATGGCTTCATCTAAATCCGTCATTGTAACCTTAGATTCATTTTTACGAACCGCTAAAATAGCACCTTCATTCAATACGTTAGCTAAATCTGCACCAGAGAATCCAGGCGTACGTTTTGCCAAATTTGCAAGTGAAACATCACTCGCCAATTTCTTGTTACGAGCATGTACCTGTAAAATAGCTTCACGCCCCTTAATATCTGGCAAGCTAACAGTAACGCGACGATCGAAACGACCACTACGAAGTAAAGCAGGGTCCAATACGTCTGGACGGTTTGTAGCCGCAATCACAACGATTCCAGCATTATCTGTCATACCATCCATTTCAACCAATAATTGGTTCAATGTTTGTTCACGCTCATCGTTTCCGCCACCCATACCAGCTCCACGCTGACGTCCAACGGCATCGATTTCATCAATAAAAATGATACATGGCGCACTCTTTTGTGCCGTTTTAAACATGTCACGAACACGACTCGCACCTGTTCCGACAAACATTTCAACAAAGTCAGAACCTGAAATCGAGAAGAATGGAACATTGGCTTCTCCAGCTACGGCTTTTGCCAATAAAGTCTTACCAGTTCCTGGAGGACCAACCATCAAGATTCCCTTAGGAATATGTGCTCCCATATCTGTAAATTTCTTTGGTGAACGCAAGTAATCGATAATTTCTTTTACTTCTTCTTTTTCTTCTTCACAACCCGCAACATCTTTAAAACGAACTTTTACATTCGATTCAACACGAGCTTTTGATTTTGCGAATTCAAAGGCTTTATTATTGCCTCCACCGCCCATTTTAGAAAACATGAAGTAGAAGAATACCGCAATAATCAAGAACGGAATGATTTGAGAAAGAATAGAAATCCATACACTTCCTTGGTTTGGATCTTCTACTGTTAGCTTTCCACCATTACGTTGCAAATCCTTTTCCAACTTCTCAATATTCTTTTCTGTTCTTGGAACAATAACCTTGTATCCAACTGTCTTTGAGTTCTGCTCATAAGTACCTTCCAACTGAATAACAGTGGAACTAATTGTCATAGAACTCTTCTTAAAGTCAACTTCATCTACAATTTTCTCAAATTGTGTATAATTCATTTGTACAGTACTGCCCTGTGAACTATAAAAAACTAATGATAATACAATTGATAAAATGAAGATGGTTGGTAAATAATTTAACCACTTCTTCATAATCTTCCTCCTACTGATAAATTTCAGGTTTTAAAACGCCAACAAATGGTAAGTTACGATATTTCTGGTTGTAATCCAATCCGTATCCAACCACAAATTCATTTGGCACCTCAAAACCAACGTAATCCGCTTCAATTTCACAAACACGACGGCTTGGTTTATCTAACAATGTTACACAACGAACATCTAGACAACCTTTATTCTTAAACATTTTCTTTACTTCAACTAAAGTTCTACCTGTATCAATAATATCTTCTACAACTAAAATAGAACGATTCTTACAAGATAGATCCATATCCTTTAAAATACGAACATCTCCAATTGATTCTGTTCCATCGTATGAACTAACGGACATAAAATCTATTTCACATGGAAATTCAAAACGCTTGATTAATTCAGCCATAAAAGGAACGCTTCCCCTTAACAATCCAACTACGATTGGAGTTTCTCCAGATTCCTTATAATCTTCTTCTATTTGATGTGCTAGTTCCACACAACGGTTTTCGATTTCTTCTTCACTTAATAAAATTTTTTCAATATCTTGAGCTATCATATGGTGTTTTTCTCCTTAAGTTACCTAAACATTGTAACATAAACATTTAATCTAGACCATTCATTTTAAAATAGAACTGTTGATTTTGTGAATAATGTTCTACATCACATCCAAGGCCTGGTACGAAAATAACTTTTCCTGCATTATTTTCCACAACCAGCCAATATTTTCGGTATATCTTGCAGATTTTTCGATCCACAAAGAAACGATGTACATTCTTATTTCCAAAACGCATCGAAATTACGTCATTCACTTTAACATGACGCACCACCAAAGGAAAGTCAGATGCCTCCACACTAAAAGACTCAATTGTTTGGCCATGATTCATAATAGAGAATTCTTTATAATCTTTATACTCCAATTCATTCAATGTATAATACACATTCTGTGGTTTTGGCATTAAATACAACTTTTCATTATGCCTTTCCAATAAATGATCCTCTATTTCAATCAGCACATTTCCCTTTAATTGGACACACAACTCTTCCATGTATTTCCTAGAGAAATGATGGCTCAAAGCCTGAAATAAGAAAGTATCTAAATAAAGCCAGCCATCTTCTTGATTCAATAAAGAATCGACATCCCTATTCCAATTCTTTAAAAAATCTTCTATGCCTGCTCTTTTTATTTGCCAAAAATCATTCTCATTTTGAATCTTTAAAATCCATTCTTCCTTTTCATTACGATTCATCTTTTCGATTTGTGTATGACGAATCACATTACGCGTATAGTGATTGGTTAAATTCGATTCATCAATTCCAAAAGAAACGCCATTATCATTACAGTATTGTTGTAATTCACTCTTTGTGAAATTCAGTAAAGGCCGAATGATTTGATATCCATGCCTCACACTCTTTTCTTTTAAGCCATACCAGTCACAAATCATATTTCGATTTTTCTGAAACAAATACGTCTCAATCACATCATCCATCTGATGTGCCACATATAATAATTTCGTATCAAATTCATCTGCCACTTCTTCAAAAAAAGCATAGCGAACATCTCTTGCCCATGCCTGAAAATTTCCTTTCTCATGCACCGGATATAAAACACGGACAGGAATATCATATTTTTTACAATATTCCTTCACTATTTTCTCATCCCTATCTGCCGTATCGCGATGTTTATAATTCACATGTGCAACGACAATGTCCTTGCCTTGTTTATTCAATTGATCTAATAAAGCCATGCTGTCAGGTCCACCTGAACAGGCTACTACACATTTTGACATGTTCCTATTATAGCATCATTTGCATAACACATTTTTTTATTTTATCAAACAAGTGAGAATTCGGATCAATATGTGCCTTCACATCAATCACACGCGCCGAATTGATCCATTTCGCATCATTTAAGAATAATACACTCGCCTTATTTAAGCCTTCAATTTCTGGTAAACGCATCAAATGACGCTTTCCCATATGGGATACAGGATCATACGCCCTATGATATGCACTACTATTCCCACTCATAGGTACTACAAATATTTTCCCATTCTTCATTGCCAACACTAAACCAAAATGCTGATAGCCAACCTCACTTAGATAGGCCAATCCAAAATCTGTAAAGCATATGTCACCAACTTTCACATACACCTTAGCTTCTAAACTCGAATACATTTGTTTCCTCTGACAAAAATTCAGTTTAGAAAGCATATAATCATAAACCTCACTTTCATTTAAACCCTCTAACAGTTGTTCTTCAGCAATTCTAGCCTGCGACGTTATTTTCTGTGTGTACTCCGTCGACTTCTTGTTTTTGTACTTTTGCCATTCATTCGGTTCCATAACCCCATTTTAACAAACCAATGTGAAAACAATATTAAAAGTAGGCATTTTAGCCTACTTTTTTGAATATTTTTCGCGATTTTCTTTGAATACGATGCCACAAACCAATTAAAGGATGAAATTTCTCACTAATCATTGCCGATTTCTCAATAAAGATCTCTACCGCCAACAATATAATGACCATAACTAAAAAGCCGATATTTCGATTGATCATATACGCAAAAGCACTCAATCCAAAAAGCGCTGTTAAACCACACATGATAATTACAGTATTACGATGTCCAAATTGGCGCATCAACAAGTGATGAATATGACTCTTGTCCGCCTCCATAAATTTCATACCCTTTAAAGTACGTCTCAAAATAGCGGATAACGTATCAATAATTGGCAGCATCAACAATAAGATAGGCAATGCCAACGTCAAAATCGTACTCGATTTAAATCCAAGCAATGAAATTGCCGAAATCATGAACCCCAAAAACAACGATCCACAATCTCCCATAAAGATACTAGCTGGATGCGCATTATAAACTAAGAAACCCAATGTTCCAAAAGCTAAAATAAAGGCAATGCTTAATAAATCCGAACGTCTTTCGATGATGGCGATAGAACCAATGACCACAAGCACAATAACACTCATACCTCCGGAAAGACCATCTAGACCGTCAATCAGGTTTACCGCATTTGTGATACCGGCCACCCAAATAATCGTAAAGATAAACGAAATAATACCTGTATCAATTTGAATGCCCAAAGGCAAACGAATAATATCTACTGAAATTCCAAAATAAATCAACACCAAAGCCGCAATAACTTCCAACGTTAGTTTAACCAGTGGCTTAATATCGATTAAATCATCAATTAAACCAGTAAAAAACATAATACTGCTTCCAATAACCAAACCTTTGATCTGACGATCCGCCTTCACAAAGATAGCCATCGTTATAATGAATGCCAAATAAATCGCTACACCTCCAATACGCGAAATCTTTCCATGATGGACCGTGCGCTTATTTTCTTTGGCATAAGCCCCACAATAAATAGAATATTGCTTCACCAACGGTGTTAGCACCACTGAAATCAAGAATGGTAATAAAATCATTTTATAATCAATCACGCTGACTTTACCCCCTTTAATGCATCTATCATATCGTATTGTCCTCGTTTTGTACAAAGAACTGGGCAAGATATGTTCTTAGAAATGAATTGTGACGGCCCAAAACAATCCGCCAATCCACCACTCAATTCAATTCCATGCATCAAAAAATGTTCTTGTAAAGAAGCAGGTAGACCATCAAAACAATGTTTTACCCATAATGAAATCTGTGCTGAAACCATCTCGAAGGCTGGCCACAATAGACTTGACTCAATTTGAATCTGATGAAGAATCTGTCTTGAATCAAAGGCATAACACAACAATAAATTGTTTTTTTGTTGCCAAAAAGCTAGACTTGCCATTTCCTTCAAATGTGCCGCATCCATTTTTGTGATAAAACAACCCGTCTTGTTGTAAACAATCCTTTGTATCTGCTCATCAATCTGTGCTCCCGCATAATAAATTGTCTTTGACACAAGCACCTTACCATAAGCACACACATGAATTTCCGTATAAGAATGTCCACTATGCACTAAAAAACAAGAGCCTTCTTCTTGTAAAGCATTTAAGTTTGAAATAAATTCAACCTTACGTATGCCACAATCCAAAAACATTTGTTGCCAAAGTTCTCGTTGTCTTTGCGACAACTCCGTAGGAACACTCACAAGCACACTCGGTCTTAATAAGCCATCAAAGGCATGTAGTTCGTTTAACCCCTTATGAACCAAAGGTTCAATTGAATGAAGAATTTGACCATGTGATATAGGATATTGAATTTGTATCGTATCCAGATCCTTATATAAATAGGCAAGTGCCTGATCCGATACGCCCAGTGTTTCTTTTCCTTTTTTTGCGATTATTGTTTTTAAAACAATTTGTTTCTGTGTAGAAAAATCATAAAACCGTGCAAGATACGCCCCCATATCCAGGGCAATCCACTTATCAAGCAAAGCCATTATAGATTGTTAATTGTAAAATCGCCTGACTTGAAATGTACGCAAGACAAAGCGATAAAAGAAACATTAAAATCTGCACTTTCTTAGGATTTTTTACACTACACACCTTTTCAAACTGAATACTTGAAATCGCATAAAAGCTTAAACCAAAACACGCAAAGAATACTAAATAAGAAATTACAGAAGTTGCCATATTAGCCTCCTACATGAACAATTTGAACAAAATTATACTTTTCCTTCAATTGCTCACATGCACTTAAAATCACTTCTTCATCCACACTGAATCCCAACATACTTGAACCAGATCCAGACATCAATATACGTACTAAACCTGCATCTTCCATATCCATTTTCACTTGTTCTAATTCAGGCTCAATCTCAAAGGCAATTGGCTCCAATGAATTTGCCATAGTCTGATATAAAAGATCCATGTTCTCTTCTCGAATACTCGACTCTACTAAATCTACATCCGGATGAAAAGGACGAGACTCTTTCCATTTAGAAAATGCATTCGCAGTAGAAATTCCAAAATCCGGTTTTACAACCACAATATCAAATTCCCAATCACTTTCAATCGGCGTGATTTTTTCTCCAATACCCTTTACTCTAGCCCACTTATCATGAATACAGAAAGGAACATCCGCCCCCACTTGTTTTGTGATTTCATAAAGATTTTCTTCCGTTTCCTCAATACCTTCCATCTTTAAAACCGCCTTACATACAGCAGCTGCATCCGCACTTCCGCCACCAAGGCCTGCCTGAGCTGGAATGTGCTTCTTGATAGATACTTTGAAACAAGAATCTAAGTGATAGGTATCCTTTAAAACTTGAATCATCTTTGAAACCGTATTGTTCTCTGGTAATTTCATACCTTCACATTCAACTACATCAAAATCATTTTTTTCTATCTCAATCTCATCATAAATTGAAATAGGTACCATGATCATGTCTAAAGAATGATACCCATTATCCATTCTTTTTACGACATCTAATGCTAGATTAATTTTTGCCCTTGCCTGTACTTTCATAGGTCACCTCATATAATCGAATAAAATCCTCTAACGTACACTGTTGCGCACGCGTACTAGGATCAATATTTACTTTTTCTAACAATTCTTTTGCCAGAGCCTTATCTTTCACAAAATTCTGAAAGTTATTATAAATAGTTTTTCTTCTTTGCGCAAAACAAGCTTTTACCAAATCGAAGAAATAATTCTCATCTTCTAAATGATACTTGTGATGGAAAGAAAATTGAATAACCATCGAATCTACATTGGGACTTGGCCAAAATACTCTTCTTGATACGTCCATGACTTTTTTCACATCACAACGATATTGCGTAATTACGCTCAACGCATTGTATTCCTTATCGTTTTCGTGTGCCAAGAAACGTTCTCCCACTTCTTTTTGCATCATAACCGTAATTCTTTCAATCTCTTCATTTGCCTCAAACAATTTAAATAAGATCGGCGTTGTGATGTAGTAAGGAAGATTCGACGCGAAAACTACCTTTTGACCAGGCTTTCTAAATTCACGAATTTTTTCATCAATATCCACCTTTAAGATGTCTTCTAATACTATATGTAAATGATCAAAACCAATCTCATTCTCTAATACAACCGGCAATCTTTCATCAATCTCAAAAGCTACAACCTGATTACTTTTTTCACATAAAAACTGTG
>OLRP01000799.1_pt1 | contig 27476 bp, 20 predicted proteins | sample 1672401 | NCBI WGS metagenome assembly OLRP01 (sample SAMEA3136682, study PRJEB25190) | human gut metagenome | reverse complement strand
CATTTTTTATGCACTTTGCACTATCTTTGTCTATCTAATTTTGTGATATACTTCCTTTAAGAACGAATTTGAATGGGGTGCGATTATGAGTCCAATGACAACATCTGATGTAAAAAAGAATAACAAGCAGGCACTTCTCCGCCATATTTATAAAAACGAATCCAGTCAGCAACAGGTTTTATGTGAATTGCTGCATCTGAGCCGTCCGACCGTGATCAATCTGATCCGTGAGTGTTCCGAAGAAGGGCTGATCGAGAAGAGCGGCTATTACGAATCCACCGGCGGGCGAAAAGCGAATGCGATCGTATTTATCCCGGATTCTAAGATCTCCATCGGTGTCGAGTTACTGCAGGACTCTTATGAAATTACGGCAATTGACCTGTACGGGAATACGATCTGCACGGCATGGTATGAAATTGGTTTTGTCAACGAAGATTCTTATTTCCGGAATATCTGTAACAGCATTACACATTTTATTAACGGAAATAAAATTGACCATAAAAAAATCCTTGGAGTCGGCATTGTACTCCAGGGACTGATTTCTGCAGACGGAACGACTGTCACTTACGGTAAGATTTTAAATTGTACAGGACTTCATATTTCTGTATTTACAGATCATCTTCCGTACCCGTGCAAATTTTTCCACGATGCGGAAGCTGCCGCGCAGTTTGAACTGTGGTCTCATCCTTCTTTGAAGGACTTCATTTACCTGAATATCCGCAGTCATCTAAGCGGTGCACTGATTGTAAACCGTAGCTCTCTTAAAGGCACAGATCTGAAGAGCGGTGTCTTTGAGCATATGACTCTGATTCCGAATGGCCGCCCATGTTACTGCGGCCGCCGTGGCTGCATGGAAACTTACTGTTCTACACAGCCACTTATTGACGTGACCGGGCATCTGCATACATTTTTTGAAGAATTAAGAAAAGGCAACCGCACTTGTCAGGAATGTTGGAATACCTATCTCCTGAATCTTGCGACTGCCATTAATAACCTGCGTATGTTTATTGATTATCCGGTACTGATCGGCGGTACGCTCTCTCCGTATCTTACGAAAGAAGATATCGATACTCTGCACCGTTATGCATCTGAAAAATCTGCCTTTCCTACAGAACAGCGTTTTATCCGTCAGGGACAGAATCAGAAAGCGCTCCGCTGCGAGGGCGCCGCGATCAGTTATGTCAAAGAATATCTGCATGAAATTATGAATCTGTAAACTCCCTCACGAGTTCTTCCAGATAACTGTCCGTTTCTTTCGTATTCCATCCCAGATATGGGTCCAGTCCCAGACAATTCAGAATTACATAAATATCTTTTCCATCGTAGGAAATCGTATCTCCCGGATGGATCTTACGGCCACGGCGGTTCTCAACCTCACCGTTTACCAGAACAAGTCCGTCATTGATCGCATATTTTGCCTCAACGCCGTCCTCCACAACTCCTGCCAGCTTCAGAGCTTGGCCAAGTTTGATAAATTCGTCTTTAATTCTGATCTCCAATTTTTTTCCCTCTTAAATTTTCTTTCCTGGATTTGGTTAACACTTTCCAATATATTGCTCAGTGGTGGTAATTAAATACCCCCATTCCCGGCGTTTTCCAAAAGGTGGTATTTTAAATTACCTCCTTCTGGCAGTTTCCGGAGTTTATCCTTTAGTTATCTTGTTTTTGTAATGTGCGCGACCAGCGGACACGCGCCGCCGGCCACATGGTTTTTCAGCATATGGAGAAAAATCTCCTGCTGTCTTTTTGTCCATTATATTGTACAAACTATTATCTTGCCTGATTCTGGTTGATATTTACCGGAAGAATCAGATACGTGTAATTTTCTTCATCATCACGGATAAAGCAGGGAGCTTTCGGGTTCACAAGATAAATTGTTACCGTTTCATCATCAATAACACGAAGGGCATCGATCAGGAATTTCGGGTTAAAACCGATCATAATATCTTTACCCTCTTTTTCAATATCGATCTCTTCATTCATGGAACCCATTGCAGAATCGATCCGAAGTTCCATATCATCATCTGTGATATTAATGATAATTGGTTTCTTGTCAACTTCACGAACCAGCAGCGTTGCACGGTCGATACAATCCAGGAATTCTTTTTTGTTGATTTTGAGTTTCGTCTCGTAATCACTGGAAAGCATCTGATCAATTCTGAAATATTCTCCTTCAATCAGTCGAGAAACTACCATAGTCTGGTCAAATTCAAACAAAATATGGTTTTTTGTGAAGTAAATACTTACCTGATCGTCAACTTCACCGGAAAGAATCTTGCTTACCTCACTTAAAGTTTTTCCCGGAACTACCACCTTACGGTCAGAATATTCTCTCTTAAGGGGCATTTTTCGGATCGCAATTCGATGTCCATCCAGAGAAACTACCTTCAGACAGTTATTTTTAATCTCAAAAAGTTCACCTGTCATCAGTTTATTATTCTCATTAACAGCGATAGAAAAAATGGTTTGTCTGATCATTTCTTTCAGCGTGTACTGAGAAATTGTCAGCGGTTCATCTTTTTCGATCATTGGTAAATATGCAAAATCTTCTCCGGATTTGCCAGGAATATTGAATTTTGCTTTTTCACAGGTAATCGTTGCTGTATATTTTTCGTCTGTTTTGATGGTAATGTCGTTATCAGGAAGTCGTCGGATGATTTCATAGAATATTTTTGCATCAAGAGCAACCATTCCTTTTTCTTCAATAGTACCTTCAACAATTGTTTCAATTCCCAGTTCCATATCGTTGGTGGTAAATTTGATCTGGTTTGTTGTTGCATCCATGAGGATACATTCCAGTATTGGCATGGTGGTTTTTGATGGAACTGCTTTGAGTGCGATACTTACACTTTTTAACAGACTTGATTTGGAGCAGATAATTTTCATAATGTGTATAACTCCCTTTCTGGATAAATTGTGGTTTTTATAAATATATTTATAGAAAAAATCCGCCGTAACCGCCGTAGGGGGCCAGATTTTGTGAAAAACTCCCGCGAGGCCGGTGTTTTCAGGGTTTTTCGGGTGGGATAACTTTGTGTAAAAGTGGTAGTTTTGGATGTGAATAACCCGGGGATAAAATTACCGCCGTTTTTTCGCAAAAAAGTTGTACACATCTCTCCACATACAATCAACACGTTATACACCAGTAATGTGGAAAACTTCCCTAACCTTGTGGATTAATCTTCTTTTTCAATATATCAATGGTATTTTTTAAGTTATCGTCGGTCTGCAATTCGTTTTCAATCTTCTCGATACCGTGCATAACAGTAGTATGGTCACGGTTTCCAAGAGCTTTTCCGATATTTTTCAAAGGTGTGGAGATGATTTCGCGGCAGAGATACATAGAAACCTGGCGTGGCATGACGATTTTTGAGTTTCGTTTGTTTCCGCTTAGGTCCGCAGGTGTTACTCCATAATGTTCGGCAACAACGGAGATGATGTATTCTGGTGTGATCACCTTTTTTTCATCCGGAGAAATAATATCTTTCAGTGCCTGTTCTGCAAGTTCAAGTGTAACTTCTTTTTTCTCAAGCTTGGCTCCGGCCATGACCTTGTTGAAAGCACCTTCCAGCTCACGGATGTTGGATTTAATATTGGTAGCGATGTATTTGATAACATCTTCACTGATGCTGTAACCGTTCATTTCTTCATTTTTATGAAGGATCGCCATTCGAGTTTCATAATCTGGCAGCGTAATATCTGCGATCAGACCCCATTCGAACCGGGAACGGAAACGTTCTTCCAGGATTTCCATATCTTTCGGAGGTTTATCGGAAGATATGATGATCTGTTTTTTGGCACTGTGGAGACTGTTAAATGTATGGAAAAATTCTTCCTGTGTAGATTCTTTTCCTATAATAAACTGAATATCATCGACGAGAAGAACGTCAATATTCCTGTATTTTTCACGGAATTTGCTCATTGCCGTATTATTTCCGTTTCGGATGGTTTCGATCAGTTCATTTGTGAATTCCTCACTGGTTACATAGAGAACCCGGCTGTTTTTGTCGTGTTCCAGTATAAAATGAGCGATGGAATGCATAAGATGCGTTTTTCCGAGACCGGCTCCGCCGTAAATAAACAGAGGATTATAGGTATCTCCTGGTGATTCGGCAACTGCGAGTGCTGCTGCCTGGGCGAATTTGTTGTTGCTTCCTACTACGAAAGTATCGAAAGTATATTTTGGGTTTAAATGAGCTTCTTCGTAACGTGTATCATGATTCTGTTTATCATAGGAAGGTTTTTTTTCTTCTTCTTTCTCGAGGAGATCTTTTTTCAGAACAAATCGCACTTCACATTCTTCCATGCCTGTCAGTACACAGATTGTAACCTGAAGAGGTATTTTGTAGCGTTTACTGATGTAATTGACACCAATTGCCGCCTGTTCTGAAGGAACTGCCACTGTTATCAGACTTCCGTCAACCTCATAAACTTCCAGTGGCTTAAGCCAGGTATTAAAAGGGACATCATTCACCTCATATTCAGATTTGACAGTTTGCAGGATCTCCTCCCATTTTTCAATAACAGCGTTCATTTTTTCCTCCCATGAGTAATATAATAACCCCAGTTTGCGACTGGAGACAGATATCCTTTTATATATTACAATGAAAATGGGGTTTTAGCAATGGAAAACGTTGAGATTTTGGGGAAAACAATGTGGATAATTTGGGGAAATTACTGTGGATTAGGGTGGAAAATAGTGTATAACTGGGAAATCGGTTTCCATAAGTTAACGAGGTGTGGAAAATACGGAGAATTTATGTGTATAAAATTGTCCACTGTCAAAATACCGCAAATAAAGGGATTTTTTGAAGATGCTATAAAAAATCATCCTGAAAAAGTGGATAGTTTTACTGGTAATCCACTAGTTATCCACAAGTTATCCACATTTTGTGGATAATGTTACGTAAACCATAAGCGTAATCCACATAATGATAAAAAATAAAAACCACGAAGCAGGCGGTATTTTTCAAACCCCTGATTTTATCGGGTTTTTTGCAATTTTCCCTTGACGAAAAGGAGGTTTATTTATATAATTGAAACGATGTTCTGAATGATAAGTTATTTCATAACAATTATTAAAATAGATAAAGGAGGTGCTTTACCTATGAAGATGACATTTCAGCCAAAAAAGAGATCCAGAGCTAAAGTTCACGGCTTCAGAGCTCGCATGAGCACAAAGGGCGGACGTAAAGTATTAGCTGCAAGAAGATTAAAAGGAAGAAAACAGTTATCAGCATAAGCTGTAAGACCGCATTTATGTGGTCTTTTCTTCTATCCGGAGAAATATCCGCGCAGGCGGTATGATTAAGGAGGATCCGTTTGATCAGATCAGAGTCCTTAAAAAAGAATCAAGATTTTAAAGTTGTATATCAGAACGGAACATCATACGCGAATCGGCTTCTGGTGATGTACGTGCTGAAGAATCAGCACATGAAGAATCGTCTGGGAATATCAGTAAGCAAAAAAGTAGGGAATAGTGTGGTTCGCCACAGACTCACCAGACTGATCAGAGAAAGTTATCGTCTCAACGAAACAGATTTTGACAGTAACCTTGATATTGTAGTAGTAGCGAGAGCTTCAGCCAAGGGCAAAGGCTTTCACGAGATCGAGAGTGCTTTTATGCATCTTGCAAAAAAGCATCATATAACAGGGAATGAACATGATAAAGAAATTTCTGATTAAGATGATAAGACTCTATCAAAAATATATATCGCCGATGAAGAGAACGAAATGTCCTTATATTCCCACATGTTCTCAATATGGTTTGGAAGCAATCGAAAAATATGGCGCATTCAAGGGCAGTCTTCTTGCGGCATGGAGGATCCTGCGATGCAATCCTTTTTCCCATGGAGGCTATGACCCTGTGCCATGAATTATTTTGTGACTGTTTGGCCTCTTTTTCCCGGGGCGAAATAGTTACCGGACTTTTACAATTGAATAAGAAGTCTAGGAGGAAATGAATTTGGAACTGTTTTTAGCAACAAAAACCGGAACTCCTATTATCGGACAGATCGCGTCTGTGATGGGATGGATCATGGATGGCATATATAAGATGCTTGACGGCCTGTTCGGAATCCAGAACATTGGTCTTTGTATCATTATCTTCAGTATTCTTATCTTTGCCTTTATGACACCGCTGCAGATCAAGCAGCAGAAATTCTCCAAGTTAAGTGCGATCATGCAGCCCGAGATCCAGAAGATCCAGAAGAAATATCAGGGTAAAAAAGATCAGGACTCCATGATGAAAATGAACGAAGAAACCCAGGCTGTTTATCAGAAATATGGTGTTTCTCCAACCGGTAGCTGTGTACAGTTAGCCATTCAGATGCCTATTCTGTTTGCTCTGTATCAGGTTATCTACCGGATTCCTGCTTACGTTGGAAGTGTAAAGAACATTTTTACTGGTGTAGTTGACAACCTGTTAGCTGTAAACGGATACACAGATATCCTGCAGCAGTTTATCACAGACCATTCCATGACACGAGTACGTCTCGTTATGGACAGTGCCGGAAATGCTACAAGTAACTCTATTGTTGATTTTCTGTATGCACTTTCTCCTTCCCAGTGGAAAGAGTTGGCACAGATGGATCAGTTTTCAGGATTTTCTGATGCGATCACAAAAGCATCCGGAAATATTTCCAAGATGCAGGGCTTCTGTGGCCTGAATATCGCAGATCAGCCGCTGTACTATATCATGGAGTTCTTCAAAAATCATGGTTCTCTGTTACTTGCGATCGTAGCACTTCTGATCCCGGTTCTTGCATGGGCAACTCAGATGCTGAACCTGAAGCTTATGCCACAGGCTGCAACACAGCCGGCAGACGGAAATGATCAGGCCAGCGCAATGGCAAACTCCATGAAAACCATGAACATGGTCATGCCTCTGATGTCTGCATTCTTCTGTTTCACATTCCCGGTTGGTCTTGGTATCTACTGGATCGCCAGTGCTGTCGTGCGAAGTGCCCAGCAGTTTGCCATCAACCGTCATCTTGATAAGATGAACATTGATGATCTGGTTAATGAGAATATGAAGAAGATCGAAGCAAAGCGTGCGAAGGAAGGACTTCCGCCGCAGAAGATCACCAATCAGGCTCATCAGTCCGCCAAGAATATCAATAAACCTGTGATCAATAAGGGTAACAGCGGAAACAACGGTGCTTCAGACAGAGCACAGAAGGTTGATACTGCTTATGAGAAGGCAAGAAATGCAAAACCAGGCAGCATCACAGCCAAAGCAAATCTCGTAAGAGACTTTGATGAGAGAAATAAGAAGAAATAATCAGGAACGGAGGGGTTCGTAATGGAGGATTACATTCAGTTTTCAGCAAAAACAAAGAATGAAGCTATCACAAAAGCGTGTCTTGAGCTTGGAACTTCCAGTGACCAGCTTGATATTCAGGTTATCAGTGAAGGCAGCTCCGGATTCTTCGGAATCGGCAGCAAACCTGCCGTGATCAAAGTTCGCAGAATCGAGCCAGTTTCTGATATGCAGGAGATCGATGAACTGGTAGAGTCCGTGAAACTGGACGCTATTAAAGAAGAGAAGAAATTAGACAAGCCTTTTACTCCAAATGTAAAGAAAGAATCTGCACCGAAGGCAGCTCCTGTAAAGGAGAAGAAACCGGTAAAAACAGAGTCTGTACAGGCGGAGAAAACATCTGAAGAGGCACCTTTGAAGGCTGCAGCACCGAAGGAAAGACCTGCAAGAGATTCCCAGGGTAAAGCAAAACCTGCACGTGAGAAACAGCCGAGAGCTCCGAAGGAGCGCCAGCCAAAGGAAACACGTGAAAAAGCACCGAAGCAGGGCAGACCGGTAGAGATCCTGACTGATTCGGAGAAGATCAAAGAGGTTGAGGAGAGAGCAGTAGTATTTCTTCGTGATGTATTCGGATCCATGGATCTTGGAGAAGTGGAGATCACATCGAAATACAACACAGCTGACGGTTCTCTGGATGTAGATTTTGAAGGTGAGGATATGGGTATCCTGATCGGAAAAAGAGGTCAGACACTGGATTCTCTTCAGTATCTGACAAGCCTTGTAGTAAACAAAGGCGAGTCTACTTACATTCGTGTAAAGCTTGATACAGAGGACTACAGACGCCGCCGTAAAGAAACTCTGGAAAACCTTGCAAGAGGAATCGCCTTCAAGGTAAAGAAAACCAGAAAACCGGTAGTTCTGGAGCCGATGAATCCATACGAGAGAAGAATCATCCATGCATCTCTGCAGGGCAACCGCTATGTAGAGACAGTCAGTGAGGGAGAAGAACCTTACAGACATGTAGTGGTAAAACTGAAACGTAATAATTACTGATTCAGTGGTAAGAATATAAGCCGTATCCCGGAGCGTTAAGCTTCGTGGATGCGGCTTTTTTTCATAAAACCGGAAAGTCAAGCGGATATTCGCAATGGAAGCAGGGGACTTACTTGATTTGGTTAAAAATTATCATTGCAATCTCCACAACAATTCTTTATAATCATTGAAGAGCAAATAATAAAAGATATTTCTGCAGCGGACATCCGGAATGCAGAGATCAGCTTTATAAATATGGAAACTGACAGAAGATGTTATTCTAGGTGAAAGCGTGAATAACACGTGTTTTTTGCGTGTAAAAAGCTTTTCCGGAGTAACATTTTTGCGTTTAACCGGATAAACTGTGCAGCAGTTATCTGATGCAGAATTACATAGCAGATGCGGATGCTTTTATCCGCCTGATAAAGGAGAGTGAAAAATGGAAGAGACAACGATTGCGGCGATTTCCACGGCCATGAGTGCATCGGGAATCGGAATCGTCAGGATCAGTGGCCCGGAGGCCTTCGAGATCGCATCCAGAGTATACCGTTCTAAAGGAGGAAAAAAATCTCTGAAAGACGTTCCAAGCCACACGATCCATTATGGATATATCTATGATAGTGAAGAAATGGTAGACGAAGTTCTGGTCATGGCCATGCGCGCACCAAGAACCTATACAGGGGAAGATACCATAGAAATCGACTGCCACGGCGGTGTTTTGGCTATGAAAAAAGTACTGGAAACTGTGCTGAAAAACGGAGCCATTATTGCCGAACCGGGAGAATTTACCAAGCGTGCATTCCTCAATGGAAGGATCGATCTTTCCCAGGCAGAAGCCGTTATGGACGTGATACAGTCCAAAAATGAGTACTCATTAAAGAATTCTGTAGGCCAATTAAAGGGTTCAGTCCGAAAAACCGTACAGCAGATCAGAGAAAAATTACTGTACCATATAGCGTACATTGAATCGGCATTAGACGACCCGGAGCACTATGATCTGACAGGATACTCAGAAGAATTAGAGCAGATCGTAGCAGAAGAAAAAGAAAAAATACAGAACCTGTTAAAAACATCCGGAGACGGAAAGATTATTCAGGAAGGCATCCGGACAGTAATCCTGGGCAAGCCAAACGCAGGAAAATCATCTCTGCTGAATCTGCTTCTGGGAGAAGACAGAGCCATCGTAACCGACATCGCAGGAACCACCAGAGATGTACTGGAAGAGTACATCAACCTGCACGGGATCACATTAAAGATCGCCGACACAGCCGGAATCCGCCAGACGGAAGATATCGTTGAGAAGATCGGCGTATCCAAAGCCAAAGAAATGGCAGCAGATGCGGATCTGATTCTCTATGTCGTAGATTCCTCCGTACCGCTGGATGAAAACGACGAAGAAATCATAAAAATTTTGCAAGAGAAAAAGACAATTGTCCTCTACAGCAAGACAGATCTTAAATCTGCTATAGATATAGAAGATTTGAAGTCCAGAATAAACCAGCCGGTAATTCCAATCTCTGCAAAAGAAGAAACAGGAATTACGGATCTGGAAGAAAAAATCCGGGAAATGTTCTTCAGTGGGGAGATAAACTTCAATGATGAAGTATATATCACGAATGAGCGCCACAGGCAGGAACTTCTGAAAGCGAAGGAGAGTCTTTCTCTGGTAGAGAACAGTATAGAGAGCGGAATGCCGGAGGATTTTTATTCTATAGATTTGACGGATGCGTATGAGAGTTTGGGAAGGATTCTGGGAGAATCACTTGGGGAAGACCTTGTTAATGAGATATTCTCTAAATTTTGTATGGGCAAGTAGTTCCCACGAGGGTTGCGTGAGTACGCAGGGATTTATGCATATGCATAGGCATAGGCTGCGGAAGCCCGCAGAGGTATTTCACATTGGAATGTGAGAAAACCGCAAAGGGGCACAAGGCCGCGCCCCTCTGCACACCCCTGGGCCTTTTTTACAAAGTGCGGCGATTGAGGAAGGCAGAAAGTTACTAACCTGTGCCTGTATGCTTCTGTACTGGCAATTCAACACTGAGCCGAAACGTGGCAAACAGAACTTTGTATACTCCCGCAGACGTGCACCGCACGTCGAGAGCCTCGTTGCAGCTACACTGCAACAATCGGCACAGCGTCCCATATTTAACACCGAAGAATACAGACAAAAGTCGATAAAGTCACACTTGCCACAATCGAAGCACTCAACCTCACATCGGCACAGCGTCACACAACCAACACCGAAGAATACAAAAACAAGCCAACAAGGCCACATATCCCCACAACCAGGAACTCTTAAAAAAGCCCGAGGGGTGTGCAGAGGGGCCGTGGCTTTACGGCCCCTTTGCGGTTTTCCACAGCTTCCCAAAGCAAGAAACCCAGGCCTCTGCCAAGGAAGCAAAACATACATCACACAATAAAAACAAAGATAAAAAATAGAAATAAAGGAGAAAAAGCATGAAAAATCTGGAACAGTCTTTCGACATCATAGTAGTAGGCGCCGGCCACGCAGGCTGCGAAGCCGCATTAGCAAGTGCCCGTCTGGGCCTGCAAACAGTCATGTTCACAGTCAGCGTAGACAGCATCGCCCTGATGCCCTGCAACCCCAACGTAGGCGGCAGTTCCAAAGGCCATCTCGTCCGCGAACTGGACGCCCTCGGTGGAGAAATGGGCAAAAATATAGACAAAACATTCATCCAGTCTAAAATGCTCAACCAGTCCAAAGGCCCTGCAGTCCATTCTCTCCGTGCCCAGGCCGACAAACAGGCTTACAGCACCGAGATGCGAAAAACTCTGGAAAACACAGAAAACTTAACTATCCGCCAGGGCGAAGTAACAGAACTTCTGGTAGAAGATAACCACATCACCGGTGTAAAAACCTTTTCAGGAGCCACCTACCACGCAAAAGCCGTAGTTCTCTGTACAGGAACCTACCTCAAGGCCCGCTGCATCTACGGCGATGTCAGCAACTACACAGGACCAAACGGCCTTCAGGCAGCCAACTATCTCACGGATTCTCTGAAAAAACTGGGAATCGAAATGTTCCGCTTCAAAACAGGAACCCCTGCCAGGATCGCCGGAAACACCATCGATTATTCCAAAATGGAAGAGCAGTTCGGAGACAAAAGAGTCGTACCGTTCTCCTTCTCCACAGACCCGGAATCCGTACAGATCGAGCAGAAATCCTGCTGGCTGACCTACACAAACGAAAAAACACACGAGATCATCCGCGCAAACCTGGACAGATCCCCTCTTTATTCCGGAATGATCGAAGGAACCGGTCCGCGTTATTGCCCGTCCATCGAAGATAAAGTCGTCCGTTTTGCAGACAAAAAACGCCATCAGGTATTCATTGAGCCAGAAGGCCTTTACACAAATGAAATGTACATCGGAGGAATGTCCAGCTCCCTTCCGGAAGATGTCCAGTACGAAATGTACCATTCCGTACCAGGCCTGGAGCATGCCAAGATCGTGAAAAATGCCTACGCCATTGAGTATGACTGCATCAATCCACGCCAGCTCTACCCGACACTGGAATTCAAAAAGATCAAGGGCCTTTTCAGCGGCGGACAGTTTAACGGAAGCTCAGGATACGAGGAAGCAGCCGCTCAGGGTCTGATCGCAGGAATCAACGCAGCCATGGAAGTAAAAGGAAAAGAACAGCTGATCCTGGATCGCTCCGAGGCATATATCGGCGTTCTCATCGATGATCTGGTAACAAAAGAAAACCATGAGCCGTACCGAATGATGACAAGCCGCGCCGAATACCGCCTGCTGCTCCGTCAGGACAATGCAGACCTCCGTCTCCGCAAAAAAGGCTGGGAGGTTGGCCTGATCGATGATGAGACATACCATAAACTGCAGAAAAAAGAACGAATGATCCATGAAGAGATCGAGAGAGTAGAACATACGACTGTAGGCGGTTCTGCAGAAGTACAGAGCCTTCTGGAATCTCAGGGAAGTACATTGCTGAAATCAGGAACCACCATTGCAGAGCTGATCCGCAGACCGGAACTTAACTATAAAGTGCTTGCACCGATTGATAAAGAAAGACCGGAACTTCCAGAAGATGTATGTGAGCAGGTAGAGATCAACATCAAATATGATGGCTATATCCGCCGCCAGATGAAACAGGTGGAGCAGTTCAAAAAACTGGAGCAGAAAAAAATTCCGGAAGACATTGATTATGAAGATGTAGGAAGCCTCCGCATTGAAGCACGTCAGAAACTGGAGGCTTACAGACCGGTATCCATCGGCCAGGCATCCCGAATCTCCGGCGTATCCCCGGCAGATATCTCTGTACTTCTTGTATACCTGGAAAGCAAAGCCGGACATAAACATTGATAACATTCTGAATAATGAAAACATAAAAAACAAAGAATAAGAGAGGAAACTGCATGTACAATTTAGAAATCCTGGAAAAAGGCTGCGAAGAACTTGGAATTACTCTTAATGACACGCAGAAAAATCAGTTTATCCAGTTCTACGAATTCCTTGTAGAAAAAAATAAAGTTATGAACCTTACCGGAATTACAGAATTCGATGAGGTTCTCGTGAAACATTTCCTGGACAGCCTTTGCTGTGTCAAAGCCGTAGATATGAGCAAGGTAAAAACGGTCATGGACATCGGAACCGGTGCCGGATTTCCGGGGGTTCCCCTGAAGATCGCTTTCCCGGAATTGGAAGCCTGCCTTCTGGATTCCCTGAACAAAAGAGTGAAATTCCTGGAAGAAACCTTTGCACTCCTTGGACTTGAGAACATCTCAGCCATCCACGGAAGAGCCGAAGAATATGCAAAAAACAAAGCCTACAGAGAAAAATATGACCTCTGTGTATCCAGAGCAGTATCCGGTCTTGCAACCCTGTCCGAATACTGTCTCCCATACGTAAAAGTCGGAGGACTTTTTGTCTCCTATAAATCCGGCTCAGTAAAGGAAGAAGCCGAAGCGGCGGAAAAAGCAGTAAAAATCCTCGGTGGAAAGATCCGAGACATTCAGTACTTCGATCTTCCGGGATCCGAGATCAGCCGTTCCCTGGTCATCATCGAAAAAGTAAAAAACACACCTGGAAAATACCCGAGAAAAGCAGGAACGCCGCTCAGAGAACCACTGGCATAACAGAATCTTGCTGCTCAGAAAATGTAATCTCCTGTCGAACAAAAGAAGAATTTGTGTGACAGGAGATTTTTCGCTGATTTGTTTCACAAAATTATCACAAATTTATCCTACTTTTATCACAAATTACTTTTACACTATAAAATGATAGAGATGCCCCTGGATTCCCCCATTCTCTGTTTCATCCAGGGGCATTTTCTATTGAAAAGACGCCAGAGTCAAAGGGCCTCTGTTTTACGACCTTTTGCCTCTGGCATCTTATAAGATGGGAAATCAAGAATTGAAAAAGTATTTCCCGGAGAATAAAAGGAGGAGAGTAAAGTGATCGAAGTAAGTAATCTGGTCAAAAAATACGGCGATCATACAGCCGTTGACCATCTTTCCTTTCAGATCGAAAAGGGGAAAATTTACGGATTCCTGGGCCCCAACGGTGCAGGAAAATCAACAACAATGAACATGATCACAGGATACATTGCTTCCACAGAGGGAAAAGTAATGATCGATGGTCATGACATTCTGGAAGAACCGGAGGCAGCCAAGAAATGTATCGGCTATCTGCCGGAAATGCCGCCACTCTATTTTGACATGACTGTTCTTGAGTACATGAAATTTGCGGCTGATCTGAAAAAAATCCCAAGAAACCAGAAAGACAAACAGATAAAAGAAGTCATGGATATGGTAAAGATCACAGACATGAAAGACCGTCTGATCAAAAACCTTTCCAAAGGTTACCGCCAGAGAGTTGGCCTTGCACAGGCGATCCTTGGATATCCGGAAGTGATCATCCTGGATGAGCCTACAGTAGGACTTGACCCGAAGCAGATCATCGAGATCCGTGACCTGATCAAAAGCCTGAAACAGAAACATACGGTTATCTTAAGTTCTCATATCCTTTCCGAGGTGAGAGCAGTATGTGATTACGTTCTGATCATTTCACACGGAAAACTGGTAGCCAGTGATACGCCGGACAATCTGGAACGTCTGGCAGCAGGTTCCAACAGTCTCCTTATGAAAGTAAAAGGCGAGAAAGATACCATCCGAAAAGATCTGGAAACGATCGAAGGCGTTACCGGTGTGGAAATGTCCTACGACAGCGACGAAGAACTGTGGAAAACAAAAGTTTCCATTCAGGAAAATGTGGATATCCGCGAAAAAGTTTTCTATGCTATGGCAAAAGCAAACTGCCCGATCTACGAGATGCAGGTTAAGAGAGTTTCTCTTGAGGATGTATTCCTTGAGATTACCGAAGGAGAAAAAAAGAAATCCACCGGGAAACAGGAAAGATCACAGTGGAAACCGGTAGAAGATAAATCTTCGGAAACAGAAAAATCTGAGAAAACGGAGAAAGCTTCAGATAAAAAAGAGGGGGATCAGTCATGACAGCAATTTTTAAAAGAGAACTGAAAAGCTATCTGACCTCCATGGTTGGATATCTCTTCATATTTTTTGTCCTGGTGCTGACTGGAATTTATTTTTCCGCATATCAGCTCTCAGCAGGTTATTCAAAATTTGAATCTACATTAAGCGCACTGACCTTCGTGTTCCTGATCGGTGTGCCGATCCTTTCCATGCGTGTACTTGCAGAAGAACGTAAACAAAAAACAGATCAGCTGCTTCTGACAGCGCCGATATCTGTGTGGGATATCGTATTTGGAAAATACCTTGCACTGGTAGCCGTATTTGCCATTCCGGTTGTGATCATGTGCTTTTATCCACTGATCATGAGTAAATTTGGAACCATTTCCTATGCTTCCGCATATACAGGAATCCTGGGATTTTTCCTTCTTGGATGTGCGAATCTGGCAATTGGTGTATTTATGTCAGCACTTACGGAAAGCCAGGTAATTGCAGCAGTACTTACTTTTGTATTTCTGTTTGCTTTCTATATGATGAATGGAATTTCCTCATTTTTCTCACAGACTTCCATGTCAACGGCAGTGGCATTCGGACTTCTGATCGTGGCGATCGCAATTATCATTTATACCATGATCAAAAATGTTCTGATCTCTGCAGTGATCGGAGTTGTAGGAGAAGTTGCCCTTGTGATCGTATACGTTGTAAAATCAAGTATTTTCCAGGGTGGTATCCAGAAAGTACTGAATGTATTTAATCTGAGCGGACATTATGAGAACTTTACAAACGGTGTGTTTGACGTGACAGGAATCGTATATTTTATCTCTGTCGTTGCAATCTGTCTGTTTCTCACCATGCAGTCCATTCAGAAGAGACGCTGGAACTAGGGGGTGAATGGAAATGAAATTCAGTGAGAAATTCAAGAAAAATAAAAGCGAGGCAGTAGAGACAGAAACTGCGCAGGATTCCGGGAAAAAGAAACATAAACCAGATCCGAAAAAACTGGTAGGCACTATCAGTAAAAAGCATATTAAAAATGGTACTTACAGCATGGCTATGGCAGCGATCTTTATCGTGATCGTAGTTGTGATTAATATGATCGTAGGTGCAATCCCGTCTAAATATTCGCAGTTGGATGTAAGTTCATCCAAGCTTTATACCATCGGTGATGAGACAAAGAAAGTGCTGAAAGCACTGGATAAAGATGTGACCATTTACCAGATCGCACCAAGCGGCTCTGAGGATGATACGATTTCCAACCTGCTGTCACGCTATAAAGATGAGTCCAAACATATTAAAGTTGAAGTAAAAGATCCGGTTGTAAATCCGAAATTTGCTTCTGAATATACAAGCGATGATCTTGCATCAAACAGCCTGATCGTAGTTTGCGGAGACAGAAACAAAGTTATCAATTACAACGATATGTATTCTACTTCTGTAGACTACAATACCTGGCAGCAGACCACGACCGGATTTGACGGTGAGGGACAGATCACAAGTGCTATCGGATATGTGACATCCGAGAACCTTCCGATCATGTACACGTTATCCGGACATGGCGAAAAAGATCTGGATTCCAGCTTTAAAGAGGATATCCAGAAAGCCAACATTGATATCAAGGATCTGAACCTTCTCACAGAAGGAAAAGTTCCGGACGATGCTGACTGCCTGATGATCGTATCTCCGACGAGCGATATTTCCGAGGAAGAAAAAACAGAGATCCTGGATTATCTGGAGGCGGGCGGAAAGGCCATGATCTTCTCTGATTATACACAGGATGATCTGCCGAACTTCGATGCTGTCCTTGAAAATTATGGCGTAAAACGTGCAGCAGGAATCGTATTTGAGGGCGACAGCCAGCATTATGGAATGCAGATGCCGTATTATCTGGTACCGACTGTTAACAGCACAGATGCAAGCTCTGAGACCGCTTCCGCAGGCTCTTATGTACTGGCTCCATATGCACAGGGTATTCAGAAAACAGATGACGTAAGAGATACCGTAACGATTGACAGTATCCTGACAACTTCTGACCAGGCTTACTCTAAGACAAACATGCAGAGCAGCAATATCGAGAAAGAAGACGGAGATGTAGACGGACCGTTTGATCTTGGTGTTGCCATTACTGAGAAACTGGATGATGACAAGGAAACACAGATCGTTTACTACTCCACAGCAAATCTGATGGAGAGTCAGGTAAACCAGATGGTATCCGGCGGAAATGAAAAACTTCTTCTGGAGTCCTTAAACTGGATGACCAGCACAGATGACGGCAATTCCGTTTCCATCCCATCCAAGAGCCTTGAGTCTACAAGCCTGACCGTAACGGATCATGATGCAGCCTTCTGGAAGATCTGTACTATTGGTCTGATCCCGGGAGTGTTCCTTGTTGCAGGATTTTTAATCTGGCTTAAGAGGAGAAAAGCATAATGAAAAAATCAACAAAACTTGTTTCAGCTGTTGTTGTTCTGGCAGTTCTAGGTGGTACGTATGTGGGACTGAATACCTACGTATCCAAAGAGGAAAAGACAGAGAGCAGCAGTGAGGAGGAAAGCAAAACAGAAGTGTTTTCCGTGAAAACGGATGACATCAAATCTCTGGAATTTATCGTAGACAAGAAGGAAACTACCTTTGAGAAAAAAGATGATTCCTGGGTGAAAAAAGATGAGACTGCTTTCCCTGTAAATCAGACAACTCTGGATTCTGCAGCTTCCGCCATCGAAAAGGTGGAAGCTGACAGGGTTCTGAAAAAAGTAGACGATCTTACCGAATATGGACTGGATTCCCCGTCCAATACGGTGACCGTTGATACCAGTGATGGCACAACCAAGTTTAATATCGGAGATGAGAATACTTCCACGAATCAGTATTACATTTCCAAAGATGATGATGACAGTACTGTGTATGTAGTAGCGGCAGATACGGTCACTCCGTTTATGAAATCTCTTTACGATTATGCACAGGGAGAAGATTTCCCGACAATTGATTCTTCCACAGTAAAGAAAGTCCAGGTAAGCGAGGATAAAGATTCCTATGTTCTGGAAGAAAATTCTGATGGAGCTACCTGGGATGTTTCCAGCGATGGAAGCAGTGATAAAGAAACTGCGGATACTACAGCAGCAGGAAATGTAACCTCCGGACTTGGAAATTTTGCATATGATCAGTTTGTAAATTATAATGCAGAGGATCTTTCACAGTATGGCCTTGATAAGCCGTATGCGACGATTACAGTGGATTATCAGGAAGAGGTGAAGGATGACAGCTCAGACAGTACAGATTCTTCAGAAAAGGATTCTACAGCCTCTGAGAGTGATTCTGAGAGTGTCGACAGTACTGATGATAAAGCTTCAGCAGAAAACAGTTCGACAGATAGTTCTGACAGCACGGATGCTTCTGATGACAGCAGTTCTTCAGAGGATACCAAGACAACAACAGTAGATAAACAACTTGTTATCTACGTTGGCGATGAAGCAAGTGATGGCAGTCGATATGTAACTGTGGATAACAAACATATTTATACAATGTCCGCGGATACTCTGAGCGCAGTTATTGACAAAGCACCATCAGATCTCTGGTCACTGATCGTCAATTATCTGTCTGTAAAAAATCTGGATCAGCTTCAGGTTACTTACGGCGGCGCAACAAATACTGTAAATGTTTCACGTGAAACATCCAAAGATGATGACGGCAATGACAAAGAGACAACGACTTATCAGCTGGATGGTAAGGAGATAGAAAGTACAACCTTTACCACTTTCTATAACAAGCTGATAAATATGGCAGGCCAGAAGAGACTGACGGACGCTTATACACCGGCTACAGACCCGGAGATGACTGCTGTATTCACAGACTCTGATAAGAACCAGACAACCGTTACCTTCTACACATATGACACAAACTATTACGCAGCTGTCGTTGGAAACAAAGTATTTCTCGTAAACAAAATGACGGTAAAAGAAATGTTTAATGCATATGAGACACTGATAAACAGTGAATCAAAAACAAAAGCCACAGCAACACCAACGGCTGAGGCGGAAAAATAAAAAATAAAACTAAGCCCCGGAATTCCATGGATCAGGAGTTCCGGGGCTTTCTATAATAAAAAAACCTGTACAGTGGTTTTTCAGTCCACCGTACAGGCTTTATTTTTTTTATATCCAACAGAAGGTTCGGGGGAGCTTCTGTCAGTTACATATTAGTTAAGCAAGACCTCTTTCTTCCAGCCAGTCGAAGAGAACGATTTTTTCTTCTTTCTTTCTCTTGGCCATGTGATTGAACTGAAGGATTGTCAGGATCGTGAAGATCACAAACAGTACAGCCAGTACAATTACAGAAGTAGTAATGCTTCTGCCACCACTGATCGTTGCACGGAATGCATCAACTGTGTAGGTGAATGGCAGGTATGCGTGAATCTTTGCAACAAATGCAGGAGAAATCTCGACCGGATAAGTACCGGCAGATCCTGCAAGCTGAACGACCATGAATACCAGCATCAGGAAACTTCCTACTTTACCAAGTGTAATGTTGAAGAAGTACATCATGGATGTAAAGGTCATTGCTGCGAGGCAGGCGAAGAGAACTGTCTTGCCTATCTCAGCAGGGGTGAATCCGTTAAATGCATGTAACAGAAGGATCAGACAGATTGCCTGAAGCATTGCTACCGGATAAAGTATGGAAGCTTTGCTTGCCCACCATGCAAAACCGGATTTCAGTTTGCCTTTATACTGAGCCAGAGGATACATCAGGCAGAATGCCAGTGCACCAACCCAGAGGCCTACAGACATCATATAAGGTGCCATTGCGTGTCCGTTATTCGGAACATCGGTAAGTTTTGTTTCATCGCTCACAACAGGTGTTGCGAACATTTTAATTGTTTCATCACTTGCTGAGTTATCTTTAACTGTTTTAGCTCCATCACTGAGGCTTGTGGTTAATGTCTTGGAACCATCTTTCAGTTCTTTCATACCACTTCCAAGTTTCTTGGAACCATCATACAGCTGAGAGGAACCACTCTGGATCTGAGCAGCACCATCTGCAAGCTGTTTCGCACCATTGTTCAGAGTGCTGTTGTTACTTACAAGTTTCTTGGTACCACTGAGAAGAGTTGAGGTACCGTTTGCTAATGTCTTAGTTCCGTTTGCAAGAGTAGTAGCACCGCTGGAAAGAGTTTTAGCTCCAGTGGAAAGCTGACTGGTACCGCTTGTAAGAGCAGAACTGTTAGCGGCCAGTTTAGCGACGCCATCTGTGTATGTCTTAATTCCTGTAGTCAGTGTTTCAGAACCATCTGCAAGCTGACCTGCACCGGATTTCACCTGCGGAAGTGCGCTTGTGATCTGTTTTCCTGCTTTTTTCAGACTTGTTGCGCCATCAGTAAGTTTCTTGTTGTTTGCGGTTAATTTATCAAATCCATCGTTCAGAGCTTTGATTCCGGCGGCTGCTTTCGGGAAAGCTGCGGTACCAGTCTCCAGTTTCTGAAGTCCGGCGGAAACAGTTTTTGTTCCGGTATTTACAGCTGTTGCACCCGCGTACAGCTGCTGTGTAACAGCGGAAAGCTGAGAGATCATATCTGTAGGAAGCTGACCTGCAACTGCGCCCATTGTAGTAGCGGCTGTGCCCATTTCTGTAGCACCGCTGCCCATTTCTGCTGCACCATTGCTCATTTCTGTAGCACCACTTGTCAGTCCGTCTGCAAGCTGGTTCAAAGTTGCTGCAGCACCTGTCAGAGTCTGTACACTGCTCTTAATATCCTCAGTTTTGCTGTTCAGCTGTGAAAGTGCATCTCCAAGTTCTCCCTGAACTGCATCAATTTCACCATTTACAACGCCCAACTGGGAAACCTGATCAGAATATCCGGCTGCAAAGGAAGTATCTACCTGAGAAGCGCTTCCGGCAGCACCGGACAGAGTATTGATCACATTGCTGAGGCTTTCAGCGGAAATTTTTCCATCTTCATCCTGTGCGCTCTGAATTGCCTGAAGTTCTGCAACAGCAGAGTTCATAGCCTGCTGTGCGGCATCAATTCTTCCGTTTGCGTCATTAAGTGTTGAAGTTGTTGTCTGTCCGTATGTATCCATTGCGGAGCTTACTGCACTGATCTGAGCTTTCATTCCACCAAATGCAGTACCAAGACCCTCTGCTTTGGAAGAAAGCATTGTACTTGCATCAGTAAGAGCACTTGCTGCACTGTTAAGACCAGGTACGATCTGACCGGTAACAGCTGACGCACCCTGAGTCATGGCTGCGGAAGCGGATTCCATACCAGTTTGAGCCTTAGTCATACCGGCGGAAGCAGATTCCATACCTTTCTGAGCCTTTGTAAGGCCACTGGAAAGCTGTTTGAAGGATTCTTCAGTAGTGCTTCCCTTCAGAGCAGAAACAGTGTCGTTAAGTTTTTTGGTTCCTGCTTCCAGAGCTGCAGTTCCGGATACCAGAGACTGAGAATCTTTAGTTCCTTTTGTAACGCCGGTATTTAACTGAGCGATACCATCAGAAACATCTCCAAGGCTTTCCAGAGCGGAGAGCTGTTTAGCGCCGTCTGCCAGTTCCTGTGCACCCTTTACATAAGCGGTTGTTCCATCAGCCAGAGTATCTGCACCGCTGACATACTTTGTAGCACCACTGGAAAGAGTATTGATACCTTCGCTTAAAGCTTTGGCACCGGATTCCAGGCTGCTTGCACCGCTTTTCAGTGCATCGGAGTTTTCATTCAACTGATCAACACCTGCGGTGTACTGTTTCACACCTTTATCCAGAGTGTCAACACCGGTTGTAAGCTCCGGTACCTTGTTGGTGAGAGTAGCGACACCACTGTCAAGCTGTTTTGCTCCATCATCCAGACTCTTGGCTCCGTCGTTAACCTGAGCTACACCATCGGTGTATGTCTTAAGTCCCTCTGTGAGACTGTCAGCACCGCTTACGAATGTAAGAGTACTTGTGGAAAGTTTTTTCAGGTTCTTGGTAATGGTTTTGTTACCATCAGCAGCTGTAGTCAGTCCGTCTTCAAGTTTTCCGGATCCGTCAGCAGCTTCCTGCATTCCGTCACCTGCTTCTGAGATAGAATCAAAAACGGTTTCTGTATAGGTTTCTGTAACCTGAGAGGCGATGTTGTCGCGAAGCTTCAGCATTGCTGTTTCACTGAGCTTGGAAGCGATGTAGTTGGTTCCCGGATTGGTCTGATATGTCAGCTCCATCTGCTTGGGGTTATCATCCATTACAGTAGCTGCATTTGCGGAGAAGTCTTCCGGAATTGTGATAACCATGTAGTAGGTTCCGTTTGCCAGACCGTCCTCTGCTGTTTTGCTGTCTACAATGTTGAATGCCATTGAGTCGTTGTCTTTCAGCTCATCCGCCATATCCTTACCTATACTTAGCGTCTTGCCATTATACTCAACTGGTTTGTCTTCGTTTACCACGGCCACCGGCAGGCTATCCACGCTTCCGTAAGGATCCCACATGGATTTCAGAAACAGGCCTGCATAGATGATCGGGATAACGATGATAGCGATTACAACGATAAGCATGAGCTTGTTACGAAGTAGGCTTTTCCATTCGTCTTTGATCATTTTACCTATCCCTTTCTTTATTTAGTTTTATATAAAGCTTAGTTGCTTAATCAAACTTTATTCCAGTAATGGCTTCAAAATCTATTAAACATACTAAATTCTATTAATAGCTCTCAAATCCATTATCAAACAAAGTGTTGATTTTCTTTACGTGATGTATTATACTAAACACAAAACATAGATACAACCATTAAATATTTACTGAATGTATATTAATGGACATAAATGCGAAAAATGTCTAATACAGAAAGATGATTTTTATGGCTGCAGACACGAACATGATATTATAGTAATTCCAGAAATACTATAGTTGAGAGAAAATGACCGAATCAAGGAAGCCCTCTCCGCGGGATTGCGAAAAGCAATAAGTAATGAGTGGGGACTTGCTTATATCAGGAGGAGTACAAACAAGTCCTGATAAACTGCGGAGCAGTTATTTGGTTATGAGCAAGTAGCGAAGCGGATTGCGAATATCCGCTTGACTATATGGTAATTTATGAACATGAAGTAGAGTAGAATGCGAATGTCCGCTTTACTTATTATAGCTTTACGGAATAACAGGGGGAAAAGAAAAATGGCCGAAAAAGTTGATAGAAGAGTACGGAAAACAAAAGCACAGCTTCGAGCAGGATTAGCACGTCTTATGCAGAAGAAGAGTATTAAAGAGATTACTGTGAAAGAACTGGTGGAAGAAGTAGATATCAACCGTTCCACGTTTTATCTTCATTATACAGATATTTACCAGATGTTAGAATCTATTGAGGCGGAACTGATGGATGAAGTTTCTCATTTAGTAGAAGATTATCCGCTTGATCCTCTTAACAATAAGGAGAGTTCTTATCCGTTTATTGAGCAGATTTTTACAATTTTGGATAATAATAAGGATATTTGTATTGCACTGCTCGGAAAAAATGGGGATATGGCGTTTGTCAGCCGAATCGAAAAGCTGATTGCGGATACAGTTCTGCATCGTCTGTCTATTCGTTTGCCTAAGGATAATCGGGATATTGAGTATGCGTACGCCTTTTGTCTGAATGGATGTGTAGGAATGATCAAGACATGGCTCTCTTCTGAAAACCAGGAATCTACACAGCATATGGCAGAGCTTACCCATAAGCTGATTGATAATACAACACATATGTATTTGGAACAGGCTTTAAGATAAAATAAGAGCTGATGTTTCACGTGAAACAATAATAAATAAAATACGAAAATGGGGTTGTCGCACTGACAATTGTTGCCTCCATATAGGACTTTTATATTTCATTGTCCTATATGAGGGTAGCATATCACAATGTGACAACCCCATTTTTTTATGCCATAGGTGATTACTCCGTAATGTTCCAATGACACAAAAAAATCTCCGGGCAGGATCACGCTGCGCCGGAGAGAAATTATGCCAATTATGCCGCTGAAGCAATCTGCCGCAGGAGGAGAATCCTGCAAGCAGGAGCTTTTTTGTTTACAGAAAAATTGATACCTGCTCCAGAAAATGCTCAGGATCTTCGATGTGAGGAAGATGTCTGGTATCAGGAATTGTTGCAGTTTCAATAGAAGAATTCAGTTTCTGATACTCTTCGGCAATGAGAGAACCAGAAGCCTCTTTTTTGCCGGAAATGATATAAATGCAGGCATCAGAAGATTCAACTGCGTTGTTGATGCTGATATTCAAATACTTGCCAATATAGCTGGAATAGAGATATTTGGCGTTGGAACCACCTTTATGCGCGGATTCATAATAAGTATCTACAAGTGTATCGGTCACGTGAAACGGATTATAAAATAACTGTTCCATAAACATGCTGCTGATAGCCTCACGTGCACATGCGATATGATAGATCAGTGTTCCGAAGACAGGAAGTTCGATTATGTGTTTGAATAATTTATTGTCTTCACATGGGGCCTGCTTCAGTGAACTGAGACTTGGTGGATTTACAAGCATGATCTTGCGAATATAGTCGGAATTATTACGATATGCCATGATTGCAAAAGAACCGGAAAAACCACTGGCAATAATATCTGTTTCTTCGTGAATTACATTCTTAACAAAGTCGCAGAGAAGCTGCACAAATACAAAATTTGTGTAGGTAATCTCTGCCTTTTCAGAGCGTCCACAGCCCAAAAGATCAATCGTGTAAACGGTATGTTCTGTTGCCAGCTGATTTTCAACGGCATTCCATTCATAGCCAGATGCGCCTGGCATTATATCGTGAACGAGGAGCAGTGGAGAACCATGTCCCTGCTTTGTATAGTGGATTTTTCCAAAACGCCAGTCATATGTTTTACCATGTGGTTGCTCCAGCATATCTTTAAGCTGAGATGTGGCATCTATAAAACGATTTGTAATATGAATAACTCCTGTGGCTGTTCCTAATAAAGCAGCAAGAGTAAGTAGTTTATGTCCGTTTTTCTTCATTGAAAGCCTCCTGAAATTCGTATTAAATGATTTGGGAAAATACTGTTCGATGCACTAAAATTCACTGATCTGATGGTATTTTTCTGAATATTTTCTGGCTTTTATTATACGCTATTGGTGGAAAATTTACAATGCTTTTGTAGATTGGAGTAAGGAAGGTAACATGTGAAACAAGATAGAAAATGAGCGATATTTTTTATATCGAATCAGGAAAGTTCCCATCTCCTTGTGAAGCTACGAGAAACAAAATGTGGTGTGTGGAGGGATGAGGTTGTATCAGGAACACAAGCAGGTCCTGATACAACCGTGAAGCAGTTATTCGGTTATGAGTAAGTAATAAATGCGGATGAATTTATTTACTTGACTGTTTTACAGTGTATGTTTCACGTGAAACATATATTGCATGTAATACAGGCAAATAGTTCCTTTTTTAACCAAATCAAGTAAGTCCCCTGCTTCAATTGCGAAAAGCAATAAGCAGGGGGACTGATTGTATCAGGAAGAGTGTAAGCAATTTCTGATAAACTGCGAAGTAGTTAATTATTCGGTTATGAGCAAGTAGTGAAGCAGATTGCGAATATCCGCTTCACTTAGTGAGAGGCAGGAGATTTTTTTTGACAAATGTAAAGCAATTATGCCATAGATGCTGTAGTTATTTACGGAGGTGCAGCTATCTACTGGACAAGCGGATATTTGCATCTCGCATTGCTCGTAGCTCTGCACCGAATAAATTGCACCACAGTTTGTGAGTGAATAAATACTCTGCCGGTTTTCACTTGCCATAGCTGTGGTTGTGGATACAGAGAGTCAAATTATACAGGATTTCCCAGAATAATATTGATTAAAGTTTTATTCAGCATAATAGTGCGGTTCCAGGGATTGATGATTACTCCTTCAATAGATGGTTCCTGGAGTGCTGCGTGAAAAATTTTGTCAATGTCTGCTGTGAAAGTAGACATGATCTGGCTGCTGCCTTTTAATTCTTCGTCAAAACTGGTAAAAGCAGCCCACCATTGTTTTCCATCACCGGTTTTTATAGCCTGGAGATTAATCTTTCCATCACCTTTTGGTGGTTCTACAGCTACGATCAGCTGAGCATACTCTTTCATTCTGCGACGAATTACCGTGAGAACGTGCGCCAGCATTTCTTCAGTGGCATCCTGCTGGAGAGCAGCGATTGCAGTTTCGATTTTGTCATTTCCCTGAAGCGTTTTATCTAATTGAGCCTTTGCCTGATCTTTGTTGGTTGGATTCATGATAGAAATATTCCTTTCGATATAGATAGATTGTTCGTGATTGTATTATAGCATTTCAGGAAATAGAGCGGCAAGATTAAGTTAAACGCAAACGTGCCTGCATCTGCGGGGGTATGGAGTAGGAACGGAGATTTTTATCGATAAATTATATGGCGATAGTGTAAAGAGATAAGCTGAGAATAAGAGAAGAAGAACAAGGGGGGAATTCATAAAGATTTTGAAAAGAAAAAATGATATTTGACAAAAGGGATAGTAGTATAGAATGAGAAAAGAAAAAACATATGTCCGATATATCGGACTTTTCTGCAAAGGTGGGAAATGAAAAAAGAAATACGTCAAAATACGAAGGTTTAACGCTAAAAACGATATAAAAGTACGGTTTATAGTACCGCAATAATATATGTGTACGATTTATAGTACATATATAAAAATGCACAAAAACACCCAAACACCGTCATGTGCACCTGCACGCAGTCGAGCAGATATTCGCAATCCGCTTCGCTGCCTGCTCATAACCAAATAACTGCTCCGCAGTTTATCAGGAGAAACTTGCACTCCTTCTGATACAAGCAAATCCCCACCCACTGCTTATTACTTTTCACAATTGAAGCAGGGGACTTACTTGATTTGGTTAAAAATACGATGAAAGATACGAAAAAAATAGAAAAAATAATGCTGTTTTTGCTGCAAATGCCTGCTTAACAATGATCTGGATGGCCTACATGCCTCCTGATAAGCTACGAAGTAGTTATTCGGCTATGGGCAGGCAGCGAAACGGATTACGAATATCCACTTGACGGCCCATATATAGAAAAAAGAGGCGTTTTAGGGCGCCTGAAAGCTGTTATTTTGCTGTGTTTCTGCTATGTTTGAGCTGGTTTTGACGAGGACAGGAGACAAATAATACATAATGGGATATTTCGGAAATAAAAAATATAAATACGCCGCTTCGCGGCGTATAACCAGGAAAAAGGAATAGCACAAAATGAAACTTGCTGGTTAAAATGAAAAAATAATACGCTTTTCCTGTACAATATAAATTCAACTATACTAGCGATAAAACGCTTGTAAAATAAGCGTTTTTAGTAACTTGTAGTTTCTATATATTATATAAAAATGATAAAAATAGCAAAAATCAGACATTCCTAAAATACGCCAAAAATCGCTGTTTCATTTTGCTATATATCAAAATATGCCATTATATTTTCTAAAATGATACCAAAAAATCTTTTACAACATTTCGCTCTTCATCGTAGTATCAGTTGTTTTTGCTTTTATCCTGAAGGAAAATAGAGAGGCGTTTGAGTAATTCGATATATAGAAGCAAGACATAACTACATGACAAATGTGAATGATTTTATCTATCCAATCGAATTAAGTAAGTCTCCTGATTCTATTGCGAAAAGAAATAAGCAGAGGGTGGGGCCTTACTTGATTCAGGTCAAGCGGATATTCGCAATCCGCTTCGCTACGTAGCTC
>OLRP01000729.1_pt1 | contig 29223 bp, 20 predicted proteins | sample 1672401 | NCBI WGS metagenome assembly OLRP01 (sample SAMEA3136682, study PRJEB25190) | human gut metagenome | reverse complement strand
CCATTGCAAGATACATACCAACCTCAGAGCACTCACCCTCGAAGTTTGCTCTTAAGTCTGCAAGAATGTCTTCGCTGACACCCTTAGCTACGCCTACAACATGCTCAGCTGCCCATGTGAGCTCGCCTTCCTGTTTCTGGAATTTGGAAGCTGGTGCTTTACATACTGGACAGGCTTCCGGTGCCTGCTCGCCTTCATAAACATAACCGCATACTGTACATACCCATTTAGCCATAGTGATAATCTCCTTTTCTTATTGAAATTTATTGTTTAGTTGTGTTTCTTCTTAATTAATAATAGTAATTATTACTGTTTTATAGTAACATGTGATCTTTATTTTGTCAAGACTGTTTTTCTTCTTTTTTAAGGCATTCCTTGCAGATTCCATAGAAGCTTGCATCTACGTCAAAAACCTTGCCATGGACAAATTCTGCGGCTGCCTGCTCCAAAATTCCATTGAGACTGTCTGACTGCATATCGATCACCCGGTTGCACTTCGTACACATGAAATGTGAGTGCGGTGCGACGCGTCCATCATAGCGGTCCGCGCTTCCGAAATTGGTCAGCTTCCGGATCTCGCCGATGTCACTGAGAAGAGAAAGATTACGGTAGACAGTTCCGAGACTGATATTCGGATAAATCTGCCGAAGATTCTCGTATACTGTATCTGCCGTTGGATGATCTGTTCTGGATCTCAGAAATTCCTTGATCGATTCTCTCTGACGGCTGTATTTAAGTGCTGCCATAATATTTCCTCCATATCAGTAATAGTAATTATTACTGATATTATAATATACGACAGGACTTATTTTGTCAAGAGTTTTTGCGATAAAATTCTATACTAATTTTCTATTATATATTTGTGTATATTTGCTTTACATGGTCAGATGAAGTAAGGATATTTTTATTTGTCTGCTCTGATCGGAAATAAAAAAAGTATCTGTCAGACTGTTTTATCAGGTATATTTTGCCCATAATGATGGGATTTTATCAGTAAAAAATTCTTATTGAAAATTTTTAAAAAATAAGTTGACAGAGACTAACTTTAGTAGTATATTTACAATAGTTAGAGAAATCTAACTAAAGCGTAAAGGAGAATGCAAATGACTTGTGAAAAATTTGAATCTGTCATAGGTTATCATTGTTCCCCTGTTTTAATGGGAATGAAACCGGCGAATCTTGTTTCTTTTTCCAAAGAGAGGATGCCGGAGCTGCCGGAGATCATTTCGGATTATAAGGAGGGTCTTGAACGGGAGGGTATCCGTATGGAGATCATCTGTGGATGCAGGAAGCATTATCTACTTCTGGTGTACCGGCCGGATATGCTGCAGGAATATCTGGCGCAGGATGAGGCCAGGAATCTTTTGCTTCAGGATGGCTATAATATAGATGGTTCTCTGGATGAGATGATTGTCCGTTTGAAGGAGAGATTTTTTCATAAGACGGAGTTTCCTCATGAGATCGGGCTTTTTCTGGGGTATCCTATTGAGGATGTGAAGGGCTTTCGGAAGTTCGGGGGCAGTGGCTGCAAGATGTGTGGTTACTGGAAGGTTTATGATAACGTGGAGCAGGCTCGCAGGGTTTTTGACAGTTATGATAAGTGCCGGGAGTTTACTGCGGCGCAGATCCGTGCGGGGTATTCGATTTTGCAGGTTGTTGGTATGAAGCATCTCTGTACATCTCAGATGTGCGTATAATATAAAGTTTAAAACAGGAGGTTTTTGAGATGAGCAAGGTAGGAATTATTTACTGGTCTTCTACAGGTAACACAGAGGCTATGGCGCAGGCTGTTGAGGAAGGTGCCAAGGCTGCTGGTGCAGATGTTGAGATTATGGAAGTGGCTGATGCTGATGTGGATAAAGCGCTTTCTTTTGATGTTCTGGCTCTTGGTTGTCCGGCTATGGGGGATGAGGAGCTTGAGGATGGTGAGTTTGAGCCGTTTTTCTCTGATCTTGAGGGTAAACTGTCTGGTAAGAAGGTTGCGCTGTTTGGTTCCTATGACTGGGGCGATGGTGAATGGATGAGAACCTGGTGCGACAGAGCTAAGGATGCTGGGGCTGAGCTTGTTGAGGATGAGGGGCTTATCTGCAATAATACTCCTGATGATGAGGGATTGGCTGCCTGCCGTGAGCTTGGTGGCAAGCTGGTTTAAGATGTGATTAATTGAATATAGAGCTGAGCATTGGATTTTGGGAGTCGCCTGGATTGTTTGTCTGGGCGGCTTTTTTCTTTGATAATAAGGTACGGACGCTGGCAAGGCGTATGCTGTCCGGCGCCGGGGCTTCGTCGGGGGCTGACTTCTAAGCCGCTGAAAATCTGCTAAAACCGCTTCAAAAATTCTCGAACTCGCGTCTGAAGCCGCTCAGACAGCGAGAATTTTTGAAGCAACGCAGATTTCCACCGGCTAAGAATCAGCACCCCTCCTGCAGAGCCGTCGCCAGACAGCACACGCCTTGCCAGCTGGTGTTTCAAGACGGAGAGTATGAGGCGGCTGCTCGGGAGGTTGGATTAGGGTGTGAGGTTGAGTGGTTTCCCGGAGGTTGGATGAGCCGTCAGCGCTTCGCTGGACGGCTGGGAGGAAAGGCTGAGTTTCCTTGTGGTCTGACGGGAGGTGGTGGTGGCCGAGGCGCTTCGCTGTCGGCTTAGAGGTATTGGGCGCTTCGCTGTCGGCTTAGAGGTATTGGGCGCTTTGCTGTTGGCTTAGAGGTATTGGGTGTTTCGTTGTCGGCTTGATGGGCGTTGGGAGTTTGTTGCTTTGAGGAAATATAGAAGAAATGAATATTTAAACGTGGGGAACTTGGTTGCTTTTGATATTTAGCTGTCCTAAAATAGATGGGGATGAAATAGTTGTACAGGGAGGTGTGCCGGATGACGAGGGATGAGGCGGAGCAGTATTTGTATTATGCGATGACGATTGGGGAGCAGCTTCTTTGCTGTGGTGCTGAAGTTGGGCGTGTTGAGGATACGATCCGTCGTATCTGCCTGGCTTATGGTGCTTCCCGGGCGGATGTTTTTTCCATTACTTCCAGTATTGTGACGACGATTTATGGTGAGGATTTCGGGATTTGTACGCAGACGCGGCGGGTGCCGGGGATGGCGAATGATCTGGGGAGGCTGGATGATCTGAATCAGCTTTCCAGATTTATCTGTGAGTTTCGACCGAAGCCGGAGGAGATTCAGAGGCGGCTGGATGTGATCCGGAATAAAAAGGGATATTCTTTTCGGACGCAGATTTTGATCTATGCGGTGATCTCCGGGTCGTTTTCTGTTTTTTTTGGCGGGGATCTTAATGATATGATCGCTTCGGCGTTGATCGGTATTGCGTTGAAGTTATTTGAGGCTTTTGTGAAAAGGGGGGCGCTGAATTCGCTGCTTACGGTGCTTTTGTGTTGTGGAGCGGGTGGTGTCCTTTCCAATCTTACTGTGCTGATCGGGCTGGGGCATCATGCGGATCTGATCAGTATTGGTAATATTATGTTGCTGATTCCGGGTATTGCGTTTACTAATTCGCTGCGTGATATGTTTTCCGGGGATACGATCACGGGTTTGATCCGGTGTATGGAGTCGATTTTGCTGGCGCTGGTTGTGGGACTTGGTTTTACAGCGGCGAATCTGTTGTTCTGAGGGGGTTCAGGCAGAAATGTGATCATGGCGAAGAACGGTAACAGAGACAACGGTGTGTCCATGAATATGGAGGAAAAATATGAGAGAGATCATACAGCTGATTGTATCCTTTACAGGGTCGCTTGGTTTTGCGGCGTTGTTTAATATACATGGTAAAAAATTGTGGTTTGCGGCTCTGGGGGGCTGTTTGTCCTGGGCGGTTTATCTGGCGGTGGAGTTTGTGACTCCCAGTCCATATGTCTGTGGTTTCTGGTCAACGGTGGCGATTACTTTGTATGCGGAGTGTATGGCGAGGGTTCACAAGACGCCGGTTACGGTTTTTCTGGTTTCTGCTACGATTCCGTTGATTCCGGGGGCGGCATTGTATCGTACTATGAACTGGATGATGATGAAGGACTGGGCGAATTTTCAGAAGGACGGGATTTATACGATCCTTTTTGCGGCGAGCATGGCTGCAGGTATGACGTTGACGACCATTGCTTTTCGGATGGTTTGGCGGTGGATGTACAGGCAGAGACGGATGTGAGTGTATGAAACGTATGATAAGGTGGAATTTGGATGGCGATATCTATCTGATCTGGATGTAGATTTGGAATGATAGTTAATGACACATGGCAGGAATGAAAACTGCTGTGTGTTTTTTTTATGCCGAATGTGTAGTATGAATATTTGATTAACTTATAAGAGATTATTTGGGAATGTTCCAGGGATATGGAGCTGGCTTCCGGACAGGATCAACTTACGTCGGAAGGGATTTACACTGTTGAAAAAATTAGACAAATTCTCGCAGAAACAATCAGCAATAGTGCCAAATCTGCCGGAAATGCCTGGTTTGGTTTTGCTTTATTTGGGGATGTAGGGTAGAATTGTGATATAGAGTGTGAACGTAAGTTATGAAGTGTTTGCGTTCATATACATGTAGCAGAGCGGAATGTGAATGTCCGCTTTATTGGACAAAAGACAGGAGGATGGGGAATGAAATTGAAACAGGTTCTGGCAGTTATGCTGTCATCTGTGATGGTCTTGTCTGCGGCTCCGACAGAGGTTTTTGCTTTTGATGATCCGGGATTTCTGACGGACAGTTCCGGAGGGACAGCAGATGAAGGATCAGAACAACTGGAGAATGGAAATGCCAGTGTAGCTTCTTCTGAAGCAGATGGAATTTTTGACGAAGGTACGGCGCAGGAAGAGAATGCAGATGTAGCGGCAGATGGAAGTGCGGTGCAGGGAGATATCTCAGATGCAGCGTCTGATGGAAATGCAGAACAGAATGATATCGCAGATGAGATATCTCAGGATGAAGAACTTCAGCAGGATACGCAGGGAAGTGATTCTCTGGAAAAAGAGGAAACGGATGCAGTTGCGGTTGATATGTTTTCGGACGGGGAGAGTGCAGATCCTGCAGATACGCAGGTTGCGAAGAGTGTTAAGGCCAGTGGAGCTGTGGCTGATAATATCACATGGACTTTGTATGAAGACGGTGAACTGGCAATTTCGGGCACCGGTGATATGCCTTCTTATTATGGAGCATCTGTACCATGGAATAATTATAAGGGGCAGATAACCAGTCTGACAGTGGAAGCAGGTATTACAGGTATTGGAGATTATACTTTTTCCGGATGTGGTGCTCTTGAAAGCGCTATGATCGCAGATAGTGTTATAACGATCGGAACGCATGTATTTGAGGAATGTACAAGTCTGGAGAATGTAACATTATCGGAGAGCCTGGAAAGAATTCCCGAGTATATGTTTGAAAAATGCATCAGCCTTAAAAATATTGTTTTGCCTGAAAGTACTACAGCAATTGGACAGAATGCATTTGAAAACTGTACGAAACTGGAAAGCATTAAAATTCCGGATAAAGTTACAACAATGGAATGGGGTATTTTCTGGGGATGCAGTGGCCTTAAGAGTGTAACACTTCCGGAAGGATTGAAGAGTCTTGGAAACGGTGAGTTTCAGGAATGTGTAAATCTTACCGAAGTTGTATTGCCGGAAAATCTGGAAAGCATGGGAACGAATGTTTTTTCTGGATGTAAGAAACTTACGAAAGTTAATATTCCGAAAAATATTACAACGCTTCCGTCATATACATTTTACGGCTGCAGCAGTCTGGAAAATATTGATATTCCGGAAGTAGTAACAACGATCGGGGATAATGCATTTTCCGGCTGTGAAAAAATAACAGAAATTGTGCTTCCGGAAAATATTACCAATATAGACCAGGATACATTTTGCGGATGCAGTAGTCTTCAGTCGATCAATATTCCGGATGGAGTAAGAAGTATTGGCGAAAATGCTTTTCGAAGCTGTTCTTCTCTGAAAACAATAAAAGTTCCAGATAAAGTGAAAAATCTTGGAAAATATGCGTTTTCATATTGTAGAAACTTAACGGATATAACGCTGCCATCAGGAATTACAGATATACCTGAGCATTTATTTGATGGATGTACAAATCTTTCGACAGTCACTTTGCCAGATGGAATAGAAAATATTGGAAATGACGCATTTGCGGATTGCGGCAGCCTTCAGTCCATAAGTATCCCGGGTAATGTAACAACTATAGGAGCTTATGCATTTGGAAATTGCGGTAGTCTCCAGTCTATAGAAATCCCAGGTAATGTAAAAACTGTTGGAAGAGAAGCTTTTCGAAGCTGTAAGGCAATGAAAACAGTAACAATCCAGGATGGAGTAGAAAGTCTTGAAAATATGACATTTTACGGGTGTTTAGTCCTGAAGGAAGTTACAATGCCGGACAGTATTAAAAATATTGGGGATCAGATATTTTCCGCATGTTCCAGCCTCAGAAACGTAAAATTATCCAAAAATATCACCAGTATTACAGAGAATATGTTTGAATACTGTTCTGTTCTTGGAGAAGTTACGATACCGGCGGGAGTAACCAGCATAGAGAAAGATGCCTTTTATTATACTGGAATTTCAATCCTGACGATTCCGGATACGGTAACAAGTATCAGCAAATATGCTTTTAATTCCAGCAGTAATCTTTCGGTTATCAGATTTACCGGCTCAAAAGAAGAATGGGATAAACTGGGATTAACGAGTAGCAATATCCATAATGCAACCGTTTATTATAATTACGATCCAAACCATGAACATTCTTATGAGCCACACATTATAGAAGCAAGTACATGTACAGAAAAAGGTCTCCAGAAAATGATCTGCAGTCTTTGCGGAGATTCCTACAATGAGGAGATTCCGGCTGCCGGGCATAAAGCAGTTATTGACGAGGCAGTAGCACCGACCTGTGAAGAAAGTGGAAAGACAGAAGGAAGTCACTGTTCTGTATGTAATGAGATCCTGAAAGAACAGGAAGAAGTTCCACCTGCCGGACACACAGTGGTAAAAGACGAAGCGATAGAGGCGACCTGTGAAGAAAATGGAAAGACTGAAGGAAGTCATTGTTCTGTATGTGGAAAAATCCTTCAGGAACAGCTGGAACTTTTCCCGGCGCTGGGACATGACTGGGGAGAGAGTGAAGTCACTCCTGCAACCTGTACAGAGAAAGGTGAGAAAAAATACACCTGTAAAAGATGCCAGAAAACAAAAACCGAAGAAATTCCGGCAACAGGCCATACGAAAGTCATTGACGAAGCAGTAGCACCAACTTGTGAAAAACCGGGAAAAACCGAAGGAAGCCATTGTTCCGGATGTGGTGAGGTTTATCAGAAACAGGAAGAAATTCCGGCAACCGGACACAGTTGGGACGAAGGAAAAATAACCAAATATCCTACGGCAACAGAAGCAGGAGAAAGGACATATACCTGTAAATCCTGCGGATCTACCAGAACAGAGGCAATTGACAAAGATAACAGTGTCCGTGCATCAGGCTATAATGGCTCGATCAGCTGGATTCTGTATAAAGACGGGAAACTGGTATTTAAAGGCGATGGAGCAATATTGAATCAAAGTGATACTCTGGAGCCATGGAACAGTTATAAAAATTACATATTTGAAGTAAGTGTAGAAGATGGGATCACGGAGATAGGAGAATCTGCTTTTTCAGGATGGAATAATATTGAAAAAGTTACAATTTCTACAAATGTTACAGATATTGGTTCAAATGCATTTTATAGCTGCATAAGTCTTGAAGAAATAAGTTTGCCGGAAGGACTTAAAAGTATTTCCAGCCAGGCGTTCCGGAATTGCAGTAACCTTATAGAGGTTATATTTCCTGAAAGCCTTACAAAAATTGGAGAAAGAACTTTTGCAGAATGCAGTAAACTAAAAAAAGCGGAACTTCCGGAGGGAATCAGTGAAATTCAGGAAGGTACTTTTGACGGATGCCGGAACTTAAAGCGTGTAACGCTTCCGGATAATGTAAAGTACATAAGAAGGCAAGCGTTTTATGGCTGTGAAAATCTTGTTGAACTGACACTGCCAAAAGATCTGAAGGAACTTGGAGCAGAGACTTTTGGGGATTGCAAAAAAATCACTTCGATCACAATTCCGGAAGGTGTTACAACTCTTCCAGAATATCTGTTTAATACCTGCGAAAGTCTTAAAACTGTTACAATCCCTGAAACAGTAACAGAGATTGATCAGAGAGCATTTCAGAACTGCAGCAGTCTGACAGGTATTGAATTACCGGGCGGTATTATCAATATACAGGAAGGGACATTTTCCAATTGTACGGCGTTGAAGGAAATTGTGATACCGGAAAATGTAAGAAACATTGGTGATAATGCGTTTGAAAGGTGTTCTTCGCTGGAAAAAGTAATACTTCCAGCTGTGTTGAAAAATATTGGAAGTGGAACATTTGCTTCCTGTAGCAGCTTAAAAGAAATTACAGTTCCGGACAAAGTCAGCAACATTGGAAGCAGTGCATTTTCCGGTTGTTCCAGTCTTGAAACTGTGAAACTTTCAGAGAAGCTTACAGAAATCAGTGATAACACATTTGAGTATTGCTCCGGTATCAGAAGAATTGAAATACCGGAAAGTGTAACTGATATCAACCAGAATGCGTTTAAATCATGTGAGAATCTTAATATTATCACAATCCCGAATACGGTAACTGATATTGCAAACACCGCTTTTGCAGAGTGCAGTGGCCTTTCCGCGATCCGATACACCGGCTCAAAGGCAGAATGGGATAAATATGGTTTAACAGAAGATGATATTAACCATGCAACGGTGTACTATAATTATGATCCGAACCACGACCATTCTTATGAAGAAACGATCATACATCCGGCATCCTGCACAGAAACCGGCCTGAAAAAGATGATCTGCAGTCTTTGCGGAGAGTTTTATGAAGAAGAGATTCCGCTTCAGGAACATAATGTGGTGATTGATGAAGGTGTAGCAGCGACCTGTGAAACAGCAGGAAAAACCGAGGGAAGCCATTGCTCTGTCTGTGGTACTGTGCTCAAAGCCCAGGAAGAAATTCCGGCTACCGGACATACGATAGTTGAAGATGCATATGTAGCACCGACTTGCGAGACACCGGGAAAGACAGAAGGAAGCCACTGTTCTGAATGTGGATATGTTTTTCAGACGCAGCAGGAAATTCCTCCGACAGGACATAGCTGGACAGAAAAAGAAATTACAAAAGAAGCAACCTGTACCGAAGATGGCGAGCGTACACTGATCTGTATGAACTGTGGAAACACCATGACAGAAAGTATTTCCGCTTTAGGCCATGAGAAAGTAAAGGATGAAGCCATAGACCCGACCTGTGAAACACCTGGAAAGACCGAGGGAAGCCACTGCTCCAGATGCGATTTCGTATTCCAGGCACAGGAAGAGATCCCGGCTCGTGGACATGCCGAGGTAACAGATGAAAGAATAGAAGCGACCTGCGAAACAGCAGGAAAAACCGAAGGAACCCACTGCGAGATCTGTGGAAAGATCTTAAAAGAACAGGAAGAGATTCCAGCAACTGGTCACACAGAAGTAGAATTGGTAACCAGGGCAGCAACCTGTGAAGAACCAGGAAACGCAATAGTATATTGCAGCACCTGCCATAAGATCCTTACCGATCAGAAAGAAGTTCCGGCAACAGGCCATACCGAAGTCATTGATAAAGCCGTAGAGCCAACCTGTACCGAAAATGGAAAAACCGAGGGAAAACATTGTTCTGTCTGTGGAAAAATCCTCGAATTTCAGGACGTGGTTCCGGCAACCGGACACGACTGGAAAGCAGAAGAATCCCATCGTGAGCCAACCTGTACAGAGGAAGGTGAACAGAGTTACACCTGTACAAAATGCCAGGGAACCAAAACAGAAAAAATCCCTGCCCTGGGTCATACAGAGGTGATCGATGAAGCTATAGCACCGACCTGTGAGGAAGCAGGAAAAACAGCAGGAATCCGTTGCTCTGTATGCAACGAAATTATAAAAGCGCAGGAAGAAGTTCCGGCAACCGGTCATAAAGAAGTAATCGACGAGGCCGTAGACCCGACTTGTGAGAAAACAGGAAAAACAGAGGGAAGCCACTGTAAGACCTGCGAGAAAGTTTTAAAGGCCCAGAAAGAGATTCCGGTACTGGGTCATAAAGAAGCTGAGATCATAACAAAAGAAGCGACCTGCGAAGAGGCAGGAAACATTCTTGTATATTGCAGCACCTGCGAGAAAGTTTTAAATTATCACAAAAAGATTCCGGCAACCGGCCACAGAAAAGTAGCCGATGCAGAGATCGCACCAACCTGTGAATCCATGGGATGGACAGGCGGAAGCTACTGTTCTGTATGCCAGAAAGTCCTGGAACCACGAAAGGGAATTCCACGTCTTGCTCATACAGAAGTAGAAGTAGTAACCAAAGTAGCGACCTGTGAAGAACCGGGAAATGCCCTGGTATACTGCAGCAGCTGTAAGAGAATCCTGACGGATGAAAAAGAAATTCCGGCAACCGGCCATACGATCGTGGACGATAAAGCAGAAGATGCAACCTGTGAGAAACCAGGAAAAACAGCAGGAAGCCATTGTTCTGTCTGCGGTAAAGTGTTTGAATCCCAGGAGGAGATTGAGGCATCTCCACATACAGAAGTCGAAGTAGTAACCAAAGCCGCAACCTGTACAGAGCCAGGAAATGCGATGGTATTTTGCAGCACCTGTCATAAGATCCTGACCGATAAGAAAGAAATTCCGGCGACAGGCCATGATCCGATAACGGTTGATCCTGTAGTACCAACCTGTACCGAAGATGGAAAAACTGAGGGAATCCATTGCTCCGTCTGCGGTGAAGTATTAGAAGAGCAGAAAATAATCCCGGCAACCGGTCATAACTGGGAAGCAGGAGAAACCGTCAAAGAAGCAACCTGTACCGAAGAAGGTGAGCAGAGCTACACCTGTACAAACTGCAAAGAAACAAAAACAGAAAAACTTCCGATGATCGAGCATCAGGAAGTAACCGATGAGGCAGTAGCAACAACCTGTGAAGAATCAGGAAAGACGGAAGGAAGCCATTGCTCCGTCTGCGGTAAAGTACTGAGAACTCAGAAAGAAATACCGGCTCTTGGACATAAAGAAGTCATTGATAAGGCCATAGAAGCCACCTGTGAAACAGCAGGAAAAACTGAGGGAAGTCATTGTAAGATCTGTGATAAGATCCTGAAAGCCCAGAAGGAAATTCCGGCACAGGGACACAAAGAAGCGGAAATGGTAACCAAAGCAGCGACCTGTCAGGAACCGGGAAATGCCCTGGTATACTGCAGCACCTGCCACAAAATTCTGAACAGCCATAAAGAGCTTCCGGTAACAGATCATAAAGCAGTGATCGATAAAGCCGTAGCTCCAACCTGCGAAGAATCCGGAAAGACCGAAGGCAGCCATTGCCAGACCTGCGGCAAAGTACTGAAAGAACAGGAAAAAATTGCGCCAACCGGACACACAGAAGAAGTAACCGATGAGGCAACAGCCGCCACCTGTGAAACAGCAGGAAAAACGGAAGGAAGTCATTGTTCCGTCTGCGGCAAAGTACTGAAAGAGCAGAAAGAAATTCCGGCTCTTGGCCATACAGAAACCATTGATCCGGCAGTAGCAGCGACCTGCGAGGAGGCAGGAAAAACGGCAGGAAGTCATTGTTTTATCTGCGGTAAAATACTGAAGGAACAGAAAGAAGTTCCGGCAACCGGTCATAAAGAAGCGGTTACAGATAAGGCAGTAGAGCCAACCTGTGAAACACCAGGAAAAACGGAAGGAAGCCATTGTACAGCCTGCGGAAAAACTCTGAAAGAGCAGCAGGAGATTCCGGCATTGGGTCATACAGAAACAATGCTTGTGATAAAAGCAGCTACCTGTGAAAAAGAAGGAATGGAAATTCCGTACTGCAGTGTCTGCAAAAAGATCCTTGGCGAGCAGAAAGAAATTCCTGCAATTGGCCACAGCTTTACAGCATGGACTACAAAAACAGCAGCAACAGTATTCAAACCGGAAGTTCAGACACGTATCTGCGATACCTGTCAGAAAACAGAGACCAGAGATTATGGAAAGAAATTAACACCATATATGAAAACTTCCGTAACTTCACTTCTCTTAAAGACAAAACAGAAAACGACAGTGCTGAAAGTTTCCGGCCTGAAAAGCGGTGACTCCATCGTTTCCTGGAAATCCAGTAATACAAAGGTTGTCACAGTATCCGGAAAAACGAATGGAACCAGCACAGTTACAGCCGGTGCATTGAAGGGAACTGCAACGATCACGATCACATTAAAGAGTGGTCTTAAGAAAACAGTGAAAGTTACTGTTCAGCCGACAACTGTAAAAACAACAAAAATCTCCGGAATCCCGGCAGGAGTAACTTTAAAGAAAGGCCAGAGCAGGGTATTACAGCCAGTTCTCGCTCCGGTAACAAGCCAGGAAAAAGTAACTTATACATCCAGCAAAACATCCGTAGCAGTTGTAGCTTCCAACGGCAAGATCACCGCAAAAGCAAAAGGAACTGCAGTGATCACCGTGAAATCCGGAACCAAAACTGTGAAATGTAAAGTAACCGTAAATTAATATTTCCCCGTTTACAAACCACTGGAAATGTGTTACGATTTTCCCATATGGAAAACTCGTGGAAGAAGAGAGTACATGTGTACACCACACTACAGGGAAATCCCCGGAGGACTTTTTTGAACGCAGATTATGAAGCGATTGCGTTTATGGATATGCAGCAGAGTGAAATGTGAAGATTCATTTTGTGCAAGAGTTCCGAGACTGAGAGGGATGTGCAGGCGCAGATGGAAGATGGCTTCAGAGAGGCATTGCTGACCCGGTTTGAATGCGATAAGCGGAATGCGAATGTCCCGTTTAATGGACACCGGCAGGCAGTGACAGGACCGCCTGTTATAGCGGAAGGGTATAGAGTTTGCTGTACCTGATGAGGTTTTTGCCGCGAGGCAGGAACGAACAGAAGTGGTAACACGGGTAATAACTCGTCTTCTCATATCGCAAGTGGTATGAGAAGACGTTTTTTTATGTCACAGGAAATTACATTGTAATCTTCCAATGGCATCGACAGGATTTTTCCTGTTTTGGCTGAATATGCTTTCAGTCAGTTATGAGTAAGCATACAATTATTTTTTATATTATGGAGGAAAGAAAAATGGAAAAGCAGAGATATTATATCAGCACTGCCATTGCGTACACATCCGGTAAACCGCATATCGGAAATACTTATGAGGTTGTTCTTGCAGATGCCATCGCACGTTTTAAGAGACAGCAGGGATATGACGTATATTTCCAGACAGGTACTGATGAGCATGGCCAGAAGATCGAGCTGAAGGCCGAGGAAGCTGGTGTTACACCGAAGGAATTCGTAGATAACGTTTCCGGTGAGATCAAACGTATCTGGGATCTGATGAACACATCCTATGATAAATTTATCCGTACAACAGATAAAGACCATGAAGAGCAGGTCAAAAAGATCTTCAAAAAAATGTATGCAAAGGGAGATATCTACAAAGGTCATTATGAGGGAATGTACTGTACCCCATGCGAGTCTTTCTTCACAGAGTCTCAGCTTGTAGACGGTAAATGCCCGGACTGCGGACGTCCATGCGTACCGGCTAAAGAAGAGGCATATTTCTTCAAAATGAGCAAATATGCAGATAAACTTATTGACTATATCAACACACATCCGGATTTCATCCAGCCGGAGTCCCGTAAAAACGAGATGATGAACAACTTCCTTCTTCCGGGACTTCAGGATCTCTGTGTATCCAGAACATCCTTCAAATGGGGAATTCCGGTAGATTTTGACCCGAAGCATGTTGTTTATGTATGGCTGGATGCCCTGACAAACTATATCACAGGTATCGGCTATGACTGCGACGGAAACAGCAGTGAGAAATTCAACAAATACTGGCCTGCAGATCTTCACCTTATCGGTAAAGATATCATCCGTTTCCATACTATTTACTGGCCGATCTTCCTGATGTCTCTGGATCTTCCGCTTCCGAAACAGGTATTCGGACATCCGTGGCTTCTTCAGGGCGATGGAAAAATGAGTAAATCCAAAGGAAATGTAATTTACGCAGATGAGCTTGTTGAGTTCTTCGGTGTAGATGCTGTCCGTTATTTCGTACTCCACGAGATGCCGTTTGAGAATGATGGTGTCATCACATGGGAGCTGATGGTTGAGAGACTGAATTCCGATCTTGCAAATACACTTGGAAACCTTGTAAATCGTACAATCTCCATGTCCAATAAATATTTCAACGGAATCGTTGAGAACAAGAACGTTACTGAGCCGGTTGATGAGGATCTTAAGAATTTCATCCTTCAGGTTCCGAAGAACGTTTCCGCAAAAATGGACAAACTTCGTGTTGCAGATGCCATTACAGAGGTATTCTCCCTGTTCAAACGTTGCAACAAATATATCGATGAGACAATGCCGTGGGCACTTGCAAAGGATGAGACAAAACAGGATCGTCTTGCAACGGTTCTCTACAACCTGGTTGAGGGAATCTGCATCGGCGCATCTCTTCTGAAATCTTTTATGCCGCGTACAACAGAGCGCATTCTTGTACAGCTCAACGCAAACGAGAGAACTCTTGAGGATATGGAGCAGTTTGGTCTTTATCCGTCAGGAAACCGTGTAACTGACAAACCGGAGATCCTTTTTGCAAGACTTGACCTGAAAGAGGTTCTTGAGAAAGTTGAGAAACTTCATCCGAAGAAAGAAGAGAAAAAGGAAGAAGTAAAAGAGGAGAAAGAGGAAGCCAAAGATGTGATCGACATCGAGGCAAAACCGGAGATCACTTTTGATGATTTTGAAAAACTTCAGTTCCAGGTTGGTGAGATCATTGCCTGCGAGGAAGTTAAGAAATCCAGAAAACTTCTCTGCTCCCAGGTTAAGATCGGAAGCCAGGTTCGTCAGATCGTATCCGGAATCAAGGCTCACTATTCCGCAGAGGAAATGGTTGGCAAAAAAGTTATGGTTGTTACAAATCTGAAACCTGCCAAACTTGCAGGAATCCTCAGCGAGGGTATGATCCTCTGTGCAGAGGATGCAGATGGAAATCTTTCCCTGATGGTACCGGAGAAAGAGATGCCTGCAGGCGCTGAGATCTGTTAAATATGAAACTGAATCATTTTGATGAAAATGGCAATGCTGTTATGGTGGATGTGTCCAATAAACCGGACACTCACCGTACGGCGACAGCTACCGGTTCCATTCAGGTAAGCCCGGAGATCATGGACGCGGTAAAAAGCGGAAATGTGAAAAAGGGTGATGTGCTTGGGGTGGCCCGTGTGGCGGGTATCATGGGTGTGAAGCGTACTTCTGACCTGATCCCCATGTGCCATCCACTTCCCATCCAGAAGTGTTCTGTGGATTTTGAGACGGATGAGGATGCGGGAGTGATCCGTGTGTTCTGTACGGTAAAAACAGAGGGGAAAACAGGCGTGGAGATGGAGGCGCTGACAGGTGTTCAGGTGGCGCTTCTGACCATTTATGATATGTGTAAGGCAATCGATAAACGCATGGTCATGTCTGATATCCATCTGGAAGAGAAAACAGGAGGCAAAAGCGGAGATTTCCGTTTTGAGGAAAAATAATGATAGACAGGTGCGGAAGAAATATTGATTATCTCAGGATTTCCGTAACTGACAGATGTAATTTGCGGTGTATTTATTGTATGCCGGAGGAGGGAGTGCAGCATGTGGAGCGCTCCCTCATTTTGCAGGAAGAGGAAATTCTGAGGATCTGCCGGGTGATGGCAGAGCTGGGGATCCGAAAGATCAAGCTTACCGGCGGGGAGCCGCTGGTGCGGCCGCGGATGCCCCTGCTGGTGGAAAAACTGAAAAACATGCCGGGGATCGAGAAGGTGACTCTGACTACAAATGGTGTGCTGCTGAAAGAGCAGATGAGGGATTTTGCCCAGGCGGGACTGGACGGATTGAATATCAGTCTGGATACGCTGGATGAGGTCTGCAGCAGGCAGATCACCAGGCGGGATGAACTGGGACGGACGCTTGAGGGGATTTCAGAGGCGCTGAAGTATCCGGAAATTTCATTGAAGATCAACTGTGTGCCTCTTGGGATTCCGGAGCAGGATCTCTGCCGGGTGGCGTTTCTTGCAAAAGACCATAAGGTGCATGTGCGGTTTATTGAGATGATGCCTATTGGAATGGGAAAAGAATTTCATGGGGTGTCGGAGGAGGAACTGCTTGGGATCCTTGGGGAAAAACTTCCGCGGTTTTCGCCGTATGTGGGGGAGCCGCTTGGAAACGGTCCCTGTCACTATTATGATGTGGAGGGTTTTTCCGGAAAGATCGGATTTATCAGCGCGGTAAGCCATAAATTCTGCGGGGAGTGTAACCGGATCCGGCTGACTTCCCAGGGGTTTTTGAAGACTTGTCTGCAGTATGCGGCGGGGCGGGATCTTCGAGGGGTGATCCGCAGTGGTGGTTCGGATGAAGAGCTGAAAGCTGTGATCCTGGAGGCTCTGGCGGAGAAACCGGACGGGCATGCTTTTGGCGGAGGGTTGGAGAAACAGAAGGATGATAAGACGGAGAAGCTTTGTATGGCTCAGATCGGAGGTTGAGTGATGAAGAGAGTTGCGGTGATCACTTCTAGTGATAAGGGTTACAGAGGGGAACGTGAGGATCTTAGCGGGCCGGCTGCGAAAGAGATTGTGGAAGCGGCAGGGTATGTGGTTGTTTCTATGGATGTTTTGCCGGATGACCGTGGGTTGCTGAGTGCACGGATGGCTGAGATTGCGGATCAGGGTCTGGCGGAGCTGATCCTGACTACGGGTGGTACCGGGTTTTCTCAGAGGGATGTGACACCGGAGGCTACGGAGGATGTGATCGAGCGGCGTGTGCCGGGGATCCCGGAGGCGATGCGGGCGTTTAGTCTGACGATCACGAAGCGGGCGATGTTGAGCCGGGCTACGGCTGGGATCCGGAAGGGAACGCTGATCGTTAATCTGCCGGGGAGCCCTAAGGCTGTCAGGGAGTGCCTGGAGGTTATTATTGAGGCGTTGGGGCATGGGATTGAGATTTTGACCGGCGATGCTGGAGAATGCGGACGGTAGTGTGTGGTGTATACTTAGACTAACGAACGGACGCCCAACGGAGGCAGGGCCAGTACGGTGACACGCTGCGCGGCCTGTTCGGCTGCGTCGCTGATTTGCTGCCATTCGCGCCAACTCGCCTGCGGCTCAAACAGGGCGCTCGGTGGCAGCAGCTATACTCGCCTCTCGACGGCCGCTCCGCTAACGTCACCGTACTGGCCTCCGTTGGGCTGGCTGTTGGATGTGGTAGGTTTTATGATTAAAATTCATCTCCAGCGATTCATAATTCCTGAGGCTTGAGAGTTACATGTGGTAGGTTTTGGAAATCAATATTGCTGGTGTGATATAGGAATAAATTTGGTAATGATGTGTGATTAATAGGAGTTTGCTATGGGAAAAGTACTTGCGGTTTGTATCAGTGAGAAGAAGGGGACTCAGAAGAGAAATGTGGGGTCTGCGGTTTTTGTGGAGGACTGGGGACTTGAGGGGGATGCTCATGCCGGGAAGTGGCACCGGCAGGTGAGTCTTCTTTCCAGTGAAAAGATCAATGCGTTCCGTGCAAAGGGTGCAGAGGTTGAGGATGGTGCTTTTGGTGAGAATCTGGTTGTGGAGGGGATTGATTTTGCGAAGCTTCCGGTTGGTACCAGATTTCGCTGTGGCGAAGTTGTGCTGGAGCTGACTCAGATCGGAAAAGAGTGCCACAATGGCTGTGCCATTTTCCAGAAGATGGGTGAGTGCATCATGCCACGGGAAGGTGTGTTTACAAGAGTGCTGAAAGGTGGAAAAGTTTCTGTCGGTGACGAGATGTCTGTGGATAAGGCTATGATTTTTGATACCCATGCCCATTATGACGATGAGGCTTTTGACGAGGATCGGTTTGAGATGCTTGAGAGTATGCAGGAGAACGGGATTGGGCATATTGTGGATGTGTGTGCTTCCGTGGGACATTTTGACCGGGTTTATGATTTGGTGGAAAAGTATCCGTTTGTTTATGGTGCAGTGGGGGTTCATCCGGATGATGCGGATAAGGTAGATGCAGCTGTTCTGGATGAAATCCGAAAATATTGCGACATGGAAAAGACAGTAGCCGTAGGCGAGATCGGCCTGGATTATTACTGGCATAAGGAGAGGGAAGAGCACCTTCTTCAGCAGAAAGTATTCCGCCAGCAGATGGACATCGCCCGTGAAAAGAAGCTCCCATTTATGATCCATAGTCGGGATGCAGCGGAGGATACGCTGAATATTGTGAGAGAGTATATGAGGGATGGAATGTATGGAGGGATCATCCATTGCTTTTCCTATAGTAAGGAGATCGCAAGGGAATACCTGAATATGGGACTCTACCTGGGAATCGGTGGAGTGGTTACTTTTAAGAATTCACGGAAGCTGAAAGAAGTGGTGGAGTACGCACCCCTGAATCAGATCCTGCTTGAAACCGATTGCCCGTATATGGCACCTGTGCCAAACCGTGGAAAGAGAAACAGCTCCCTGTATCTGCCGGAGGTTGTGAAGACGATTGCGGAGATTAAGGGTATAAGCTGCGAGGAGGTTGTGGCTGTGACGGAGAGTAATGCGATGAAGGTGCTGGAGTTGATTTGACAGATATGAAATGAGGAAGGAGCCGTTGTGGGGGAGGTGAATAAATCATCTGTTTAACAACGACTCCTTTTAAAATGCCATCATAATTCAGGAAGTCTTGGGCGTAAAAAACGATTTGATTAGTTTTATCTTATGATTGTCAATCTGTGATATGGAAAAATTCCAGGAAGGTCGACAAAGCCTTTATTATAGGGGATATGGAAGAAATTAAAATTTATGAATGACGAGGTCGACAGAAAGTGATAAAATAAACCTTATACTATAGGGAGTTGTAGAGTACGGGGGAGATTAATAGGTACATTGTGGAATGTAAAATTATATATTTCTGCGCTGACCTTAATTCATTCCCTGTATTAATAGAACCACCATGAAAACCCACATCCCGCACAGAAAAACAATTAATCAAAAGATTTCCATGCGGGATGCGTGATTTTTACAAGGTCTTCAACACCTCCAAAAGTCGCCCATTATCCTCCGGCATCATAATACAGAACCGCACAAACTCTCCATTCAGGCACTGGAAGGAGGAGCAGTCTCGGATCATCAGGCCCTGTTTGATGCAGGCTTCGAAGACGTCGTAGGAAGTCAGTCCGTCTTTCTGGATTTTGAGGAGGATGAAGTTTGCGTAAGCTGGATAAACCTTATAGGTGTCTACATTCTTCAGCTCCTGGATCATCCGGTCACGTTCGGAGAGAATCAGATTTCTTGTTTCTTTGATATAATCTTCATCCTGGAGCATGATCTCTCCTGCAAAAGCACCAAGGCTGTTGAGGGACCATGGAGTCTGCTTCTCGCGCATTTTTGACAGGAAGTCCATGTTTCCGGTGATGCCGTAGCCCAGGCGCATTCCCGGGGCTGCGAAGAATTTGGATACGCCTCGGAGTACCATGAGATTGGTGAATTCACGTGTCAGTGGGACGGCGGTGATAGCGCTGATATCCGGGGCAAATTCTACGTAAGTTTCGTCGATCATTACGAAGATATTTTTTTTCGCACAGAAGCTGATGAGGCTGCGAAGATCTTCCTGAGTGATCGCAGAGGAAGTTGGGTTGTTGGGATTGCAGAGGATAAGGAAATCATAACCCTGTTCCAGTTTCTGACAGAGATCCGGGATGTCCGGTTCGAAATCGTTATTTTCCTGAAGATGATAGTATTCCTGCGTGCTTCCTGAGAAAGAAAGTTCTCTGGAATATTCGGAATAGGTAGGCCCAAGGATCAGGGTGTGTTTCGGGGCGCGTTCCTGGATCAGAAGGGAGATCAGTTCGCTGGAGCCGTTTCCCGGAAGAATGAAATCAGCGGGAATATTGCAGTAGTTGGAAATTGTATTTCGAAGGGATGTGTATTCTCTGTCCGGGTAGGAGGAGAGAATATCCACATGTTCAGCGATGGCTTTGCTGGCTTTTGGGGACAGCCCCAGGGGATTGACATTTGCGCCGAATTTGACGATGTCTTCTTTTTTCAGATTGTAGTAGCTGCAGATCTTTTCTATATCACTTCCGTGAAAAACGGGTTTGGTATCCATTTTTTGTCACCTCGTATTTTTATTTTTTTTGTAAAAAATTTACATCCAGTATACACCAGAATCCGGGACAAAGAAAGGCGGGATAAAAAGTTTCTGTGTTTTCCGGAAGAATGCATGATCAGGAACAGATTTCTGGAAATACGAGGGATTATCTGGTAGGATAAACTGAAAAGCAGATTGAAAATATTCATTTGATCAAAAAGTTTTACGGCAGCAGGAAAGGAAGAGGACAAATATGAATACAGAAGAGAAAAAAATAGCAGTGATCGGCATCGGTGGTGTTGGTGGTTATATAGCCGGAATGCTTGCGAAAGCGTACCCTCATGTGACAATGGTGGCCCGGGGTGCCCGTGCGGAGAGCATCCGCAAAAATGGCCTGGTGCTTCACAGCGATTATAAAGGTGAGATTGTGGCAAGGCCGGAACGTGTGGCTTCAGTCCGGGAAATGGGACAGCAGGATTATATTTTTATCTGTGTAAAAAATTACTCGCTGGAAGATGTCTGCGAGAGTATCCGGGATATGGTTACAGAGGATACGGTGATCATTCCGGTAATGAATGGTGTGGACCCGGGAGAAAATATCCGCCGGCTGGTGGGAAAAGGTACCGTTGTGGATTCACTGATCTATACGGTGGCTTTTTCCAATGCAGATTTTTCTGTTTCTCAACAGGATACTTTTACCTGGCTTTGTATCGGAATCAAAGATGCGGATGAACGGCAGCAGGAGAAAGTTGCGGAAGTGGCTGAGATCCTGAAGGGGGCAGATATTGATTATAAAGATCAGGGCGATATTGAGGTGGAGATCTGGCGGAAGTATATTCTCAACTGTGCGTTTAATGTGATGACTGCTTTTTATGATAATACCATCGGGGAGCTGCGGAGTGATCCGGTAAAGGCACAACAGTACGAGACTCTTGTATGGGAGGCTGCAAGTGTGGGCCGTGCAAAAGGGGTTGCGCTGACGGATGAACATATCAATGAGGTGATCCATAAATTCCGCCATGTACATGCAGATAATGCAACCAGTTCACTGCAGAGAGATTTCCGCATCCGTCGAAAACAAACGGAACTTGAGACATTCAGCGGGTATATTGTGAAAGAGGCGAAGCGGCTGGGCGTTTCTATTCCTCTTTCCGAAAAAATGTATCAGGGTTTGAAGGAGATGGCTGCAAAGTTTTAACCAAATCAGAAAAGTTCCCAGCCACGCTCTCTCTTGACAAAGTTTCTCAACTTTGTTACAATGACGAAAATCAATTCCGTGAGGGAGTAATTCGCGTGTAAACGTGGTTTGTCAACATACTGGTGCATGCACCTGGCAAATCTTAAAGAATGAGACTCATGTATATTTTATTTCTGTTATGGAGATAAAGTATGCGTGGGTCTTTTTTTATGGCTCCGGACCGGACACATATGCAAAGGAGAAGAAAGATGCTGCTATTTATGAAAGTGCTTTTTACCCAGTTCATTGCGGAAATGGGCGACAAAACACAGCTGATGCTGGTGGCAATGACTTCCAAGTTCAAGCTGAAGGATATCCTGCTTGGAACCGGTGTTGCGATCCTGGTGCTGAACGGACTGGCGGTTCTTGCTGGAGGCCTTGTCAGTACGGTAGTTCCTACGTGGCTGATCCGTCTGATTGCCGGTGCGGCGTTCCTGTTTTTTGCGGCAACAACGCTTAAGGGAGACGATGATGAGGAAGAGAATGTAAAGGACCGGAAAATTAAGTTTGCGCCGTTGTCTGTATTCTGTACATTTTTTGTTGCGGAGCTTGGTGATAAGACACAGCTTACTGCCATTACATTTGGAGCAAACGAGGGCTTAAGTGCTGCAGTTGTTGTATGGCTTGCCTGTTCACTTGGACTTTTTGCAGCGGATGTGATCGGTCTTCTGGTCGGATATCTTCTGAAAAGCAAGGCGCCGGAGGGAATTCTCAATACGGTTGCATTTTTCATTTTTTCCATTTTTGGAATTCTGACACTGAGACAGGGATTCGGGCTTCTGCTTGGAGCAGAATCTGCTATGATTCTTCCGCTGACAGTTGTGGTTACAGTAGCATTTGTGATCGTCTGTCTTGTGCTTTATAAGCAGTCAAAAAAATCTAAAGCATAAAATAAAATCTATTTACGGATGTTTTCCCGGTACTGTGTAGGTGTGGTTCCGGTGAGGAGCCGGAAATGCCGGGTGAAGTAGGAGGGGCTTGCGAAACCGCAGTTTAACGCAATGTCCGTCACTGGTGTGTCCGTGAGAGTAAGCTGCCTGGCGGCCAGAAGAAGGCGTCTCTGGCGTACATATGCCATAGGTGTGGTGCTCAGATATCTTTGAAAAATACGCTGGCATTCTCTGGCACAGATGCTGGCAACTGCCGCAATATCTTTTACGGAGATATTTTTTTCCAGATGCTGATTGATCCATGCCAGCATTTGCTTCAGGCGTAGTTCCTGGATTTCGGGAAGCTGTGGGGCAGAAAGGCCGCGGTTCTTTTCCAGAATGATCAGAAGTATTTCGGAGAGGGCGTTGCGTACCTGAAATTCATAGCCGGGCAATTCATCGGCGCAGGCAGAAAAGGCGTTGTCAAATGCCTGAAAAAAATGTTTATCACAAGATCCCGGGACGATATCTCCCGGGATTTTTATGAAAGCGGCGCCTTTTTCCATAAGGGGACGGATATAGCGGATATCAAAAACACTGCCCGGGGCGCCGCTTATGATCGATGGATCAAACACAAAAGAACGGTACAGGCACGGGGAAGGGACAAGACCGATAAAAGAATGAAGAATGCCAGTATTGATAAAACAGCCTTCCCCTGCATGGACATCGTAAAAAGTATCACCGATCCCGATTCTGACGCTGCCTTCCATCAGCATAAAAATCTCCAGTTCATTATGCCAGTGTGCGGGAATATTTCCGGTAATGAATTTATGGATATCGCCTCTGTTTGCAACCAGATCGAAGAGATATCTTTCCTGTTCCGGGAATTCCTGTTGGTGGATATCGGTTTCCACCCAGTTTGCATTACGTATCATAAAAAATCTCCCTGTCGTTTTTGTTATAGTATACACCGCTATTTTTACGGCAGCAACTGTGTGTCGGATTGTATAATAAAAGAAAATACTGATGTCTGTTTTACAGACGGTGATTAAGAAGGATGTCAGTTGCCATATGGATCAGGGAGGAAAGTTATTATGGATCTGAAAAAGAAAAGTCAAACGATGGACATGACGAAGGGAAGTCCGACCTCGCTTTTGCTGCGTTTTGCCATGCCGCTTTTTCTTGGAAATCTGCTTCAGCAGTTTTATAATCTTGTAGATACCTCGATTGCGGGAAATTTGCTGGGGGATGGAGCGCTTGCACAGATTGGTGCTACTGCGGCGTTATATAGTCTGATCACGAATTTTGCGTTTGGAATGAATAATGGACTGGCTCTTGGAGTGAGCCGGAACTTCGGAGCAGGAGACCAGCAGGGAGTGAAGAAGTCGGTGTGCTGGATGACGTGTTTGTCCTGCTTTTGCTCAGTTGTGCTGACTGTCGCTTTTTTGATATTTCGAAAAGGACTGCTTCAGGTGATGCAGATCCCGGATGATGTGATGGACGGAGCTTTGCGCTATCTGACGATCATTCTGGCGGGAATTCCGCTGACTATGCTGTATAATCTGGAGGCGAGTCTTTTACAGGCTGTAGGAAACAGTGTGATGCCCCTTGTTTTTCTGCTTTTCAGCAGTGTCCTGAATGTGGGACTGGATTTCTGGTTTATGGGACCGTTGGGACTGGGAGTACAAGGTGCTGCGTCTGCGACAGTTCTGGCTCAGGGAATCAGCGCCGGGATCGGTTTGGGGTATATTGTGTGCTATTATCCGGAACTGAGATTTTCGAAAAATGAATTCAAAGTGAAGAAGAATTTTGTAATAGAGATGTTTTTCTCCGGTTTAAGTATGGGGATGATGAATGCTATTTATTGTATTGGCAGTGTGATCCTTCAGAGCAGTATCAATGCACTTGGAAGTGTTTATATTGCGGCGCAGGTTGGAGGTAGGAGGCTTGCGGAACTGTTTTATATTCCAGGACTGGCACTTGGAACCAGCACGGCGATCTATGCCAGCCAGAACTATGGGGCGGGCCTGGGAAAAAGAATCCGCAGAGGCTGTCGGACAGCAATTCTTCTGTATGGGATCTGGTGGATCATTGCACTTATGTTTACTTTTACCCTGGCACCGGCAGCGATCCGGCTTCTTACCGGAAGCAGCAACCCGGAGGTGATTTCTAACGGACTGCTTTATCTTCGGGTCAGCATCCCTATGATTCCGCCAATGGCAGTGCTGGTAATCTTACGAAACGCACTGCAGGGAATGCAGCACCTGAAAGCACCTTTGATATGCAGTACGTTGGAACTGATCGGTAAAGTTATCTTTGCCATCTGGCTCGTCCCGGTCTGGGGCTATATCGCCGTATGCATCTGCGAACCTGTGACGTGGGTGATCTGCTGTGCGTTTATTGTCGGGGCTGCGGTGGTTTTCCGGAAGGAGTTTCAGACAGCAGAGTGACAGGGTACATACCTTTCAGATCTTTTGCATACACTGTAAAAAAGCGTCTTCGGGGGCTTGGCAGTGAAGGATTATATAGAGGAACGGGCAGTTGAGATCGCAGGATATATTGTGGAAACAAAGGCGACAGTAAGGCAGGCGGCGAAGAAGTTCGGGATCAGTAAGAGTACAGTACATAAGGATTGTGTGGAACGGCTGAAACTGATCAACCCGGCACTGGCCGTTGAGGTGAGGAAAGTTCTTGATGTGAACAAGCGGGAACGACATATCCGGGGTGGGCTTGCTACACGGGAAAAATATCTGCATGCACATATGCGGTGAAGTTTTTTGCCGGGGGAATGTTGGTCATAAAGTACCTGTGTTTATGAACGTGAAGTAAAATGAAATGAAAATGTCCGGGCTCTTCCCTGAATTACTTCGGTTGACATACAAGGTGAGATGTGCGAAGATTTACCATATGATAAAACAGCAAAACACATTTCAGAGGAAAGAGAGGATTTTATTATGCTGAAACAGTTATCTATCTATGCAGAAAATAAAAAAGGTGTTATGCAGAACATTACCGGGATCCTGAAGAATGAGGACATCAACATTCTGGGATCAGTTACCAATGACAGTGCAGAGTACGGAATCGTGCGAATGGTAGTTTCTGATCCGGATAAGGCGAAGGAGGCACTGATCGCTGCCGGATATCTCTGTCACGTGATCGATGTGATCGGTGTGGAAGTTGAGGATAAAACCGGAAATCTGAATGATCTGCTTCTTACACTGAAGGACAGCAACGTGAGCGTGGATTATCTGTATCTCTCTTTTAATCGTGATTCCGGAAAACCGATCATGGTATTCCATACCGAGGACACCATGGAAGTAAGAGCCTGCCTGAAGTCCAGAGGATACACAGTTTTATAAAAGCAGAATTTTATCCGGACAGCAATGTTGTGCCCATCGGATCAATATTAAAAAGTTCTATATTATAAACATTAAATATTAATTTTACAAATGTATATGGTCATGCTATCATATAGCCATAATAGTTCTTAACCTGTAAACAGCCACCTCAGGATATGTGAATATCCTATATCATACAGGCCCGGAACTAAAAAAACTCATCACATAAAGTTAATAATTACACCCATGAAGGGATCTGTGGATCAGCGTACACAGATTCTTTCGAAGAAAGCTGTTACATCAGCGGAGTTTTCTGTGTCTCCAATGATGTGGCAGCTTTTTTCTTTGATCCTGAAAAAATTCGCAGTAATTTCACAAAAACATGATACATTATGAAGCGTGTTATAATCAGGTCTGTGAGAAATGACAGAATCATAAAAATATGGCAAATCGAAATACGAATATCTGCTTCAGCGAAAAAGCCGAAACTGTTTATTTCTGGCAGAACTCAAAATCCGACGGAAAAGAATCAGACAGAAGAGGAAAAAATGATGAGATTGATAAAAAAACAAAGTGTGGGAAAAAACATCAGGCGAAAGAACAGCAGTTGGGTCTATATCCTGGCCTTTCTGTTTCCTGTGATGATATTTGCGGCAGGTTTTGCAATGAAAGGAGTTTATCCTTTTGGGGAAAATTCGGCGCTTGTTGTTGATGGTGTTCATCAGTATACAGCCTTTTATAAGGAACTTTTAAGCCAGCTGGAAAAAGGCGCAGGGTGGACGTATTCCACACATTCCATGGGTTATGATTTTTACGGCCTGTTCTGTTATTATCTCAGCAGTCCGTTCAGCCTTCTTGTGCTGCTGTTTATGAAATTCATGTATGTAAATGATGCAGTAACAGCTGTGATCCTGATCAAGGTTGGGCTTTGCAGCGTGTCCATGGCCTGGTATTCCGGGAAAAAATATCCAGGCAGAGGGAGTATGGCGGTTTCTCTTGGATGCATGTATGCGTTGTCAAATTTTCTTATGGGATACTACAGTAACGTAATGTGGCTGGACTGTATCATGCTTCTTCCGGTATTGGCATACTTTATCGAGCAGCTGGTATATACCGGAAAATGGTACGGGTATTGCCTGGTGCTTGGGTGCTGTATTTTAACCAGTTATTATATGGGATTTATGTTATGTACCTTTTCGGCTCTCTATTATCTGGCAAATCTGGCTATCATAAAATCTGACCAGCGGCCGGAGAAAATATTGCATTCTCTGCTGAAATTTGCCGGGTCTTCCATTGCCAGTGCATGTCTTGCGGGAATTACTCTGATTCCTGGCATTGTGGCTGTATCCAGGACTGCAGCAGCAGAGGAAGCTGGAACAGGGCTTGCCGGTGTTTACGGAGATATCTGGAAGCAGCTGGGAGCGCTGATGGAGGATTCCCTGTCTTTTGTGAAATCCAGCGAACAGGGAGATGTGAATCTTTACTGTGGCTGTGCAGTGCTGCTTTTTGCAGGGATGTATTTTCTGAACAAAGAAATCCGTACCGTGGAAAAGATCATGACGGGAGCGTTGGTCATTTTTTACTTTGCGGGTTTTCATATCACAGCGTTAAATCTTCTGCTTCATGGAATGCATAAACCGGTGGGAATCCCCAACCGTTTTGCTTTTATCCTGATCTTTCTGCTTCTGAGGATGTCCTGCGATGCGTGGGGGAAAACAGAGAAGGTGAGTGAAAAGCGGCTGTTCGCGGGATTTGCTGCGGTGGAAATATTCTGCATGGTTGTGGGGATTAAAAGTGGAAAAGCAGGAGAGGTTCTGCTTACAGAAGGGATTCTTGCGGGAATGTTTCTTACAGTGTGGACGGGAAATTATTTTTGTGGAAAACTTTCAAGACATCCGTTTGGCTGTGTGGAAATCCGAAAAATCTGTGGAGGGGTACTGGCTGTTTTGATCCTGGCTGAGACAGGAATTCACGGAATTGTCAGCATTACAGATAACGGAACTGCAAATCGCGATATTTATGTGGAAAGTGAGCAGGAGATTGGTGGATTACTGGAGTCTGCCGGCGTGGATCAGGTGGATTACCGCACTGCGATCGTAAATCCCCTTGTGAGAAATGAAGAAATACTGTATCAGCTGAACGGGATGTCCATGTATTCTTCCACCAATACAGAGGAAATGTGGAATTTTGTGAAGAACATGGGGTTTGAAAATCTGGAAAATCGTTTTCAGTATGCAGGATCTACGGAAGTGATGGATATGCTTCTGGGGATACGATATCTGTTTTGCAGGAATACAAGAACCCTTCATACTGCTTATAAAAAGATTGCAGAAAGCCAGTCATTTGACCTGTATGAAAATCCACGGGCTCTGCGATCCGGATATATGGTCAGCGATTCTGTGCTGGATTATGCAATGGAAGGAACAGACCCGCTTGAAGTTCAGAACCGTCTGCTCAGTGGTATTGTAGGAAAAAGACTGTACAAAATGCAGACAGTCAATTCTGATACTGCCCTGATTGGAAACACAACTTTTAATATCCATCTGAAAAAAGGAGAACATGGATATCTTTATATTCCGGGAACAGAACCGGATACAGTGACGATTAATGGACAGGAGCAGAAGTCTGATTATTGGAATAATAATTTTCTGGATCTGGGAACTTATAATGTGGATACCATTGTGCAGGTAACTACGGGTACCGGTATGCACGAGGCTGTTCTGGGAACATACCAGGAATCTGAACTGGATTCCATTTATGAAGAACTTTCTTCTCAGCAAATGGATCTGAAGGATGGAAAAGGCAGTATATCTGTAAAAAAAGACGGAATTCTTATGCTCAGCATATTCTATGACCCGGATATGAAGGTTTATGTGGACGGAGAAAAAGCCGATGTAAAAAGTATTCAGGGACTTACCGGCGTGAAACTTTCACAGGGAACGCATATAATTACCATGAAATATCAAACTCCGGGATTGAAAACAGGAGCAGTTCTTTCTATATTAATGGTGGGAATACTGGGAGCGATCTGCTTTGCCCGAAAATTCAGAAACAGGTAAATAACAGACAACGATATAAAAAGAGAAATGGGGAGTGTAAAATATGAAAATTGCCATGATAAACGGACAGAATCACAAAGGTTCTACCTATCATATAGGAAAAATGCTGGCAGAAAAGATCCGCAGGAATTATGGCCATGTGAAACCAGGGCTGAAAACAAAAGCTTACTTCGAGGTTATGCGTAAGCTTGTAAAGAGCGGCTGGAATGAAGTGGATGTGGCTTACTGGAAGGAACATGGCTGGACAGAAAAGGCCAGACCGTGGAAGTAAAACTTCCATTTTCGCAGGGTTGTGACATCTATGAAGAAAACTGCGTTAAACCCCTGTAAAATCAGCAAAAATTCTTTATAAAACACCTTGACAAGCTCTGTATTTACGGTCTATAATGAGCAAGCGTGCGAATGAAACGTTATATTTTCGCATGCCGTAATTTGTAAATAGCAACCGCAAGGCCCCATGGGAAAGCCCATGGAGAAATAAATCGGGAGGTGAAATGGAATGCCAACATTCAACCAGTTAGTAA
>OLRP01000705.1_pt1 | contig 29711 bp, 34 predicted proteins | sample 1672401 | NCBI WGS metagenome assembly OLRP01 (sample SAMEA3136682, study PRJEB25190) | human gut metagenome | reverse complement strand
GCTCGTCATACTCTTCGGTCAGCTTTTTCATATCCACCTTGCCGTCCGGGAACTCTCCGGTCAGCTTACGTCTGGCGGCGTAGAACTGTTTCAGTTCCGCTTCATACTCATGAATACGATGTTCATGGGGTTGTCCTCCTTAATTTTTATCTACCCTGCCGCCCCACCCCATATCATGCCGAACCTGTGCGGAATAATAGCTATCCACGGTCACGGGAGCATTGTAGAGCGTTGCCAGCAGGTATTGCTTGATGTTCCGAATCTGAGTGCTGTTTTCTTTTAAGCACTCCAATATGTACTGGATATGCGAGGAATCCAGCTTCATCAGGCGGCTTTTCACCACCTCCTTCGGCTTTTCCTCCCCGCAAATGCGCAGGAACCTCTTTCTGCTGGTGACGGTTTCCACCAGTAGTTCCAGAATCTCATACAGAACCGCTTTATCTGCCGGATAGCCCTGTTCCAGAATTTCTAATTCAAGAGCTTCCTTGAAATAGCGGCGGTACTGTTCTTCTTCCTGCAGTTCAGCCGGATAGATAAGATCAGTCTCACTATTATCTGTCTTATTTATCTTCTCAGTATTACTTCCGTTTGATTTTGGAACTCCCGGAAGTTCGTTTTTCAAACTGCCGGAAGTATGATTTTCATACTTCCAGTAGTTCGATTGTGAAAGCCCCGCATAAAGGTCTTTCACATACAGCAGATTGGGTTTGCACAAGCCCTGCCTGCGCCGCTCGATAAGCTGAAACTCATGTTCCAGTTCATCCAGCAGCTTGACCGCCTTTTGTCTGGCACAATGGATAGAGTCCATGACTTCTTCTATCGTACAGATGATATAGGCGTTGCCGTGCTTATCCTGCCAGCCGTTCTTGATAGAAAGGCTCATACGATCCAGCAGCACAGCATACAGCAGCTTGGCGTCCCCGGACATCTTCTGGAACAGATCAGCCTTGACCAGTGCTTTCGGCACACGGTAAAAGCTGTATCGGTCTGCTTCCAGACCTTTGAAATACGGGTACTCCATGTAAATTCATCACCCCCTATCGGATTGGATTTGTACTATTGGAAATAACAGTACATTCCTGCGATGGAACACGTTTCCTTGCTCCACCGCAGTGTATCTGCTGTTATTTGAGCTTTGCCATTCTGCCCCAGCCCGTTCCTGCCCCATATTTCAACGGCGTTTTCTCTGGTAAGACGCGCAGGATGCACATTCAGTGCCAGAAGTATCTCTCTGGGATGGCTTATTCAGTTGTCAAAGAACTTTTGTAAGATGTTCCTTTTGTGTACCCCTTACACTAATAGGAATCCGCAGGGCCGTTTTGGAATACAATTTTCAAAAAAATTTTTTAGAAATTTTTGATTTTTTCTCCAGATCATCAACTTTTTACGTAAAATCGAAAGTTTCGTTTTTATGTAATTCGATATTTTTCATTGAGATAGACCGCAATGCAGCTTTCCAGAGAACTGCTACCAGCAAATTCGACCTCGATGGTATACTCGCCACACCTATTTACATAAGGAGAACCGCTTGCACCATCCTCTAACCGCTGTGAGTTCTTGTTCATTTGACGTTCTCCTCTCATGCCAAACCTCCCGCTGCCAATTCATAATGTGCTTCAAAATCAAATTTCCGGCGAATCCGTTCAAGAGCCTGATTTACCGCTCTTGTTACCGACCCACGCGATATTCCCATATCGTCTGCAATTTCCTGATGGGTCTTTCCAAGAACAAACTGCTGATGGATGAGGTCACGCTGTTTATCTGTCAGAACAGCCAGCATCGCATGAACAGCTTCATTCTCAATAATCTTTTCCAACATATTGATCGTACGGTCAGCAATCTCACTCCAGTCCTCTGATAATGCGTGGTAAGAAACGCACACATTGCTTCGCCCTGCGCCCTCGCACTTTGCCTGATTATCTTCCATCTTCCGCTCGCCCTCAAACAAAGCACGGATATGCCACTCGCAGTTTTCAAAATACTCTTCCTCAATCACATCGCCCTTTCCCTCTGCTGCATCGTAAGCATAGTCTCCACAGCAGTCATGGATATGGAACACGGTGTTTCGCTTCCCTGCAGAAAACAAAACATAACCGCTGTTGTAGACCGTTAAATGACTGCCCTGATCAAATTCCCTGCGAAGCAGCACGATACCTTCCTCGTAAAGCATCTTGGGAGAAGGAGTGCGCTTTGCATGGGAAGGTGCTCCTACCAGCTCCTTGACCTTTTTCAATGTAAGCATTTTGTCCACCTTTCTGCCTTTCGGCTTCGGGTGAACTGAAAAAAGCAGCAAAAATCGTCTCAGATTCACCCGTTTTTTTTGAACGGGAATCTAAGATTCCTCTTGCTGCTTTCTATTTGTTTGAAGTCCCTATACTAATAGGAATCCACAAAGCCATTTTGGAATACAGTTTTTCAAAAAATTTTGAAAAATAAAAAAGCCGGAACAGGATGAGTTACTCACAGGCGCACTACTGCGCTGCATTCGCTCATTCTGTTCCGGCCTATATCACATATTGCTACGGTATCGCTCTAACAAACAGATATTATATTGTAGACCCAAAAGAACGTCTGGTGGAGCTGGTCGGCTAACCAGGTGCCGCCTAAGATTCCACCTCTGCGCTTTCAGTGTCGATGAAGCACTCTGCTTCAGGCTTCTTTCCGTTGGTTCTCTGCTGTGAAAAATTCGATACTCTTCACGGGAAGGCCGTGAATACACTCCACCAGAGATTCAGCAGAAATATAATCTTCACAGCCACCACGCTTGATCTGAAGCATATTCTTTCCATCAACGACACTGCGATTCCCAATCCGCAGCCCCTTTGGGGTGCGGATTTCATGTTCTCCGTTGCTCATCTTCTCACGGCCTCCTTTGTATTGGTTTAAGTTTCTTTTTTCTTCTATTCAATTTCACCTTTTGAACTTCCGCTCTTTTTTCACCTTTTTCGGCTTGCATATTTACGTTTTTTACGGTATAATAATCCAAAAGATGATAGAATATAGCATACATTATAAGCAAGTCGTGCCGCCGTGTCAAGAGGAAAATGTGAAAATTCGTTGCATCTTTCAGATTGAATATTCACAAATTCCTTTGTACATTGTTACAGCACGATAACTACGCCATAGAAAGGTTGCAAACATGAAATTTGGAGAGAAAGTTCGCGATCTACGAAAGAAGCATTCTTTAACACAGGACGAATTGGCACAATGTCTGGGTATCAACAAACGAACGATCATCGGATGGGAGCGTGATGGCCGCTATCCTCGCAGCATTGAAATGCTTGAAAAGATGGCCGATATATTCCATGTACCTCTGACCTATTTACAGCCGGATCAGTCTTTATTTATCGAACGTGCCGCCGAAGCCTACGGAAAAAAGGGCAAAATAGAAGCCCAGCATCTCGCATTTGAGCTTACTGAGCTATTTGCCAGCGGAGAGTTGACCCCGCAGGATATGGACGGCATCATGTATGAAATGCACAAAGCCTATTTTAAGTACCGAGAACAAAAACGAGAAAAGGAACGAATAATGAACCTGTGAACCACTGTTCTATTCACTATGCTATCCCCGGAAGGAGATCACATTATGGATTCTGCATTTATTCACCAAGCCGCCAACGAACTTGTCCAAAATGCCGGAACTCGCAACATCAAACAGATCGCGCGCAGTTGCAGTCTGGACATCAGTGAAACATCTCGCATTAAAGATATGTTGGGTTTGCTTTCACTCTATTTTGATAAGCCACTGATCCTTATCAATCGCCAGCTGGACAAACAGACAAAGCAGATGGTGTGCGGTTATGCGCTCGGACATTATCTGGAGCATCAGCTGCTCATGGACTTGCATACCCTGGACAAGTTTCTGACCATTAAGGATAAGCACATCCTTCTTTACGAGCATAACGCTTTCACATCCCACCTGATGCTGGACAGCGATGAAGTCTATCAAATGACAAAGCGTGGGTTGGACGCGGCGCAAATTTCCGTAGCGAAACGAATTCATCTCAACCTAGTGATGGTGAAACTTCTTGAGCTGCATCATCTGGGATATGATCTAAGGCACTATCACGCCCAGCACCATGCGTTTATCAAACAGTTCAACCTTCCGGCACATTTTCAGTTTGATGTGGCCGCTGGATAAACTTATGTTCTTATAACCCTAAAACCCGTGATGAACAGTGCGTTATGCCTGTCCATCACGGGTTTTTTCCTGTTATTTCAGTTTTGCGAGAATTTCATCGGCACTCATGCCTTCGGCAAGCAGCTTTTTCAGAACGGATTCCGCTTCTGCCTTTTTCGCATCTTCTGCAGCTTTGGCATCTGCCTTTGCCTTTTTTGCTTCCAGCATTTCCACTTCTTTTTCGACTTTCTTCAAAGCAGCCTTCTTCACTTTCAGATCAGCCTTCAAAGTGTCAATGTTTGCGGTGATGGATACGATTTCCGCTGTGAGAGCTTCCTTTGCGGACTTCTTTTCTGCAATCTGCGTTGCGAAATCAGCAGTCACAGTTTTGGGCTTATTCTTGCTACCTTTTGTTCTGGGCATAATAAATAACCTCCAGAAAATTATAGTAATTTTAGTATAGCACCTCTTATTCAAATTCTCAAGAATCAATTATTATTCGGTGTCAATTGAAGCTGAAGATTCAATCGAAGTTCACTCACCGGATCTTCCATTTCGCAAGTATAGTCATTTCTTGTCACATCATAAACCACGGAACCCACAGCCTCGCATTTATCAAAGTTAAAAATCACGACATTAACACTGTTTTCATCGTTATAAAGAGAACTTTTGAATACAATTCCGTCATAGCCAATTCTCTTTACAAATTCTGCAATATACTGTGTAGGAATATAATCCAGTGTATCATCATCTTCTGTCACCGGCTTTGAATAAAGTTGTGACAAAGCATGGAATAAGTTTATCTTTACCGACTTCATTCCTTTCGGGTAATTTTGCAAAGAAAAGTCCAGCAATCGTAACCTTTCATTAACACGAATCCGTGCAACACTTACCCTTGCACCTAATCGAGGACGCACCTCAACAACAGATAAGTATGGCCTTGTTGCACAGTAGAGATATGGAATATAACGATAATTAGCACGCATATCCTTCGTGCATTCTGACGGTGCAACAAAACTCCCATCTTTTCCAAATCCAAAGAACGGATATTCTCCGTTTAATTTGTCTTTTGAGTGAACAATCCTACTCCGATAAAGATATTGTTGTGAATCGAAAAGAAGTTCAGGATTTGTTTCCATTTCCTGCAGCATCTTTAATACGTTATTATCTACCGGATTTCGATTTTTATATTGTATCTCTTTAATAAACTCTGACAGCTTTCTTGAAATCTGTTCACTCGATTGCTTTTTTGAGTATGTATTGCCTCTCATTCTTTATCTTCCAGACTTTCCATATATTTTTTTGCATCTTTCATAAAACTCACTGCAATCATCACGATTACCGCACCAATCGGGAATGCCGCAACAATACTCACTGACTGAAGATTGTTCATGGAACTTTCTGCAAACAGCAAAGCAATCGGAAGCAAAATAAGCAGAATACACCACATCAACTGAATGCCCTTATTCGGCTGTTCACCATCCTCCAGTGTGTGATAGCTATAGCAGGATGCTGTCAATGCAATGGAATCAAAAGAAGTTGCATAGAAAGCAATCATCGTCAACAGAACAACTACCATAATAACAGGTGCACCCGGCATCGTTTTGATGATAGAAACAATCATGCCATACAGATCTCCGTGCTCCAGATACTGCGCAATAAAGTCAGCCTTTCCAGTGACCTGCATTCCCATAGAATAGTTCCCAAGTACAATAAAACTTGTCAATGTAGAACCAACACCAAATATGTAACCACCAAGAATTGTCTGACGTACTGTTCTACCGCGAGAAATGCTGCCGATAAAGAACGGCGCAGCCACACACCAAACCATCCAGTAAGCCCAATAGTAGATCGTCCAATTCTGCGGGAAGTTCGATGTACGGAGCGGGTCAGTGAACGTAGACAGATCAACAAAGTTCTGGATCATTCGTCCAAGAGAAGAAAAACCGGTTTCAATAATATACCGTGTTTCTCCACCAAACAGCAGAACAAACGCAATCAGGCCAAAGAACATATAAATACAAATGTTTGCCAACTTGCTGATTCCCTTAAATCCATGCAGCAAGGAATATGTATATACAGCGCAGGTAATCAGAAGAATAATAATGTTGATTACAGTACGACTAACGGCAACATGGAACAGTTCGCTAATAATGGTTGCCATAAGAGGTGTCGCTACACTAAATGTTGTAGCAGTGCCAGCAAGGAGGGCAAACACAGCTAACAGGTCAATAATGCGACCTGCCCAGCCGTCGGTATACTTTCCAAGAATCGGACGGCAAGCCTCTGAATACTTCTGACGGTTTCTTTTTCTCACATGGAGCATAAAGCCAAAGGCAACAGCCAGCACCAAATAGAATCCCCACGGAATAAAACTCCAATGGAACAGCGGATATACACCTGCCCAATCCTGGATACTACCCATCTCTGCCAGATGCGGATCAGTTGCATACAGCACCCACTCCGAGAACGAATAGAACAAAATATCTGCTGCAAGACCACAGGTGAACATCATTGAGCCCCACGCAAAGAAGGAATACTTCGGCTTCTCATTCTGCTCACCAAGGACGATGTTACCATACTTAGAACCGGCAATATACAGAGAAAAGATGAAAATCCCCAATCCAATTACCAAGTAATATGTACCAAAGGTATCACCAAAGAAAAAACGAATCTGGCTCAGTACAGCATTCGACTGTTCCGGCGCAAAAAAGAATAGAACACATAATGCAATCACGATTGCCAAAGGCACCAGTGTTATCATCCAGTCTATTTTCCCATGTTCTTTTTTCGTATCCATTTACTTTTCCTCCACATATTTTTTGTAGCTTGCATCCAGAGCAATTAGTTCACTCAGATTATCCACCTCTATAATATCGTCCTTATTCATAGGACGGATACCCAATTGATACTCCTCCGGGTAACAGAACATCGCCACATCATCCCAGTAGATTTGCCGATTCTTCTTTTGTTCAAACTCAATTTCGAGATGTCGTTTCAGTTTTTTCCCATCCTCTGCAGTCCAGCGGGAAATACTGTACAGCTGCCATCCGCCTTTTCCACCTGTCCGGCTACATGCTGTAACAATGCCATTTTCAACAGTCTGAAGCCACTCATCCGTTTCATCATCTGTCCAAACACTGTTATAACCAGAGCGTTCAAATTCTGGTGCTAAAATTTCCGGATTATAAATGATCTGATCTCCATCAAGAATGAAAGCATTCTCAATATACTCTCGTGCCACATAAAGTGAAGAGATGTTGTTGCAAGTATCATAGTATGGATTTTCAATCAGCTTAACCCCAGGATACTCCTCTTCAAGTGTCACAAACTGTTCTTTCAGATAGCCGACAACAACATAAATTTCATTAATTCCGTTTTTATGCAGACCATCAATGACTGTGTCAATCATCCGCACCCCATTTACTTTAACCAGCGGTTTCGGTGTTGCCAGCGTCACCGGATGCATTCGATTTCCTAAGCCTGCCGCCATAATAATGGCTCTTTCTACTTTTGGCATTTATTCTTCCTCCCCTTGCTTTTTCAATTCCTCTTGAACAATTCGATAATAGTCTTTTGCATATCGATACTGCCGAAGCGAATACTCACCAAACTCTACGCCGAGGTTTCTCTTATACTCGCACCAGTTACTCCACAACAGACCACAAGCAGCAATGTAGCAATAAATCTTGATCCTAGTTTCATCACTGCAGCCTTCCGTAAAATAGGCTGCAATCAGGCGATCGACCTGACGTTTATTATAAAGAGAATAAATACAGAACATAGCCACATCCACATGAGGATCTTGCATTCCTGCATACTCCCAGTCAATCAGTCGGATTTCTTCTTTTCCATCTTTTTCAACAAATAGGAAATTATCTGGCACAGCATCAATATGTGTCAAGACTTTTTCTCCAGCATGCGCATCAATATAAGACTTCAGCGACAGAACATTTGCTTTTGTTTTTTCATAATCCTTATAAACAGAAGGCATCCCCTCCCACAGTGTTTCATAGAACTCCATTTGGCCGAAAATATCAAACTCGTGATTTACTTTCAATTTCAAGTCATGGAACGCATGCAGTCGTTTCATACACTTCTTAACATCTTCGTAGTTCAATGGGTCGCATACTCTTGCGCCTTCCAGAAATTCCGTGATTTTATAACCGTTTTTCGGATTGATATACGCAATATCATCGCAAATATGCTTTCCATCAATAGCCTGATAAACTGCCGCTTCCTGACGACGATTAATAAGCTGGTCAGTCCCCTCTCCCGGAATACGCATGATATATTTCTTTCCTTTGCAGGTAAACAGGAAAGACCGATTCGTCATGCCCTTTTTCAGAACCGTAATATCTGTAATTTCTTCTGCCTTTGCTTTTAAGGCCTCACAAATCACCTGAATTGCATCTGTTTTAAGTTGGTTAGAGTCGCTGTCAATTTCTCGTAATTGCTCATAGGTGTTAATTTCCACAACATCTGTTGAATGAACCACACGAGCCGCAACAATCATTCGATCCTTGTTATAAAGTGATTCTTCCCAGAACGCTCCATCGTACCGCTGATTTTTGCATAGTTCCTCAATACGTTTAGCAACTGTGTCGGCATCCTCTTTTACCAAATAGCAAATACCAATCATTGCATTGCCGCCAGAACTTTCTGGCACAGTTACCAGTTCCATCTTACGATTAACGCGGACATTGCTTTCGTTATCCACTAGGTCACTAACCATATACCAGGAATACAGTTCATGGCGGTGAAACGGATTTCTGTCACACCAAATATCACATGGAATAATGTACGCATTTTCCAAATGTTCTTTTACAAGTTTGACTGAATTCAGATTATTCTTTGCCGCATAATCTGCATTTACTACCAGCTCTACGCCATATTCATCAATCAAATACTCGTATTTTTCTTTCATAAAGCCTACAACTACATAGATTTCTTTAATCCCCACCTCATGTAGCTGCTTGATAATACGTTCAATCAACGGCTCACCATTAACTTCCAAAAGGCCCTTTGGCATCTCCGTATTGATTGGAACCATGCGCATACCAAACCCTGCTGCCAAGATAATAGCTCGCTGCGGAGTTTTCTGCTTGAACTCAGTTATGGCTTTCACTGTAGGGCGAATCGAATCGTCCAAATAATCAGTTTTAATGAGTTCCTTGAGCGAACGATTTACCACTCCCAATGAGTGGCCGGATACTTCTGCTAAAATTCGTTGATTGATGAAAGGTTCCAGCAAAAGTGTGTTCAGAATGTCGCTTTCCTGTTTGTTCATGTACTCTCCTTTTTTCGTTTCTGCGAACATCATCATTCAAAAATAGCCAATCCCTCTTATCAGAAAGATTGGCTGGTCTTTCTGCACTTCGTTACAAATTCAATTACTAGGAAAGCTGTAAAGATACTCTCCCAACTCATTTTCGATATATTCAATTTCTGCCAGATTGCATTTTACTTTCTTCCATGTATATGTGTTATTAATAGAGCGCCTTGGATCAAAGTACTGTTTTTTCTTGGTTTGCTCTTTCAGTTCAAAACCTAGCCAATTCGCAATTTTTTTCGTTGTTTCATCATACTTATAAACCATATCTTCAAACTGAATGAAGCAAACCCTTTTGTCGTCAAACAATTCTGTTTTTCTGTGTGCTCGTGTATATTTAAACCACTTGCAAAAATCTTCTACGTTGTTGGGTATCACCCCATCTTTCCATACATATTTTTCAAGTACAAAAATATCTCGCGGATCACGATCAACAACAAAAACTTTAATATCATTGAAATATCGAAGATACCTTTTTAAGTTTGTTGGTGGAACAATCTGATCAACCATAACCGTATTTGCACCTCGGCAAACAGATCCAAACAAATCCTCAATATACATTTTTGTACAGTTCAGAAATTTTTCTTCGCTTGGATGCGCACAATATGTAATCTCATTTTTCATTGTATTTAATGTACGTTCAGGCTGATTTCTCCAAACAGTCATTCTTAAAATCTTATTCAAAATTCGTTTCCGAAAATAGAAAAACTCTCCCTTATCCATCAAATCATATTGCCACCAGCCATGATAGGTAAAATCGGTAAGGTCATCAATATATTTTTCAGAATATTTTTTCCAATTCCCATGGAAAAATTTCTCATACTTTTTACCAAACATATTACCGCAATAAAAATCTACTAACTTTTTATATCTTTTAATTGCGTGACCAGAGTTATGCCGATTAAAATTTTCCACCAGATTGTATTCCAAATCTGAGACCCCATCTGGATCCTGCACAAAGCGGAACTCTTCATCTGTAAAAGAGTACACCGTGTCAAATTCTGAGACAAAGTCTGTGATAGCACTTGATCCACTTCCGTAATAACTCGCACATGATATAAAACGCATCTTAATTCTCTTCAACCTCTTCCAAAATTGATTTTAGTCTTTCTTTTATTACATCCGGAGAAAAATCCTTTATTCTTTCGTCACTTTTTAATACATAATGATTATACAAATCAGGATCAGATGCAATTTTTTTTACCTTATTTGCCATGTCCTCTGGGTCTTTCACTCTGCAAAGCAAGCCATATTCATTTTCCCCTAAAATTTCTCTTGGGCCAGTCTTTGAGTCAGTAACCACCATTGGTAGACGATAAGACATCGCCTCGATCATTATTGTTGGCAGCCCCTCACCTGCGACACTTGCATGGACAAGCAAAAAGGCTGCTTTATAATAATCTTGCACATCAAAGCGACTTCCCTCAAAATGAATATGTTCCTGAGTATCTTGTGAAAGTGTTATCACATACTTTTTTACACTTTCCTCATCCGGACCATCTCCAACAAAAACAAGATCCAAATCTTCGTGATATTTTTTTCTAACAATATCCAACATCTTTGCTACCGTATATTGATCTTTATGTGGATACTCAAATCTGGAAACCATCAAAACAAATTTTCCATACTTTTGTTTCAACTCTTCGACGTGCGCACAATTGATTTCACGATTTTTAATAAATGTGGGATTATATAATTTGTGGATGTTAAGTTTTAAATTTTTATTATAAGACAAGGCTTCTTCTTGCGCATCATCTACTAAAACAATCAGATTTTTAATTTTCTCATATAACCTCATATAGCCATAAGAAATCAAGAAATAACTATACAAAGCACCATGTAGCCAACACATTTTTTTCTTCGATTTAATAAATTCTCTCGAAACAAAATCCAAGTCATTAAAGTGACCCGAAAAAGCGATGGTTAAATCAAACTCTTCGCTGTCATGATATATCATTTTAAATTTTCTTTTTAAAGTGTAGGAAATCACAGGCATCACTAGCATAGCCACCAAATAACAAGCTGTTCCCCAAAAACCTTTTTTTACAAGCTGCGCATACTGCTCAGTAACTATTCGTCTTGGATAATTGAATCCAATAGGTATCTGCGCCCAGAGCATCGAACACAGATTTAGCAATATTCCAGCTTGCGCCGTTGGCGCAGTCCAAACCGACCTTGACGCCCTTGAAGGAATAGATGCCCAGAGAGATCAGATAACCCATGTAGCGGTTACGGCCTGCCACATAGTCCACGGTGCAGCCGATGTGCTCCCGGTGTGCAAAGGGCAGCTCCGGCCAGTCCTTGTCAAACACATGGAGTTTGCCGTCAAGGTAGTCCTCCACCAACAGCAGGGTCTCCTCGGGCATCTACTCACCATAGCAGTCGATGAGCTTGATGCCGTTATCATAGAACGGATTGTGGCTGGCAGAGATCATAATGCCGCAGTCGAAGTCATCCACGCGGGCAATGTAGGCCACAGACGGGGTAGTGGTGACGTGTAGCAGATAGGCGTCTGCGCCGGAAGCAGTCAAACCAGCGACCAGACTATACTCGAACATATAAGAGCTACGGCGGGTATCCTTGCCAATGACGATGCGGGCAGGCTCGTTGTTTCCATTGCGCTCGCGCAGTGCATTGTAGTACCAGCCGAGGAAGCGACCCACCTTGTAGGCATGGTCAGCGGTCAGATCAATACCAGCTTCACCACGGAAGCCATCAGTTCCAAAATACCTACCCATTTTAATTTTCCTCCATAAATCAAAGAAATCTTCAACAATTTCTACTCATTCAATTTCTCATTTATTCATTGTACGACAACAAGCCTGTATACAGATTGCTGCGGCAATCTATACGCAGGCTCACCTTCGTACCTCCTTATTCTGTTTTCTGCTCTATCAGCTTTCGCTGTGGGTGGGTTAAGTATAGAGCGCAACCAGAAGCCATTAACTCCTGAAAACACGCTGGCCGTAACGCACCATGACAAGCAGAAACAAGTTGAGGTGAAAAGGTCAAGCCGCGCAAACCCGCATGAAATCAGGCTTTTCTCTGGTTGTCCATATTATTTCACACTCCCCGTGGATAGTGCAGATTACACGCTTGCCAAAAAGTTTTGGTATCCAACAGAAAAAGGCAGGACCTTCTGCATGGATATGCACCACATCGTATCTTCCAAATGCACTACAAAGTGCTGCGAAAAAGGAAGAGCTTACCGCTGCAAGTCCCCCTGATGTCAAGATAGGGACAAAAAAATTCTCAAAAAAAGCAAAAAAATAAGCCCCACAAGGCTTTTCTGACAATTCTTTGAATCATCAGGGCCTTGTAGGGCTATCCGTTATCTTATGCTATTTTATTTTCACACTGCCTGTAATGGGGTGTTCTCCATTGTTTCCTTAAACTGCTCAACTGTCATCTTTGCTTTTGCCGCAGCACGCTCCAGCGGTAAATCACCCTCTCGAACAAGCTGAACCAGCATCCGAATCTCGCCAATTCCGATGCCTTCGATTCTGCCTTCCTGACGGCCTTCTTCACGGCCTTCGGCTCTTACGCCTTGACTAAGATTGCACACTTCAAGCACCTCTCTTTCCAGTTCTTCGCTCATTGCAACGCCAAACTCTTCTTCCAGAATCTTCTTTTTCTCCGAACCTGATCTTGTGGAAGATAACAGCACTTCCATAAATTTCAGGATTCCCTTATGATTCTCCGTCCCTGGCTTGCCTAAACAAATCATTACGACACTCATCAAATCGTAGTTTTCGGTTTCTTCCTGCGCTTCTCCAATCAACTGTTCGGGTTTGATGGAGTACCGGGTAAGCGTATTTTCAAAACCATCTGACGGCTGAGTACAAATCCAGATGGAGTAGACCTTACGAATCTTCCCATATTCAGATTTTGTAAAAATCGGACCGTGCTGTGCAGAAATCATTCTGCTACAATAATAGATTGCCCGTTTCGTCAATGGGTATCCCGGCTTGAATTTTGTCTGTGCTTCCACATTGATAATCAGACGAATGACTTCTTCCTGTTCTGCACTGTCCGCAGATTTCGGTGCGATTGCATCAAAGCGAACATCGTAGAACAATGTTCCCTCGGTCAGCGTAGAGTCCTCGTTGTTACTACCCTTGATTACATCTGTTGACTTTTTGGGTCTGTTCGTATCATCGACATGAACACCAACAGAGCCAACCTCCGGGGTTCCCTCGATGTATTTCTCAACAATATCATCTACGGTGCAATCGCTGTATTCATTCACACAGCCTTTCATGATCTGTGCCAGAATCTGTTTGTTTGCCAACAGCTTTTTCGCTGTTCTGTCATACCTCGAATCATACTCTGTCTGATCTATCGTGTGGGCAAGCTGATTTTCCACCGTGCCTTGTTTTTCCATCGGCATTCACTTCCTCGCAGTAGATTCAACAAGAGCGTAAACTCTCCTATCGTACTTCCATCTTACCATAATTCACCGCCCATATCAAGCAACCAACTGTAAACTTTCCTTGCACGGAGTTGTCCATATTATTGCATTCTTCGCCACTGTTATATCATAGGCAACTAATTATTTCAGAACCCACTAATGTGAGATTCACATTTCAGTCAGTACTCTCCCGTTTTCTATCTGCATCGCATCCGTTATCTTAAACGAAACAAGTCGCTGCTGTGGAAAAGCTCTTCCGATCAGCCGATAGGACATTTTCTTGTCCCACCCAGAATCCCCGTAAATCATGCGAACCAATGCCATACACTTGATTTCGCCGCTATTAGATTCGTCTGGTTTTCCCACACGATGCGCTCCTGATTCTTCTGCTCCACACGCCTGTACAGCTATCTGTTTCATTTTACGATTATACAGAAACCGATAGTGTGACGGCCATTCTAACGCTTCCAGCGTTTTTCTGAAGACCGTGATTCGTCCCTCTTCCTCGCAGAAACTCATGCCAAGTCCTGCCTGTTGCTCCGTTTTCTGTTCTGTTTTTTGCATATTGCTCACCTCCCACAAATGGACAGACCCTCCCCTTGTACAACCTGTCAATTAGTCCTTTCCAGCTTCAGGAGCAATCTTTCCTGTCAGAATCCCCATTGACACATACCCATCCATTTGCTTGACTTCAGATTCTTTCCGGTGTTCTTCCACAGGCACACCAAAAGTTCCCACAATATCATCCAGGTAAAATCCCTTTCGGCTGTTCACAGGTTTTGTTGACGCAGCATTATCCTGCGAATCGACTGCGTTCTTTTTTCTCTGTCCTTCATGAAAAATTTCTGGCACAAGCAGATCAAAAACATACAGAGTTTCACCCTCAAAGGTAATCCTGTACCCCAGCATTTTATATCGGCACTCGCTGTCCCATCCCATTTTCTGATAAACTAAAGTCGCAAATGGCTTGCAGGACATCTTCCGGCTTTTGCGCTTATCCGGTTTTGCCACGCACCAACGCAGAGCGTCCTTGTCATTTTCATCACACCCACGAACAACGATACGCTTCAAATCATTGTTGAACATGACATGAACGTAGACCACATCCTCCAGCCCTGTGATACAGGCTGTATTGAATGTGATACTATCTTTACGAATCACGATTGCCGGGTCACGCAGATGGGCAAACAATTCCTTTCGCACGACCTGGTAGCCATCATACGAAAAGGCACTTTCCAGTTCTTCCGCCCGTGCGTCTCTATCATCCTGCACAATCTGCTTCTCTGGCGGCATGATTGTTGTGTTTTCTTCATTCATCTATAATCAGTCCATCCTTCCATTATCTTCTCCGCTTCACGGAGCAACTCATTTAGACTTTCTGCCGTAAATATGTTCATTTCCTCTATCTCCGTCGCAGGACGAAATACATCCCAGTTTCCGGCATAATGCTCCTGCCGTAAGATACCCACCTGTGCTATACTTGTAATCGGCTGTCCAAATGTTCCAGCCCACTCTGGTGGAAAAATGTAAATCTTCTTTTTGACCGTTTCGCCCTCATCTTCTTCGGTGTTTTCCTTTGGAGGCAGAACGATTTCTTCCACCTTAATCATTTCAGGCTCATCAAATGCGAACAGCATCATTTTGTTATCGCCCTGCTCCAAAAACTGGCCACGGAACCGATAACGCAAATCCTCATCCCATTCCATAATGTCAAATAAAGTCTTTGCAAGTCCACGACAGCCCAAAGTGCTTGCACACCAACGTCCCTCTTTCAGTCTGCCCCAACGGATCGCGTTTGGATTATTCTTGTCACAGGGGCGAATGGCAATGCAGCGTTCAACAGAATTTAGCAGCAGCTCCACATATTCAACATTTTCAAACTTTTTCAAGCAAGCGGTGTTAAAGCGCAATCGTCCATTAGAAATCGTCATAGCCGGATTCTGCATAGTAGAAAAATACTGTACCCTGACTATTTCATAGCCCGTCAGATCAAGACGCTTTTTCACATCCGCAGTAACAGTGACATCCGGTTCTTTCATCACGCTTTCAGAGGCTTCCCTGTATTCTTCTGCCGAAAAACCTGTCCAATCCTTATCAAAAGGCACATATCCTCGCAAAATCCCATCTTCAACCACGCTCAACACGGGCAAGGGTCTGTTTTTCTTTGAATAATTGCGGGATGCCCGCAGATGATTGGCTGCATTAAAAACTTCTCTGGAAACAATGGCTTCATGGTGATTCTTCTGCCTGTACTGTGTCCGATCATTGTTGTTTTTCTTTGATTTATGCGTCAAAAAGTTCGGTGTAAAGGTCTTTCTTGCCAGTACATCACCACAATGGCGCTCATTTGCCAGAACACCTGCAAGTGTACCGGGATTCCACTCCACACGTCCCAACTTCGTCTTACGGCTATACTCCATCAAAAGAGTTGCAATCTCCGTAAGCGAATATCCATTCAGGTACAGGTAGTAAATCACCTTTACCGTCTGTGCTTCCTCCGGGTTAATTACAAGGTTGCCTTCCTCGTCTTTATCGTATCCAAGCAATGCAGGGGTCAGGAACAGGCCACGGCTGAACCGCCGATCAATCGACCAGTTCATAATGATAGATTTGGAATGCGATTCTTCCTCTGCCACAGATGCCAGAATCGTCAGAATCATGCGTCCATTGCTGTCCAGCGTATAGATATTATCTGCTTCAAATTTCACACCCACAGGCGGATACTCCATCTTCCGAACACTGGTAGATAACCCTCTGCGGCGTCCCAACAGGCTTTCCATCCGGTGTTTTCCCACCCTTAGAAAGTTCCGCAATCAGATTCATCATCATGGTTGACTTTCCATCGCCGGGATCGCCTTGTAGCAATGTTATCTTTCCCACTGCAATGAATGGATACCACAACCAGTGAACAGAAGTTGCCTGCACATCACTATATAATGTAAGAATTCTTTTTTCTACCTTGTCCGCCATCGTCTTTCCTTCCTATTTGCAGTCTTTTCCTACCTCTATTATAAAGCATTCGTTGCGTTTTGACTGCTACCCATCAGGTAGCATGAGTTGCCTTTTGCTACCCAGTAGGTAGCAAAACAGCCTAAGACCACAGAGCAGCTAGCAGTGTGTCCCTTTGCGGTCTTAGAACCTTTGATATAGAGTTGCTCTGCCTACCATCATGCGAGATAATTGTACTGCCTTATGCGGGGAATCATAAGGAGAAAAGCACATGGCTACTGATTATAAAGCTTTGGGCAAGCGCATTTCAAATGCCCGAAAACAAGCTGGTATCACGCAAGAGGCCCTTGGAGAGCAGCTTAACATGACACGAAAACATATTAGCGTAATCGAATCCGCTATCAAACGCCCAAGTCTTGATGCACTGGTTGATATTGCCAATGCTCTTGACGTATCGACTGATGATTTGCTGGTAGATAGTTTGATGCACTCGACTTCAACCTCAAATTCCGAAATTCACCGTCTTCTCTTGGACTGCAATGAAATCGAACAGGAAATTCTCACTCGGATGGTAAGAGAGATGAAAGCCATACTGTACGGTTTGGGAATCTGATTTTGTAGCCCGCTGATCATATAACAAAAAAGCCCGCATAAGACACAGCTGCACTTCGGATTACACCGGGGTGCTGTCTGTGGCTTATGCGGTCAAAGTCATTCCTACGGAATGAAATGCCCGCCTGATCGAGAAGATTTACGAATCCTCTCAACCAGACGGGCATTCTTTTTGCTCACCTTGCTGTTTCTATGCAGTTATGCGCCATACTTTTCCAATGCTCTCCGAATCACATCCTCACAGTTAAACTCAACTTTCATCGTCTGATCGTCATACAGATAAACCATGCTGACAAAAGCATCTACACATTCCTTGGTCAGACCGCCTATGTATGTTTTTTGACTTGCCTGCTTTGTCAGGTTGCGGATTTCTTCATCCAGTTCATCGGCACACTCCTGTTCTTCCTTTTCTGTCCGTATGCTATCCTGCAATGCAGCCAGTTTTTCCGAAAGGGTCTTTTTCTTTTCTATGTACACATCTCGCCGTAGCACACCGTCTGCATACGATTCATATAGTTTGATTTGCTCTACCCGAATGGCTTCTGCTTGCTTTTCCAAGTCCTCAATGTCCACGCAGCGCACCGTGATAGACTGCTTTTCCTGCATTCCCTGATAGATTGCAATTTTATCATTCATTCTGAACCTCCGACATGATTGCAAGCACTTCCTGATAGGGGTCGCTACACTTAAATTCGACCTCCACAGAATTGTCCATTCCTACATAGATTTTCTTGATAAGTTCATGCACCAGTTCTTCATCAAATTCATTTTGATTCAGAATCCCGCGCATCCGCTCCATCTGCGCATCGCAGATTTTGATTCTCTTTTCCAGCTCCAATGCGCGCTGACGCTGCTTTTGCAGTTCATGTTCCAACCGCTGCTTTTCTGCTATGTAGTGTTCCTTTAGCTGACTATATTCATCTTCGTCCAGAATTTCAGCTTTATAGTCCTCATATAAGCGCAACCGCCGTTCTTCAGCTTCCTGAATCCGAAACAGGATAGAGTTTTCTTTCATCTTGATGGAACGGGCTGAATCCAGATTGCTGCCGCGCATCATGTCTTTTACCAGCTTTTCTTCTTCACACATGGTAGACACCAGATGATGAATCTGATCCATCGCCACCATCATCAGCATTTTCTCCGGCACCGCATGATAGGCACAGGGAGTCGTGTTCTTCTTTCTTTTGCAAATCGGGAAAATAGTTTCCAGATAGTTTCCCGTTTCGATATAGTCACGACCAAATCGAGATAAATCCTTCACTACAATGCATTGAATTTTGCCTGTCCGCACATCTTGCATCATACGCTCAAATTCTGGTCGGTCAAAACGTGTTCCCGTAAAACCATTGTCTGCATAGGTATCGGTCAGCGTCAGTTCTGGGTTTTCCCTGATATAATTATGAATTTGTAAAATCTGTGTGTGCAGGGAATCTTCTGTTTCATGCCCGCCGTTCTCAACCGACAGTCGCGCATACGCTGCCGTGCGCAGAAGTTCTTTTTCGTTTTGCTGTACGGCCTCCTGCACAGCGGCCTGTGGCATCATATTCTTTCTACTCTTTCTTGCCATTACAATCTTCCTCTCCGTTGTTCAGCCATTCTTCCGGGAAGAATCTCTTCCACTCACTTTCTTGTAGGATCACTTCTACCTGTTCAAAATCTACGATCCATACATGGTCAAGCCATTCTTTAAGATGTGCGCGCTCCAGCGTTTCAGGAATTGAAATCGCTCGGAACTTCATCAACCAGGGATTCCCATGGCTAAATGCTTTTTCTATGTCATTAACAGCCAGCATTACTTTTTTAAAGGCCGTTTCCTGCTTCTGGACTGCCACCTGATACTGATGTTCATACTCCTCTACCTGTTCTAGCGAAATTAATCCCTGCTCGTATTTCCGATAAACTGCTGTTCGTTCATCGTCCTTGGCCATCAAGTGCTCAACGATCTCATTTGCTCTTTTTCTGTACTGCAACAGTCCAGCATCCATGCACTGCTTGACTTTCTCAGGATTCAAGTCCAGCACCCTATCAATACGCGCAGCTTGCATTTTTTCTTTTCCCAAAGCTGAAAGAATCTCTCGAAAGATTTTTTCGCTTTCGATGAAAGGGGCTTTTCCAGAGAAGCATCTATACCCCTTGTCAAACGAATAGATTTGCTGGCTTTCATCTTCTGATGTTCTGCACAGCAGACCTTTTCCGCTTTCTTTGTCATAGATTTTTTTGAAGAGCAGATTTGGTTTTTTTCGGGCCTTTTTTCTCGAAGGCAACCTCGTAGATTCCAACTTTTTCTGGGCTTTCTGAAATTCCGTCTTTGAAACAATCGCCGGAACCTCCAATTCTCGCTTTGCCTTTGCCAGTGTCAGCGTACACTTTCCGATATAGAGTGGATTTTTCAAAATCGAGCGAATTGTTGAATCCGGCCACTTGATTTTTGTTCTTGATCTTTTTTTCTTTGCCATCTGGATTTGTGGAGATGGAACGCCCTGTGCCTCCAATGCTCTTGCGATTTCCGGGATTTTCATATCTTCCAGATACATCTGAAAAATCAGCTTTACAACCTGTGCGCTCTCAGGATTAAGAACAAGGTTTCTGCGATCTTCTGACAGCGCATAACCATATTTAGCCTGTCGATGGGTCAGTGTACCTTCTTCAAAGTGATTTTGGCGATTGGTAATAAATTCCGAACGAATCTTATCAATGGTCTTTCCATTGAAATACTCTGCAACTTCTTCGGCAGTTTTATCTGCGCTGCAAAAGTCATCTTCCACAACTGCAAATTGGATACCAAGCGGATAGAACGTCCTCTGCAGTGCTTCAATGGCAAACGGAAGGGTTCTTCCGCAGCGGAAGATAGAATCCACAACAACTGCATCAAATTTCCGAGCCATCCCATCCTGTACCAATCTGTCAAATCCTTCTGCGGCTTCTGCTGTTCTCTTGCGGTCACTATACTTTTCGGATATGCTGCACCCACGCTTTTTTAGATACTGTGCAATGCGCTCATTCTGTTCTGCAATCGTATTGGATGGATTTTCTTCTCCGATCCTGCTGGAAATCGACCTTGTATAACTGACCCATTTCATTCCTCTGCCACCTCATTTCCATGATGTGCTTGATATTCCATAAATTTTTCTGTGATACTGTGCAGTTCATCCTCGAAGCAGAAATGAATTTCAATCTCTGTTTTGCTATGAACATCTATGTGGTCAATCAGTTCCACCACGACCCTGCGTTCGAGCGTTTTGATATGTTCGTACTGCTTAAATTCTTCCAGCCAAGTGGGAAGCAGCGTATCGTGCTTTAACGCTTCCTGCTTCTTTTCGTGGATTTCCTGAATCTTATCCTGTGCTTCTTTTATCTTCTGTGCAAAGCGAGTATTCATTTCTCCGTACTCTTCCCGACTGACAACATCATCGCATAAGTCCTGATACAGACGAATTTTCAAATTACTGTACCGTTCTAATTCAGCTTCCAGTGCAGTAATCTGGCTGTCCAGAATCTTTATGCCAATCTGTTCGCCGCTTGCCAACTCTGCATTGGAGAGTACCTTTTCCGCTTCTACAAGAAGTGTCACTTGATGCCGAATCGCAGCCAGAACACTTTCCGTCAGCTTCTCACTGTTTATCATGTGCGGTGTGCAGCCGCCGCCATTTTTATAGGTAGAGCAGTGATAGTATTGATACTTCTTTCCGTTTTTCGTCACCGTGCGGCGAATCATATTCTGCCCGCAGTCTGCACAGCGCAGAAAACCTGATAATGGATAAACTGTTGTCTGCGATGGTGCGGTACGAGTGTCCAGTTCCAACAACTGCTGTACTTGCTGGAACTCGCCTTTGCTGATAATGGCATCATGCGCATCTTCTACCCGAATCCAGTTTTCACTTCCAACATCATGGCTCTTTTTTACTTTGTAATTGATTTTCCTGCGTTTGCCCTGAATCAATGTTCCCGTATAGGATTCATTTTTCAAAATACGATTGACGGAAACCACTGTCCACTTCTGATTCAGCCCAGCCTGAAAACCGCAGGTATAGTTGAATCCATTGGCTCTCTTATACTCGTTCGGCGGCAGGACCCCAAGTTCATTCAAGTGGCTGGCAATGCGCTGTGAACTCATTCCGTTCAATTTTGATTTGAATATTTCCTGCACAATGCCCGCAGCGTATTCATCTATAATCAGATGATTTTTGTCTTTGGGGTCTTTGCGATACCCATACCCTGCGAAACTGCCAATGAACTGACCTTCTTTTCGTTTCACATCCAAGTGACTGCGAACGCGCAGCGAAATATCCCGGCAGTAGGTGTCATTGATAAGGTTGTTGAACGGAATCAGAATACGGCCCTTATCATCGTTTTCCTCTGCACTGTCATAATGATCGTTGATGGCGATGAAGCGCACACCCATGAATGGAAAGATTCTTTCCAGATAACGGCCCGTTTCAATGTAGTTTCTGCCGAAGCGAGATAAATCCTTGACGATGATGCAGTTGACGTTCCTTTTTTCAATGTCCTGCATCATCCGCTTAAAATCCGGGCGTTCAAAATTTGTGCCGCTGTAACCATCGTCCACATACTCATCGAACTTGTGCAATTCCGGGTGCTTTCCCATGTAATCGTTCAGCAACGCTCTCTGATTTTTTATGCTGTTGCTCTCCTGCTGGTCGCCATCCGAACGCGACAAACGAAGATATGTGGCACAGTTGTATTTTTCATTTCCCTGAAAAAACATAAAAAGCCGATAACCTCCTAATCTATTTGTCGTTCAGACAATAAACCAAGAAATTATCGGCTTTATCAGCATATTCTGTTTTGACCCAAAGCCATTATCTCATATTTCACGGTTTATGTCAACGCTTTAATGTGCTAAAGTGCAAATTTTCTTCTGCTTTCTTCTTTTTTCATTTCCGGTGTGTCCTTGCGCATTTTTTCAGCGTGTCCTCCAATCGGTTCTCTCCGGCAAAACTGATCTTTACGACCATTCCCCGGTCAAGATAGCAGTAAGGGTTCTTGATCTGTGAAACAAAATCAACCATCCGTTCTCGCTGCGACAGGTCTTTCTTGATTTCCACATCGTTGATGTCCACCAGTTCTTCACGGTTCACATCCCGAAGTTCCATCGCTGCCAATTTCTTCAAATCCTCAAGTGTATGCGTCATTTTCTGGTACATCAAATACCTCCCTTCACCTATAGCATTCTAAAAGGGGTGTTTGGCAACCAAATTTTGAAATTTCACAAAAATATTTTTTCAAGTGGTTGCCAAAAGGTGCTTCCAGAATGTTATAGGTATAAGGACAATTCTCGATTTCCAGGTCGTGGGGCTTTTTTCTCTCTTAGCGCAAGATTCGCCTATAGCCGCTCAAAACTCACTCTCGTGGTTTTTCCCGGCTGGCAATCTTGATGGGGATTCCGTTCCCCATTCCCACGGTACGCACAAAATCTTGGATTTTGGCTATCTGGCTCCACATAAATGTGTTCGCAGCCGAACGCCTACGGCTTATCGGGAGTTGCTCTGCAACTATAAAATGCAGGAGGATCCAGCGCAGGAGTAAATTCAGAATTTTCCGTTAAGATACGCTCTGCATTCGTTTGGAACTTATGCGCATCCGTATCCTGCGTATAGATTGTCAGGCTGTCCACTCCATCATGATACCACGCGAATATTTCAGCAAGGATCGTCAACGAGATTTCTCCCGCATTCTTTTTAAGAGTGCGACCCGTTGACAGCGTTCTTCCATGGATCGGCCATTCATCATACAGTCGATTCATCCATTCTTCTGCGGAAGGCAAATCAATCAGATCTTCGGTTTTTACTTTCCTACGAAGAAAGCGCATCAACTCTGACACACGCGACACAGCAGCTTCAACGATGTAGTACAGGTTCACATCTTCAAAATTGACAAAAGTGCCGTACTTTGTTTCATCAATCCAACGAATAGGATACCCTTTTGCCTGAAGCTGTTCAACATAGGTGCTTCTGTATGTAGAATCCTCAATTTCTTCCATTACCCACTTTGGTATCAGAATCAAATCGTATACGCTGAGGATTCCATCAGATGGATAACTTCTCTGGCTCAACTCATGCATAAATGCCAGTGATGAGTTATCCATAAGTGCTATTTTGGTTTCCCCACCATATTCTTTATACTCTGGTATATTAAGCATCGGCCTCTCCCGTCAGCATTTTAAATTCACTTAAAACCGTTTTCAGAAATGCTTCATTGTCTTTATGGTATTCCACTTCCGGCTCATTGCGAATCGTCTTATTGATTTTCTCTTGCAGCGGACTTACATTTACTACATACGAAGGCCGTACAAGGGAATCATCCAATCCCAAATCGCGGAATCTCTGTGCAATATCTTCAACCTGCACATCAAAGTTTTCCTTAACTTCTTCCGCAATAGCCGTGTTCCCATTCTTTACTGCACTTTCATACAGAGAGATCAGCACCGCCTTATAGGGAGCTTGGAAAGCGTTCATGCACTGAAACGCTTTTGCTTGGAACTCCATATCCTTTAAGCCCTCAAAGTACGGCATAAGGTTTCCCAGAAGCATAAGCGCAGCAAAATGTTCTGCTTTTCGTTCTTCCATCAGGATTTCGGATTCAATTAAATGGTCAAAAGAAACTTCATCAAACAATAGATGATAAATTTCATGCCACACCGTAAAATACTGATTTGCTCTCGGAAGTGCCGTATTTATCAAGGGGATTCGTTTTCCATCCCGAACAAAAATTGCTCCGCTTAAATAGCGATTATCAATCGGCAGCTGTATCAAACCATATGGTCTTAAAATCTGTAACGCCAACTGTATCGGAGAATTTATCTGCATCGGATTGTATTTTGACCAGATAAGCGAAGCACTCTGCTTCATCTGTTCCTCGATAACTTCGTTCCTTTTGATAACTTCATCTAAGTTGGCTGCTGTAATTCGCTCACTCATAGCCTTCCGCCTTTAATAATAAACACTGCAAAGGTTTAGAATATCCTGTAACAAATCATACTCCATCTTTGCCTTATCATTCACCTGATAATCAATCGGCGCATTCTCTGAGAACACGGCATCTGCACTTTGTATTCTCGGTGAAAATCCCATCAAAGTATCCGGGTCAATGCTCAAACTGGTAAGAATCTTGTTCAAGTGCTTATCGAATGTACTTTTGCTATCTATCTCGCCATTCAAAATCTTATCTAAAGTAGGGCGAGAAATCTCTGTTTTCTTGCAGAACGATACCTTTGAGAATCCATTGCTGCGAATATAGTCCTTTAATTTTGTCCCTGTCAGTTTTCTCTTTTCAAAAAGTTCATCAAAACGCATTTTTTATCTCTCCCTTCTGCTATTATTATATACCATCAGCTTCGGGAAATCAATCGTAATGTAAAAAAGTTTTTTACATTTTTGATTCTACCGCAAAAAAGATGGCCTCCTTTTTGGGGAAGCCATCTCAACGATATTACGGTATTTTAACTTTTTCGGCTTCTTTCCTGTTCCTGCTGCGGCGTATTGTCTTTTTGTCGCCGCTCAGCCTGCTTAATATGCAGCCGATCAAGCACCGACCACCTGCCGCCAATGCGCCGGGGCTTTTGGGGTACATTGTTGACGCAGCCATCTATCATATTGTAGTTTTGCTCTGTGCCGGATTCTTTGGCGCGTTCCGCTGTACCGTTTTCAAAGAACTTCTGATGGTGCAGCAGTTCAGGCTTTTGGCCTTGTAAAAAAGCACTCATCTTTCTGGTAGCTTCTCCATCGAAACCTAAAGCTGTCTGCGTCACAAAGGCTCCACTCTCGTGAAGAATAATGCTCGGCGGTGGATTCTTCGTTTGTTCACTTTTCATCTGAACAAACCGCTGACCATCGACCTCTACTTCATCTGATACCAGCCATGTTCCTTTTTGCCCTGCCACCTGATAGCCGCCCTCATCAAGAATCAGGTATGTGCCGCTCTGGGGCTTTGGGAAAAAGCCGTTGAATCTCACCAGCCTATCCTTATCAACATAGAAAAAAGAGGTTTTGCCTGCCGCAGTCAATCCGATGACATCACTGACCCCAAATTTTCTAATTTTGAATTTGTCCGGGTTAATACTTTCCATCTTTTTACGAATCGCTTCCGCGCCCATTCCCCGTGAAGCCGTACCAGAGTAGCCCGTGCCATAATTGTCTGCGGTTATCATAAAGCCATACGCTCATTACGGCTCTGCAGATCATCCAGAATCTTTTTGGCCTCGCCGCCATAAGTTGCAAGGTCACTCGGAATAATTTCCATATCATAACCAGACCTCACAGCCTTCTTCTGTTCCTCAATTTTCATACGGTCTAGGTCGGTAATTTTGCCCTTGATTAGTTTGATGGCTTTCAACTGGTCTACCGACTGCACATGGATGCTGACCACCAGATTTTTGTCCATGTCCAGAAACTCGGCCAACACCTTATCCGTCAGTTCCGGGGCAAGGATGTTCAGATAGGATGCTGCACCATAGGTGTCACCCATCATAAAGTCCTTGCCGCTTTTGAACAGGAAGCTGGTCGGAGCAATGAAGTCCTTGGTGGTCATGCCGCTCTGCAGGATGCGGTCATAGCTGAAGTCGAACTTCTGCTGTTCCTCCTGATGAAAGGTTTCGTACATAATTTGAAGCCGTTCCACGCCGTTCAGCGGGTAGGCTTTCACGCCCAGCACCTTGAAATTGTTGAGAATATCGGTTTCGATACGCTCTAACCGGGGCTTTGCTTCCCGGACGCTCTTTGCTTCAATGCTGAACGTGATGTACTTCGTCCGAACCAGACCGTTGTTGCCCTTGGCAAGTTGCTGTTTCAGCATCTGCGCATATTCCATACGCACATCATCAAACTGGTCGTGCTGCGGCTCGATCTGAATGACCTTGTTGTACTCGCTCATGTCACTTTTATGGTTGATGAACGACAGCTGAAAACGGATACTGGCATCGAAGTAGTTGAGGAAATCGCACCAGCTTTCAAAGATGGTGTTTTTATCCTCGTTCTGCGCCAGCTGGTAGTTGATGTCGTAGAATCGGACGGTTTTGGAGTACAGATGTTCCTCCACCCGACAAATACCGTCGCGCCCCATTTCCAGATACGGAATGGAACGCTGCACGGTCAAGCGCTGTTCCTTCTGGTTCTTTTCGGGGTTACGAAAGAACTTTTGGAAGAAGCCGCCCGGCTGCGGTTTCTTCTTCGGTTCACTTTTTACCAAGAATGCCTCCTTTCTTCTGGATCGGTGCTGCGGTTTCCAGTTCCCGCTCATACAGGTTTTCGACCTCATAGCGGCGTACCGCAGGGCGTTTGAATCGGACGCTGATGAAATTCGTCAGGATGGTTTCAAGGTGCATCCCGTTTTTCTCGTACAGCGCAAAGAAAAACTCCGGCAGCATCAGGAGCACCATGCCTGCCGCTGCATTGCTGGTTCCCAGCGTATCGCGCATAAGAAAATAAAACGGAACTCCAATGCCCGCCGCGAAACCCATACATACAAGCTGGCGTTTCGTCAAGTTCAAAAAGACCTTGTTCTTCACTTTGGAAAGGTCTTTGGGAATCGTTACATAGGCCATTGATTACCAGAACAGCCAGACTGCCGCCGGGAAACGGCGTTGTCTGCTGTCTTTTCCTTTCATTGGATTTTCCCGGATTTAGTGACTGCCAAAGATCTGTTTGGACAGACTTCCCGTTTTGAGCAGCGAGAAGCAAAGAATCACCGTGTAGGCCATCGTGCCGAACAAAGCCGAGTGAATGTCCGAAGATACCCGGATGCTGCCAATGAGGGCTGCATAGATCGCCACGCAAACCATCATCAGAAACGCCTGAAATGCCAGAGCGAACAGCCCTCGGAAGTAGTTCGTACCCACATGACCCCATTCACGGTTACTCATGGTTGCAAACGGAATCGGAGCAAGCGAAGTGTAGAGGTATATTTCTATCATTCTGCCGTACATAATTACCGTGATAACCACCGACAGAATTTTCAGACACCAGCTTACAACAAGGGTTTCCAATGCCAGCGTCACCAGTTCGCCAATCGCCATTGTTGCCATTGCCGCCTGCATCTGCATGGAAAGAGAACTAATATCAATGGCGGTATTGCCACGGATAATGCCTGAGGAAGAATTTACCACCGACTGTCCAATGTCAAATACCGCCATTGCAATATCGAACGTATGACTGACGAGATAGACTGCGATCCACATCTTCACGAAATACTTGAAGAACATCCATGTGTCCACATCGTGCAGATTGTTCCGTTCCGTCAGCATCGAGATCAGTTCATAGCAGAGGATCAGCGTAATGATGATTCCTGCAATGGGAATCACCACCGAATCCGAAATGTTACGGATCATGCTGAAAATGCTGCTGTTCCACCCTTGCGGTGTCTGCCCGACCTGAGCAGCGATTTCACTGGTCTGTTGGTTGACCGCTGTGAACATCGTACTCAGGTTGGACTCCACCATGCCGGAAAGAAGTTTCCTCATCCATTTTTCGATTGCTGCGAAAATATTATCGAACAATGGCGGGTTTTCCTCCTATCGCTTGTTGATTAGCCGAACAGACCAGAGAGCAGCGGGATCAGCTGGGTGCCGATGAGGATGACACCGCCGCCGGACATCAGCTGTTTTATCCCCAATTAGGTGTAAAACTCTGCTCGATGGCGGGCGGCGGCGTACAAAAAATCTATATGGTGTTTTTAAGAGAACCGTCCCGGCGGGACAGGTCAGGCAGTGACCTGTTCCACCTCCGGGATGGGTTTGAGATTAAAATGAATTTCGATAGAAATGTGTCTTGTTTTATCTTCGTCAATGCGCTCATAGACTGAGGATTGCGGACATCGCCGATATAGAACTTCACCTTCTTGGCGTTCTCCGGGTGCTTGGCTTGAAGCTCATGGCGCATATCATCCTGCTTCTTTTCATCACGGGAGAAGATACGGATCTCCTTCAGGTCAGAATCCAAGAAGTGCTTCAGAACGGTAGAACCAAAAGAACCAGTACCACCAGTGATCATAAGGGTTGCGTTATCAAATGCAGACATAATTATTCTCCTTTTAAATAAAAATTTTATATTAATCACGCTGGAAAATATCGCGTGAATAAACCTTATTCTTCACATCATCCAGACACTTGTCATAGCGGTTTGCGATGATGGCCTGGCTCTGTTTTTTGAACTCTTCTAAATCATTAACAACACGGCTACCAAAGAATGTGTCCCCATCTTTCAGTGTAGGCTCATAAATAATGACCGTAGCACCTTTTGCCTTGATGCGCTTCATAACTCCCTGAATGGAACTCTGGCGGAAGTTATCGCTGTTGCTCTTCATCGTCAGACGGTAAACGCCAACCACAACTTCTTTTTCCTTGCTCTCATCCCAGCTATCATTTGCTTCATAAGCACCAGCAATTTCAAGCACCCGATCCGCAATAAAATCTTTACGAGTGCGGTTGCTCTCAACGATTGCTTCAATCAAGTTTTCCGGTACATCGGCATAATTTGCGAGCAGCTGTTTAGTGTCCTTGGGCAAGCAGTACCCGCCGTAACCGAAGCTGGGATTGTTGTAATGAGTACCGATACGCGGATCAAGGCAGACGCCGTTGATAATCTGCTGAGTATTCAGCCCCTTCATCTCTGCATAGGTATCCAGTTCATTGAAGTAGCTAACACGCAGAGCCAGATAAGTATTAGCAAACAACTTAACCGCTTCTGCTTCGGTAAAACCCATGAACAGAGTGTCAATGTTTTCCTTGATTGCACCTTCCTGAAGCAATTCAGCAAAAGTATGTGCAGCTTTTACCAGCCGAGCGTTTTCTACATCCGTACCAACGATGATACGGGAAGGGTAAAGGTTATCATACAGAGCCTTGCTCTCACGCAGAAATTCCGGGCTGAAGATAATATTGTCGCAGTGATATTTTTCGCGGACACTTGCTGTGAAGCCAACAGGAATCGTGGACTTTATCACCATAATTGCTTCCGGGTTATACTCAATTACCAGTTTGATAACCGCTTCAACTGCAGAGGTATCAAAGAAATTTTTCTTGCTGTCATAGTTGGTAGGAGCTGCAATGACAACAAAATCAGCATCAGAATACGCTTCCTTGGCATCCAGAGTTGCAGTCAGATCCAGCTCCTTTTCTGCCAGATACTTCTCAATGTATTCGTCCCGAATCGGAGATTTCTTGTTATTGATCATCTCCACCTTCTCAGGAACGATATCCAAAGCCGTTACCTGATGGTGCTGTGCCAGCAACACTGCCAGCGAAAGCCCAACATATCCCGTACCGGCCACGGCAA
>OLRP01000697.1_pt1 | contig 29844 bp, 19 predicted proteins | sample 1672401 | NCBI WGS metagenome assembly OLRP01 (sample SAMEA3136682, study PRJEB25190) | human gut metagenome | reverse complement strand
TCAATAGCAGAACGTTTCATCCGTCCGCTGGCGGGGGAGCGCAGACCCAGGCTCACTATCCCGCCTGCCGCAACACCGATGTGACCTACTACGGTGACACCAACGCCGCGCTGGAGGCCCAGAAGACCGACCTGCGCAAAGCCCAGCACTTTATTTTTATGGAGTACCACGCCATCGAGGATTCCATCGCCTGGCAGGGCATTGAGGATATTTTGGCCGAGCGGGCCGCCGCCGGGGTGGAGGTGCGCGTTTTTTACGACGACATGGGCAGCATCGGGTTTGTGGACACCGCCTTTGCCAAAAAGCTGCAGCAGCGGGGCATCCAGTGCCGGGTATTCAACCCCATCGTGCCGGTGCTGAACGTCTTTATGAACAACCGCGACCACCGCAAGATCACTGTCATTGACGGGCAGGTCGGCTACACCGGCGGCTACAATCTGGCGGACGAATACTTCAACCTGACCCACCCCTATGGCCGGTGGAAGGACTCCGGCGTGCGGCTGGAGGGCGACGCCGTGCGCAATTTGACGCTGATTTTTTTGGAGATGTGGGGTACGACGCAGAAAGAAATGCCGGCCATCGAGCCCTATCTGCCTGCCATCCGCTACACCGCCCGGGAGGCTGCCACTGTGCTGCCCTACGCTGACAACCCGCTGGACGACAAGCGGGTGGGTGAGGATGTCTACCTCAACTTTATCAACAGCGCCCAGCGGTATGTATACATCACCACGCCCTACCTGATCTTGAGCGACGAGATGCAGCGGGCGCTGGTGCTGGCGGCCCAGCGGGGCGTGGATGTGCGGATCATCACGCCGGGCATCCCGGATAAAAAGCTGATCTTTTCGGTCACCCGCAGCTACTATGCGCGGCTGGCCGCGGGCGGCGTGCAAATCTACGAGTACACGCCCGGTTTCATCCACGCCAAGCAGTTTGTGGCCGACGACAAGGCCGCCGCAGTGGGCACCATCAACCTGGATTACCGCAGTTTGTACCTGCATTTTGAGAATGGCTGCTGGTTCTGCGGCTGCCAGGCCGTACAGGATGTGCGGGCAGATTTTGAGGCGTTGTTCCCCCAGTGCGAGAACGTAACGCCCCAGTACAGCGGCCAGCGCAGTCTGGCCCTGCGCGGCGTGCAGTGCGTGTTTAGATTGTTCAGCCCACTGATGTAATCGCCGCTACAAATTGGGATGTTAACCATTGAAAGGACTACCATGCAAAACCTTACCATATCCCCGCTGTCCACCCTGCCGCAGGTGCGGGTGCTGGGGCGCTGTGCCGGAACGGACCCGCTGACGCTGTTCTGGACCGGGTCGGGTATTGAGCTGCTTTTTACCGGCAGCGAGCTTTGGGTAGAGCTAAATGCCGACTACGACACCATGGAACCCTGGGTCAGCGTGGAACTGGACGGCGCGTGGATCAGCCGCTTTGCGGTGAACCCCGGAACCAGCCGGATGTGCATATTCCGCGGGGCCGCACCGGGGCGGGCCAAGCATGTGCGGCTGCTGAAGGACGTGCAGGCGATGTCTGAGGACCCGGCCCACCTGCTGCAAGTTACCGCTATCTGCCATGCGGGCGGCGAGTTTCTGCCCCTGCCAGCGCCGCGCTGCCGGCTGGAGTTCATCGGCGACAGCATCACCAGTGGCGAGGGGGCTATCGGCGCGGTGTGCGAGACCGATTGGATCAGCACCTTTTTCTCGGCCGAGAACCACTACGGCCGCATGACGGCCGACGCCCTGGGTGCCGAGTACCGCGTAGTATCGGCCAGCGGCTGGGGGCTGGTCTCCGGCTGGGACAACGACCCCCGCTGCACACTGGCCCCCTGCTATACCCAGGTGTGTGGCCTGGCAGCGGGGGAACGCAACGCCGCACTGGGGGCGCAGCAGCCCTACGATTTTGCCGCCTGGCCCGCCGATGCGGTCATCCTCAACCTGGGCACCAACGACTGGAACGCCTTCCACAATCCGCCCTGGGTGGACCCGGAGACCGGCCGCAGCTTTAAGCAAACCCTGGCCGATGACGGCAGCTTTGCTCCTGCCGATGCAGCCCGGCTGGCGGCGGCTGTGCGAAACTTTTTGGTGTTGGTACGTAAGCACAACCCCCACGCTGTCATCGTGTGGGCTTACGGCATGCTGGGCAGCGGTCTGCTGCCGCTGCTGCGGGACGGGCTGGACCAATACCGCACCGTCAGCGGTGATGAGCGGGTGTATCTGCTGGAATTGCCCGAGGCAAGGGGCGATACCATCGGTGCCCGACAGCACCCCGGTGTCGCCGCCCACCGCGCTGCGGCCAATTGTCTGGCGGAGTTTTTGCGCAGTGTGCTGTAATTTTTAAACGCAAAAAGAGGCCTGCCCTTTGCATGGGGCAGACCTCTTTTACTTGTACTATCGCTGTTTTTACCGCAGGGCCATGCCGTCGGAGAAGGCGTTGCCGACCTTTTCGCCCAAAACGTGGTAGGCATTGTTGAAGGGGTCAAAGGTGATGGGGGCAACTTTGGCCACGTCTACCTTGCCGTCTGTCATGGCGGATTCGTCCACGCTGACGTTGACGATCTCGCCCACCAGGAGGCCTGTCTCGGGGTCGTAGCTCTTGACCGTACATTCCATGCAGACGGCCAGCTCGTTGATGACAGGGGCATCCACGCTCTCGCTCTTGCTGACGGTGAAGCCCGCCTTGGCCAGCTTATCCCTGGTGTTGTTGCCAGAGGCAATGCCCACATAATCGCAGGCGGCTACATGCTTGGCGTCACCCATGCTGACGGTAAACGCGCCGGTACGCAGCAGGTTCTTGACCGTCTTGTGGCCCTCGCTCAGGCAAACGGACAGTTCGGTGGTATCGCTGATACCGCCCCAGGCCGCATTCATGGCATCGGCAGAGCCGTCATCATTGTACGTTGCAATGATGAAAACGGGCTGGGGATAGCTGAACGCCTTCGCACCAAAATTTTTGCGCATAGAAAACACCTCTCTTGATTTTGCTGCTTTTATTATATCATACCTGTCAACTGGGAATACCTTGGGGAATTGACACTCTGCCGCTCCCGATGCTATACTGGGGGAAATTTGCAAAAGAGAGGGAGCGCCCCATTATGGCGGAAATTTTGGATATTGTGGACGAGCAGGGCCGCCCCACCGGGCAGACCGTACCCCGCGCCGTAGCCCATGCCGAGGGTATCCGGCACCGCACCTCCCACGTGTGGATCTTGCGGCGGCATGCGGGCCGCGTGGAAGTGCTGCTGCAAATGCGCTGCCAGGCGAAGGATTCCTTCCCAGGCTGCTACGACATTTCCTCGGCCGGGCACATTCCTGCCGGGTGCGATTTTGTGGAGTCGGCCCTGCGGGAACTGCGGGAGGAGCTTGGCGTGACCCTGCCTGCCGATGCTTTGCAGGAGTGCGGCGTGCGGCACTTTACCTTTGAGGACGTTTTCCACGGCAGGCTGTTTAAAGATAACCAGGTCAGCAAGGTATTCTGCCTGTGGCTGGACAAGAATGCCGAGGATTTCACCGTGCAGAAAGAGGAGATCGACTACGTGCGGTGGTTCGGGCTGGAAGAGGCAATCGAAGCCGTGAAGAATAACACCATCCCCAACTGCATTTATTTGGAGGAGTTGGAGATGGTGGCGGCGGCAACACGCTAAAGGCTCCTCTCAAGGGGAGCCTTTTATACAAAACACCCCCGCACGATTACTCGTGCGGGGGTGTTCTACTTATTAACTAAGCAGCTACGCTTACATTACAGCTTCGGGCCGGCGGCGACCAGGGCCTTGCCGTGCTCGTTGCCTTCGTACTTGGCGAAGTTCTTGATGAAGCGGCTGGCCAGATCGACAGCCTTGGTCTCCCACTCAGCGGCATCCTTGTAGGTGTCGCGGGGGTCCAGGATGGCGGGATCAACGCCGGGCAGAGAGGTGGGAACCTCGAAGTCGAAGTGCGGGATCTTCTTGGTGGGGGCCTCGTTGATAGCGCCGCTCAGGATCGCGTCGATGATGCCGCGGGTATCCTTGATGGAGATGCGCTTGCCGGTGCCGTTCCAGCCGGTGTTGACCAGGTAAGCCTTGGCGCCGGACTTCTGCATCTTCTTGACCAGCTCCTCAGCGTACTTGGTGGGATGCAGCTCCAGGAAGGCCTGGCCGAAGCAGGCAGAGAAGGTCGGGGTGGGCTCGGTGATGCCGCGCTCGGTGCCGGCCAGCTTCGCGGTGAAGCCGGACAGGAAGTAGTACTGGGTCTGCTCGGGGGTCAGGATGCTGACCGGGGGCAGAACGCCGAACGCATCAGCAGACAGGAAGATGACGTTCTTGGCAGCAGGTGCGGAGGAAATCGGGCGAACGATGTTCTGGATGTGGTTGATGGGGTAGGACACACGGGTGTTCTCGGTGACGGACTTGTCAGCGAAGTCGATCTTGCCCTCGGCGTCGACGGTAACGTTCTCCAGCAGAGCGTTGCGCTTGATGGCGTTGTAGATGTCGGGCTCGGAGTCCTTATCCAGGTTGATGACCTTAGCGTAGCAGCCGCCCTCGAAGTTAAAGACGCCGTTGTCGTCCCAGCCGTGCTCGTCGTCGCCGATCAGCAGGCGCTTCGGGTCGGTGGACAGGGTGGTCTTGCCGGTGCCGGACAGACCGAAGAAGATGGCAGTGTTCTTGCCCTCCTTGTCGGTGTTGGCAGAGCAGTGCATGGAGGCCATGCCCTTCAGCGGCAGGAAGTAGTTCATCATGGAGAACATGCCCTTCTTCATCTCGCCGCCGTACCAGGTGTTGATGATGACCTGCTCCTTGCTGGTGATGTTGAAGGCAACGCAGGTCTCGCTGTTCAGGCCCAGCTCCTTGTAGTTCTCAACCTTAGCCTTGGAGGCGTTGTAAACAACGAAGTCAGGCTCAAAATTAGCCAGCTCCTCAGCGGTGGGCTTGATAAACATGTTGGTGACAAAGTGTGCCTGCCAGGCCACCTCCACGATGAAGCGGATAGCCATGCGGGTGTCCTTGTTGGCACCGCAGAAGGCATCGACGACGAACAGGCGCTTGTTGCACAGCTCCTTCTTGGCGATGTCCTTCACGGCAGACCAAGTCTGCTCGGTCATGGGGTGGTTGTCGTTTTTGTACTCGTCGCTGGTCCACCAAACGGTGTCCTTGGAGTTCTCGTCCACGACGATGTACTTGTCCTTGGGGGAACGGCCGGTGTAAACGCCGGTCATGACATTGACAGCGCCCAGCTCGGTGACCTGGCCCTTCTCATAGCCGGTCAGCTCGGGTTTGGTCTCCTCCTCGAACAGCATCTCATAAGAGGGGTTATGCACGATCTCAGTCGTGCCGGTAATGCCATACTTAGTCAAATCCAGATTTGCCATGTTTACATATACCTCTTTCTCTATACTTTTGGCTGAATGGGGGACAAGGGGACTAAGTCAGCCTCCTAGTGCCCCATCCTGACATTTATTATACAAAGATTTCGGCATAAAAGCAAGTTCAAATTCTTTCAAAGATTGTGACATTATTGTAAAATAGTTTGAATTTTACATATTGTATCCCCGTAGGGGCGGATTCTATATCCGCCCGTGCGTTGCAGGTGTACCAGCAAAAAAGGACGCACCCTCCGGCACGTCCCTTCTCAATATTATTTACGCAATTTACGCATCCGAGCGCGAATACGCATTCTTCATGCCGCTGCTCAGCTCAAACAGGACCTTATTCAGGGCGTCCGTCGTCTCGGCCCTGACCATGGCGGCCAATTCCTCGTTGGCCTTGGTGCGCAGGGCGGCACGGGCGGCGGGGTCGGCCTCGCCGCGCTGGGCATCGTCATAGGTGTTGATGATGCCGTTGGCTTTGCTGCCGACGCTCAGCGTGTAGCGCTCGATGTGGAACACCGATTTTGCGTAGGACGCATCGGCCATGGCGGCCAGCAGGCGGCTGGCCCAGTAGAAATTGTCGGTGGAGACATCGCCCGTCGTGTTGGACAGGTACTCCGGCGTCGTGTCCACGTTGGCGTAGAAGGGCACCATCGTGTTGAAGGCGTTGGACGCAAAGGCCAGCCACTCCACGGCGCGGAAGTCCTCCGGTACGTCGGGGCGCATTTGCAGCAGTGCCATAAAGTCGTTGCGGTTCACACCGATGGGACGGTAGATGCCCCTCTCGGAAGCCGTGGCCGCATAGGGGTCATACGGCGTGCCCTGATAATGGCTCGACAGCACGTACTTTACGTCCTCGGGCGTGATCTTTTTCTCGGGCACCATGCACCAGGGCAGGTCGTCGGAGCGCGGCGTAAAGTCGGCGTCCGGGCCGTCCCAGGCGAACGTATTGGGGTTGAAATAACGCAGCATATACCAGCCACGGGGCGTGTTGTAGACATGGTCGGCATCGTCGTGGCTGCCGAAGGCGTCGCGCGGATTCAGCGCACCGTCCAGGGACAGGTCAAGATGGTACTTGTCGATAAAGCCGCGCAGGTCGGCGGAGCACATGAACTCCTTCTGCTCGCCCAGTGCGTCGTCCAGGTCGAGCGTGTCAAGGCCGAGCTGGTTCGGCATGACCACATAGACGTCATCGGGCACGCGGCGGGCCATCCAGTGGTGGCCGCCGATGGTCTCGAGCCACCAGACCTCGTCCACATCCTGGAACGCGATGCCGTTCATCTCGTAGGTGCCGTACTGTTCCAGCAGACTGCCAAGGCGCCGGACGCCCTCGCGCGCGGAGCGGACATAGGGCAGGACCAGATAGACAATGTCCTCCTCGCCGATGCCGCCCTTGACGAGCGGGTCAGCGCCCAGCACGCGCGGGTTGGAGGTGATGGTCTCGGTAGCCGTCATGCCGACGTTGGCCGCGTTGACGCCGCTGGCCGCCCACAGGCCCTTGCCTTCGACAGCGTTGGGCACCGCGGTAATACGCAGGCCGCTGCCGGGCAGGGGGATCTCGACGCCCGAAATGACGGATTTATAGACCGCGGGGTAGTCCTGCGGCTGAAAAACGGTAAACTTTTTGGCAGTGAAATGGCCGGAGCCGGAATCGTCGTTGCGGGCGATCATCGTGGACCCGTCGTAGGACGCATTTTTGCCGACTAGAATGGTGGTGCAAGGCATGGTTAAATCGTCTCCTTTTATGTATCTGTAGACACCGCATTGTAGGGGCCGGGCACGCCCGGCCCGCGGGTTTCCCGCCGGTGTGTGCTCATGGGTAGGTACCGGGCCGGACATCTCCGGCCCCTACAGGCATCCCACTATTTCCCTATTATAGAACAATTTGTGCAAATTTCAACCGTCACATTTCCTGCGCCACGCCCTGCGCGATCACACCGCTCTGGTAGGCTTCGACCAGGGCTGTCAGGTCACGGATCAGCGCCTGCTTGCGCCCGCCCTCGTCGGTGTCGCGCACCAGAATGCGCTGAGGCGCAGTATAGATATACTCGCTCTTGCTGGCAATGTCCTCGTCCTCGTGGATGGCCTTGTCCACGCTCTCAAACGGCTGGTGGGTGCGCAAGATCAACCCGCGGGAGTTATAGACCAGTGTGTAGCCGGCTATGCCGGTGCGCCGGTGGTAGGCACGGCAGAAGCCGCCGTCAATAATGATGAGCCGCCCGCCGCCCTTGATGGGGCTTTCCCCCTCGATGGCGCGGACCGGGACATGGCCGTTCACGATGTGGCTGCCCTCGCCGGACAGGCCAAATTCGCGCAAAATATGCTCGGCGGTGCGCGGGTCGGCAATGTGCCTGTAGTAGGGGTCCTTGATCTCCACCTGGGCCGCCGGGTCGGCAATATAGAGCCGCTCAAACGTCGTCATGGCGCTGCGGCCAAACAGCGGCGATTTTGCCCCGCACCACAGATACCACAAAAAGTCCTGTCCGGCCAGCCGTGCCGGGCTGCCCGCAGGCGCGCTGTAGCCCTGGCGGGCGCGGCGGTCACAGTAGTCGAACAGCTGCTTGCCGCTGCGGGCGGTGCCCTCAAACCGAATGGCCGCAAACGCGCCGTCCTCGGTCATCGGCACTGCGCCGTGGTAGAGCAGATTGCCGTTGCACATTTTATAAAACGCGCCGTGGGCGTACAAAAATTGCACATGGCGCTGCAGGCGCTCGCTCTCGGCAAAGCTGCGCACCAGCTCGGCGGTGATCTTTTCCTCGTCGGCAGTCAGCGCGGCGGGGTCGGCCGGGTCAACGGTGGGAAAGTCGCAGTCCAGCAGGGGATAGGTCGTGCCGAAATAGTCCACCGTGCCCGCGGCAAAGTCAATGTGGTTCAAAAAGTCGCGGCCCTGCAAATCAAAATCCGGGTTGCGGGCAATGACCTGCGCCTCCAGCTTGAGCATCATAACGGTCACGGCCTTGTGCATCCGCGCGGCGGCGGTCAGGTCGCCTGCCGCTGTGCGCTGGTCGGCGTGGGGCAGCCAGCGCGAAACATCGGAATCCGCGTAAGTATGCTGGGCAAAACGCTCCAAGCGGCGCAGGCTGATGCCGTAGCCGCCCTCCAGCGTGTCCAGATTGTTGTAGGCCAGCGTTGTTTTCAGCACGGTCATAATGCAGAGCGGGCTGCCCGCTGCCGCGCCCATCCAGACCACATCGTGGTTGCCCCACTGGATGTCCACCTGATGATGCGCCATCAGACTGTCCAGAATGCGGTCTGGGCGCGGGCCGCGGTCAAACAGGTCGCCCACAATGTGCAGACGGTCCACAGCCAGCCGCTTGATGACCTCGCAGAAGCGGATAATATAGGCGTCGGCGCGGTCATAGCGGATGATGCTCTCAATGATCTCGCCGTAATACTGGTCCTTGTCGTGGTCCTCAAAGTGGGCGTGAAGCAGCTCGTCGAGGATGTAGCCGCAGTTCTGCGGCAGACAGCGGCGCACATGGTCGCGGGTATGCTTGCTGGACACGAACCGGCACAGGTCGATGAGCCGCAGCAGCGTCATGCGACACCAGGCGTGCAGGTCTTTCTGGCGGGCTTTCAGCTCGGGCAGCTTCTGATTGGGATAATAGACGAGCGTCGCCAGCTCGGCACGCTCGTCGGCGGGGACACCGTTGCCAAGCACCGTGTCGATTTTTTCACGGATGACGCCCGATGCGCTGTTTAATATATGTACGAACGCTTCGTGCTCGCCGTGCAGGTCACTCATGAAGTGCTCTGTGCCCTTGGGCAGACGGAGCAGGGCCTCAATGCGGATGATCTCGCTGGCCGCGGCGGCCACGGTCTGGTATTTCTGAGACAGCAGGCGCAGATAGCGCAGATGCTCATCGGAATATTGCACGGGCAGGACCTCCCTGTACTTTTCTTTCATCTACATGGAATTATAGCACACCTTGCGGCAAAACAAAAGGCCGCAGCCCGGAATTTTGGGCTGCGGCCTGATGATTTTTAGGGCAGGGGCTCTGTAGGGGCGGATTCTATATCCGCCCGTGGACGTTTACCCTGCGTTCATCTTTTTTCACAACGGGATGCTGCCAAGCGGGCGCATATAGAATGCGCCCCTACGGTGCAGCATGGCTGCACATTTTTTTGCAATCACTCGATCTCGATCAGCGTCTGCTTCGGCTCGAGCTTCTTGGCCTCGGCCTTGGGCAGATGCAGGGTCAGGATGCCGTTCTCAAACTTAGCGCTGATGTCCTTGGGCTCCAGCTCCTTGCCGACATAGAAGCTGCGTGCGCAGCTGCCGGTAGCACGCTCCTGGCGGATATAGTGGCCCTCGTTGTCCTTGTCATCCAGCTCCTCATTGCGCTGGGCGCTGATGGTCAGATAGCCGTTGTCCAGATCCAGCTTGACATCCTCTTTCTTGAAGCCGGGCAGATCAACGAACACATCGTAGCTATCCTTGTTCTCGCGGACATCGGTTTTCATCACATTGGCGGCACGTTTGCCAAACATACCGCGGGGCGCAGCGGCCTTCATGGCACGGTCAAAATCGTGCTCCCAATCGTTGCTGAACAGATCATCCATCAAAGCCTCATTGAACATATACGGAACCATCATCATAAGTCATTCCTCCAATTTTCATCGGCCGCCCGTTTTGTTTGTGAGCGGTTGACTTTTGATACACATTGTTGCGTTCCCTTTGGGGATTCGGTTCTTCCGTTCCTCTTTCCCTTGGAACGCCTCTATAATAGCACCGAACATTAGCACTGTCAATAGACGAGTGCTAATGTTTACATGTTATGTAATGTTTGTTCACAAAATATGTGATAAGTTTAAAAATAGATCGCAGCCACGTTGCAATCAGGACTTGCCTGTAGGGGCCGGGCATGCCCGGCCCGGCACTTACCCGCAAGTGCCCGCCTATGGGAAGCCTGCGGGCCGGGCAGCCCCGGGGCAGCCTTTGCTTTCTAAAACCTGCTCACGGGGGGGGAGAAGGCTTCTCATCTTTACATTATGTCGTATTCAATCGGCGTCTCAAACAGCCGTGCCGCCTTCTCCCGGTCCTCGGTCTGGCCCAGCGCCCACATCAGCTTGACGGCGACAGCCTCGGGGGTCATGTCGCGGGCCTCCAGGACGCCGGGCAGCTCACCGACGGCGCGGCCCACCTCGTAGACGGCCAGGTCGCAGCCCTCGTGCGGGACCTGCGTGGTAAACACCGCCAGCCGCCCGCTCTCACACCAGCGGCGCAGGGCGGCGAACATCTCGCCGTGCTCCCCGCCCGGCAGGCCGCCGACGCCGAAGCTCTCCAGCACCAGTGCGCGGTAGTGCGGGGCCAGCAGCAGGATGATGTCCGCCCGCATACCCGGCACAAGCCGCAGCACAAAAACGGCGGGTTCAAGCCTTTCATAGAACCGCACGGGCGGCTGGTCCGTGGGGCGGCGCAGAAACGTCACCAGCCGCGTATCGCGGAACACCGCGGTCTCGGGGTAGTCGATGCTGGAAAACGCATTGAAGCTGCGCGTCCGCGTCTTGCGCGCGCGGGTACCCAGAATGACCTTGTTGTCAAACACCAGCTGCACGCCCCATGCGCCGTCGCTGACCGCGTAGACGAACGCGCGGTAGAGGTTGTTGCGCGCGTCGGTATCGCGGTTGTAGATGGACTTCTGGCTGCCGGTCAGCACAACGGGCTTCGCGCTGTTCTGCACCATGTAGCTGAGCGCCGCGGCGGTGTAGGCCATCGTGTCTGTGCCGTGGGCGATGACAAAGCCGTCGTAGGCATCATAATTTTCTTTGATGCAGCGCACAATGCTCTGCCACTGCGCGGGGCCGACGTTCGTCGAATCCAGGTTGAACACCTGCACAGCGCTGACCTCGCACAGGTCAGCCAGCTCGGGCACGCAGGCCAGCAGCTCCTCTGACGTGATGGCCGGGGCCAGCCCGCCCGCCGCCGTAGGGCGGCTTGCAATCGTCCCGCCTGTGGCGAGAAGCAGAATTTTTTTCATCAAAGTACCTCTTTGGCTTCCCCCTCGGGGGAAGCTGTCCGCAAAGCGGACTGATGAGGGCAGAGTCCGCCTTATAGCCAATTAACGGGTAATATCCGGTGACTTTCCCCTCATCCGCCCTCGGTCGGGGCCTCGGGCACCTTCCCCCAAGGGGGAAGGCTCCTCTCATTTCACTCCGCCCACATCAGATGCCGCTCCGCGACGACCTGGGCGTCCAGTGTGCGCGGACCTGCCGTAAAGCGCACGGTCACGCGGCGGCCCGCAACGCTTTCCACAGTGCCGGGGCCAAAGACGGCATGCCGCACATGGGCACCGACGGCGGTGATGCTGTCCACATCCACGGGCGGCAGCGGGGCGCGTACCGCGGGCGGGGGTGTGCGGCGGCCCGCGGGCTCGGCGTCGTGGCGTTTGCGGTGGCCGGGCAGACCGGACAGCACCTCATCCACAAAGGTCGAGCGCTCCGCCGCGCAGTCAAACAGCACCAACTGCTGCCGCGCGCGGGTCATGGCCACGTAAAACAGCCGCCGGTCCTCCTCATACTGCTGTGTCTCACCGGGCGTGCGGCAGCACAGCTCTGGCTTGGCGGGCAGAATGCCGTCCAGCACATCCAACAAAATGACCCGGTCATATTCCAGCCCCTTGGCCGAGTGGATCGTCGAAAGCAAAAAACTGCACCCGGGCGGATTCTCATGGTTTTGTATGATGCTGCGCAGCTTTTCCAGCCGCCGCAGCAGGTGCCGCGGCGTCGGCTCCTGTGCGCCGAGCATTTCCAGCACGGCCAGCTTTGTGCGGTCCATGCCGCTTTTGTCCAGATATTTGCCGTAGCCCAGCTGGTCGGCCAGGAAACGCACCGCATCGTCCGCGGCCATTTTGGGCAGACGCGCCAGACCGTCCGCCACGTCAGCCATGGCGGCGCGGGTGCGCGGACGGATGCTGTCCTCATTCAGCAGGGCCGTCCAGCAGCCCTGCCCGTACTGCCGCGCCTGATTGCAGGCAAACAGCGCCTGTGCGCGGGTGACGGGCACGCCGAATTTGTAGTAGCAGCGCAGAAAAGTTTCCCCATCCGCGGGGTGTGCGGCCAGCGTGAAAATATCGGTCACATCGCGGACGATCTTGTTGGTAAAAAAGGTCTGGTCCACCGCTTTGCAGGCGTAGGGGATGCCCCGCCGCTCGCACAGGTCGATGATGGGCAGTGCGCTCTCGTGGTTGCGGAACAGCACCGCCGTCCCGGTATCGCAGTGCTGCGCCGTCTCAAACAAGAATGGCAGCTGGTCGGCGCGGCGCGGCACGGTAACGATCTGCAGCGGTGCGCCGGGGCCCTGCGTCGGCGCGATGGTCTTGGGGCGGCGATAGCGGTTGCGCGCCACAAAGCGGTTGGCAGCCTCCAGAATCGGCTCTGTGGAGCGATAGTTCTGCTCCATCAGCAAAATCTGTGCGCCGGGATAGGTCTTCTCAAAGTCCATCAGCGCCTGGGGGTAGGCGGCGCGGAAGCCGTAAATGCTCTGGTCCTCGTCGCCGACCATAAAGATATTGCCGCTTTCCTGCGCCAGCACGCGGATAATTTCATGCTGTACCTTGGACGTATCCTGCGACTCATCGACGCAGAAATACTTGTACCGTTTGCGGAATGCCGCCGCAACCGCGGGCGCACCGCGCAGGATTTGCAGCGCAAAGCAGAGCTGGTCGTCGTAGTCCATTTTGTGCGCGGCCTTCAGCGCCTTCTGGTAGCCGCGGTACAGGTCGGGCAGATTCTCAATTTCGGTTTCCAGCTCGTCCAATTCCGCGTCGGTCATGCACATATTTTTAATGTAGGTGATGGCCGTGCGCAGATCCTTGACCGTGCTCTCGGCGGGGTACTCGTGGTTTGTGTCCTGCCATAGCCGCATGAGCAGCGGCGTAGTCTCGCTCTCATTGCGGATGAGCTCCGGCGGGGTACGGCCATACATGCGGCTGTACAGCGCGATGATGCGCGCCGCCACACCGTTGATGGTGCGGAACTCCAGCCGTGCGGCCAATTCGCCGCCGAACCGCGCCGCGAACCGGGTGCGCATCTCCTGCGTGGCGGCGACGGTGTAGGTCATTGTCAGGATGGCTTCCGGCGCAATGCCGCAGACCTCGGTCATATAGCCAAGCCGGGTGATGAGCACGGTGGTTTTGCCGCTGCCCGGCACCGCCAGCAGCAGCACCGGGCCGTTGACCGCCTCCACCGCCGCGCGCTGCTGGTCGTTCAGGGCCGCCAGATGGGCCGTTTCAAATATAGCCTTGTCCATGGCAGCTCCTTTCGTGCAGTATAAATCGCCGCGCAGCAGGGGCCGCACATGTGCGGCCCGCAGCTTCACGGGGGACGCCTGCTTATGGGCAGGCCGCGGGCCGGGCATGCCCGGCCCCTACAGTGTTTTCCTATTGTACCATACATCCCGCACAAAAGCAAAGCAGCCGGTCCATGCCCTCCTTGCCGAGCAGTAATTGCGTGCGTGAAAACCGGTTTAACATGTATCGTTCCTCTCTCGCCCGTAAACGAGTTCTATGGGCAAAGCCGCGGGCCGGGCATGCCCGGCCCCTACTTCTCTATATCCCTACTATGCAGATGTGATTATAAATGTCAACCTTGCAAAGTGTAAAAACCTGCAGCGTTTCAGCCCGCGTATTTTGTCACCCCCAAGTCTTGGATAAACGCGCACACTGTGGTACAATATGTAAGAAAGAGCAAACTCCCCATAACCAAAGGACGTCACCATGAAACAAGGCAATTTGAATATACGCTGCACCGAAGATTACGCGGTGCTGTACTGGGATAAACCCGCCGCCGCGCCCAGCGGGGCGGAATACACGGTCTCCCTGAACGGTGAGGCCATTGGCCGCACAGACCGCACCCATTTTACGATAGAGGGGCTGAGCTACGGCAGTGCCTTCCGGGTGGACGTGGTCAGCGGCAGCTACTGCATCGGCTCGGCCACGCTGCAGTTCGGCAGGGAAAAACGCCGCATCGACATTACCGCCGCGCCCTACTTCTGCAAGGGCGACGGCCATATCCTGAACACCGACAATTTACAGCGGGCCATCAACGACTGCGGCGCGGACGATATTCTGTACGTGCCGGCGGGCGATTTCCTGACCGGCGCACTGCGGCTGCACAGCGATCTGGAAATTTATCTGGCCAAGGGCGCGGTCCTGCAGGGCACAACGAACATTCACGACTATTCGCCCCGCATCCCCAGCCGGTTTGAGGGCACCGAGATGCGCTGCTACTCAAGCCTTTTGAACGCGGGCGACATGAACCACAAGACCGGCCCGAACTGCCGCAATATCATCATCCGCGGCAGAGGCACGATCTGCGGCGGCGGGCAGGAGCTGGCCCGCAAGATCATTGAGGACGAGCGTGCCCGCATCAAGAGCTTTCTGGACGACAACCGGGAGCTCGTCGAAAGCTGCGAGAACAGCGACACGATCCCGGGCCGCGTCCGCCCGCGGCTTATCAATTTAAGCAACTGTGAGAACGTCTGGATCAGCGGTATCACGCTGAAAAACGGCCCGTCCTGGAATGTCCACATGATTTACTGCGACGACATCCAGACCGACCACTGCACCTTTGTGTCCGAGGGCGTCTGGAACGGCGACGGCTGGGACCCGGATTCCTCAACGAACTGCACGCTGTTTGCGTCGGAGTTCTCCACGGGGGACGACGCTGTCGCCATCAAGAGCGGCAAAAACCCCGAGGGCAACGAAATCAACCGTCCCTGCGCGCATATCCGGGTGTTTGACTGCCGCAGTGACTGCGGCCACGGCATCTGCATCGGCAGCGAGATGAGCGGCGGCGTGGAGGACGTGCAGATCTGGGACTGCGATCTGGCAAACTCGCTGTCCGGCATCGAGATCAAGGCCACGCCCAAGCGCGGCGGCTATGTGCGCGGCGTGACCGTGCGGGACTGCATCACGCCCCGCGTCATGCTGCACAGCGTACCGTACAATGACGACGGTGTGCCCGCCGGTGCCCCGCCGAAGCTCGAGCACTGTTTCTTTGAGCGGCTGACCCTGACCGCCGAGGTGCTGGACCATGACCGCAGCCGGCACGGTGCCGCCCCGATCGAGATCGCAGGCTTTGACAAGCCGGGCTATGAGGTCGAGGACATTGTCTTTAAGGATATTACCATCACCAAGCCGTCCGTCGCCCTGCCGCTGGGGCTGTGCAAGGGTGTGACGCTGAGCAATCTTGCGTGTGTGAAGGAATAAGCCTAAAGCCTCCCCACTTTATGAACAAATCTTAAAACTTCCTTACACCCTCTTGCACCGCGGTGCAGGAGGGTGTATTATTATCACGCTTTAATAATTAACATAAGCCAACTATTAACAGGAGGTGTTCACCAATGGGCACTGAAACCCCTTCTCTGAGCGGGGTGTTCCGCTTTGTGGCGCGGCTGCACACACTGTCCAGGCGCGGGATGCGCATGGCACTGGCCGGGCAGCCCAAATGCCGCTATGGCATGCTGCAAAGTCTGTACAATCTCATTGAGCAGCACGGCTGCGACGGCGCGATCTATGTCTCGGACATTGCGCGGCAGATGCACCAGCCTATGCCGGCGATTTCCCGCGGGCTGCGTCAGATGGAGCAGGACGGCCACATCGTCCGCGAGACCGACCCAAAGGACCGCCGCAAGACGCTGGTGCGCATCACCCCGGCAGGGGAGCGCGCCCGCAAAGCCAATGAGCAGGCCATGAACGACTACTTTGCCCGCATCATGGCGCGGCTGACCCCGGAGCAGCTGGCGCAGGCCAACGCCGTAAAGGACGCTCTGCTCGCCGCCATCGAGGCCGAGAACGCCGCTATGAAAACCGATTTGAAAGGAGAACCCCCGCATGACGAAAATTTTTAAGCAGCTGGGGCGGCACTGGGCGGCCTGCCTGGCCGTCGTTGTGCTGCTCATCGTGCAGGCATACTGCGATTTAAGCCTGCCCGACTACACAAGCAAAATTGTGGACACCGGCATCCAGCAGGGCGGCATTGAAAGCCCCGTGCCCGACACCGTCCGCAGCACAACGCTGCAGGCGCTCGAGCTGCTCATGTCCGAGGACGACGCCGCACTGACGGACGAAGCCTACTCCGACCCCGACGCGGACGGTGTGCGCACACTGAAGCCGGATGCGGACACCGCCGCGCTGGAAAATGCGTTCACAACGCCGGACGTTGTGCTGTACATGGCCGCGGCAAAGAATGCCGCCACTGCCGCCGGTACCACCGACACCGTGGCCCCCACGGCCTATGACCTCGACGCCGTCGCCACGCAGCTGGCCGCCGCGTCCCAGGCCCCCGGCGCACGGGAAATGCTGCAGAGCCAGCTGACGGACGGTCTCGCCCAGCTGGACGAGACCGTCGCCGACAGCCTGTCCAGCCAAGCCATGCTGCTCGTCGCGCTGGAATATGACGCTCAGGGCATTGCCCATGACGTGCAAATGTCCTATCTGCTGCGCACGGGCGGCCAGATGCTGGCTTTAACGCTGCTCATGGTTGCCGTGGCCGTCGCCGTAGGCTTTATCGCGTCCCGCGTCTCCGCCGCCATTGGCCGTGACCTGCGCCGCGACGTGTTCAGGACCGTCGTCGGCTACTCCAACGCCGAAATCGAAAAATTTTCCACTGCTTCGCTGATTACCCGCACCACGAACGACATCCAGCAGGTGCAGTTCGTCTGCGTGATCCTGCTGCGCATGGTGGCCTACGCGCCCATTTTGGGCATCGGCGGCATTATGCACGTTGCCAGCGGCAACACGGGGCTGGAATGGATCATCTTTGTGGCCGTGGCCGCACTGCTGGCGCTCATCGCCGTTTTGATGAACGTAGCCATGCCGAAATTCAAGCAGATGCAAGTTTTGGTGGACCGGCTGAACCTTGTCAGCCGCGAAATCCTGACCGGCATTATGCCCATCCGCGCGTTCAGCCGCGAGGCATTTGAGGAAAAGCGCTTTGACAGGGCCAACACCGACCTGATGAAGACCCAGCTGTTCACCAACCGCACGATGGTCGCCATGATGCCGTTTATGACGCTCATCATGAACGGCACGAGCCTGCTCATCGTCTGGTTCGGCGGCAAGGCGATGGATCTGGGCAGCATGCAGGTGGGTGAGATGATCGCGTTCATCACCTACACGATGCAGATCGTCATGTCGTTCCTCATGCTCTCGATGGTCGCCGTCATGCTGCCCCGCGCCGGTGTGGCTGCGGACCGCATTGACGAGGTCATCAAGACCCCCTCGACCATCCATGACCCTGCTGCGCCCAAGGCACTGCCCGCGGACGGCACCCACGGCGTTGTGGCGTTCCATGACGTCAGCTTCCGCTATCCCGGCTCCGACGAGGACGCGCTCGAGCACATCAGCTTCACGGCCAGACCCGGCGAGACAACGGCCATCATCGGCTCCACGGGCTGCGGCAAATCTACGCTGCTCAACCTGATCCCGCGCTTCTACGATGTGACCGAGGGCAGCGTGACGATTGACGGCGTTGACGTGCGCGACATGACCCAGGCACAGCTGCACGACGAGCTGGGCTATGTACCGCAGAAGGGCGTGCTGTTCAGCGGCACGATCACATCCAACCTGAAGTTCGGCGGCGACCACATCACCGACGCCGACGCAGAGCAAGCCGCCGAGATTGCACAGGCCACGGAGTTCATCTCCGCTAAGCCCGAGGGCTTCGACAGCCCGATTGCCCAGGGCGGCAGCAACGTCTCCGGCGGGCAGAAGCAGCGCCTTTCGATTGCCCGCGCCATTGCCAAGCACCCGCAGATCTATCTGTTTGACGACAGCTTCTCGGCGCTGGACTACAAGACCGACGTGGCGCTGCGCCGTGCGCTGAAGGCTAAAACCGACAACGCCACGGTCATTATTGTGGCGCAGCGCATCTCCACCGTGCTGCACGCGAACCAGATCCTGGTGCTGGATGAGGGCCGCATCGTCGGCAAGGGCACCCATGCCCAGCTGATGGAAAGCTGCCCCGCGTATCAGGAAATTGCGCGCAGCCAGCTGAGCCAGAAGGAACTGAATTTGCAGAAGGAGGGTGAGTGATATGCCAAGACCCGGACGCATGACGACGGAGCGCGCCAAGGACTTCAAGGGCACGCTGCGCCAGCTGCTGGCCGCCATGAGCAAGTATAAGCTGTCGCTGGTCGTCGTCATTGTTTTTGCTGTTCTGTCAACCATTTTCAACATTGCAGGGCCGAAGATCCTGGCCAAGGCCACCACGGCGCTGGCCACCGGCTGGATCGCCAAGCTGCGCGGCGTGGGCGGCATCGACTTTGCCTACATCGGCAAGGTGCTGCTGTTCCTGCTGGGCATGTACCTGCTGTCTGCGGCGTTCAGCTTCATTCAGGGCTGGCTCATGTCCGGCCTGTCGCAGAAGGTCTGCTACGACTTCCGCGACCAGATCAGCAAAAAGATCAACCGCCTGCCGCTGGCCTACTTTGAAAAGCGCACCGTCGGCGAGGTGCTGTCCCGCATTACAAACGACGTGGACACGCTGGGCCAGAGCCTGAACCAGAGCGTGACCCAGCTGATCACCAGCGTTGCAACGATGGTCGGCGTGCTCATCATGATGCTGTCCATCAGCCCTAAAATGACGTTGATCGCCCTGCTGATCCTGCCGGTCTCGCTGGCGCTGGTGCTGGTGGTCGTCAAGTTCAGCCAGAAGTATTTCAAGGCGCAGCAGGCGACACTGGGCGTTGTCAACGGTCAGGTCGAGGAGGTCTACTCCGGCCACAACGTCATCAAGGCGTTCAACCGCGAGGCCGCCGTGCTGGACGACTTCAACGCCGCAAACGATAAGCTGTACGAATCCGCGTGGAAATCGCAGTTTTTGTCCGGTCTGATGCAGCCCATCATGAACTTTGTGGGCAACTTGGGCTATGTGGCCGTTGCCATCGTCGGCAGCATTTTTGCCGCAGCGGGCGCCATCACCATCGGCGATATTCAGGCATTCATCCAGTACGTCAAGAACTTCACCCAGCCCATCCAGCAGCTGGCGCAGGTGTCCAACATGCTGCAAAGCATGACCGCCGCCGCCGAGCGCGTCTTTGAATTTTTGAACGAGCCCGAGGAGGACCAACTGGCCGACCCCGCCCGCCGCGCCGACCCCGCCTGCATCGACGGTCAGGTCACGTTTGACCATGTAAAGTTCGGCTACACACCGGAAAAGACCGTCATCCACAATTTCAGCTGCAATGTCAAGCCCGGCCAGAAGGTCGCCATCGTCGGCCCCACCGGCGCGGGCAAGACCACAATGGTCAAGCTGCTCATGCGGTTCTATGATGTGGATTCCGGCGAAATTTTGCTGAACGGCCACAACGTCAGGGACTTTGACCGCAGCGACCTGCGCGAGGGCTTCGGCATGGTGCTGCAGGATACCTGGCTGTTCAAGGGCACGATCATGGAGAACATCCGCTATGGCCGTCTGGATGCCACGGACGAGGAGGTCATTGCCGCCGCGAAGGCTGCAAACGCCGACCACTTTATCCGCACGCTGCCCGGCGGCTACCAGATGGAGCTGAACGAGGACGCCTCCAACGTCAGCCAAGGCCAGAAGCAGCTTTTGACGATTGCCCGCACGATTTTGGCTGACAACCGCATCCTGATCCTCGATGAGGCGACATCGAGCGTTGACACCCGTACCGAGCAGCGCATCCAGACGGCTATGGACCGCCTGATGCAGGGCCGCACGAGCTTCGTCATCGCGCACCGCCTTTCCACCATCCGCGATGCCGATTTGATCCTGGTCATGCGCGAGGGCGACATTGTCGAGCAGGGCACCCACGACGAGCTGATCGAAGCCGGCGGGTTCTATGCCGATTTGTACAACAGTCAGTTTGAGGATGTGACGGCTTGACAAATTGACGCAGGTTGGTTCTAAGGCTTCCCCCGCGGGGGAAGCTGTCCGCGAAGCGGACTGATGAGGGCAAAGCTCCCGCAGCCACCCATTTATGAGCAATATCCGCAGGGTCGCCCTCATCCGGCCCTGCGGGCCACCTTCCCCCGCGGGGGAAGGCTTTTCTTTTATTGACACCCCTGCTATAATAGAACCAAAGGGGGCTTTATCCATGGATTACACGCAACTTACCGCGCAGGCACGGCAGGCCACGGAAGAACTGCTCGAAGCTGCGCACCTTGAAACAGGGGACATTTTTGTGGTCGGCTGCTCCAGCAGCGAGATCATGGGCGGGCGCATCGGCAAGGATTCCAGCATGGTGGCTGCCGCTGCCGTGCTGGCGGGCGTGCTGCCGCCATTGCAGGAGCAGGGCGTCTATCTGGCAGCCCAGTGCTGTGAGCATCTGAACCGTTCTATTGTCATTGAGCGCGAGGCCGCGAAGGCCAACGGCTATCAGATCGTCTCGGCCATTCCGCAGCCCCACGCGGGCGGCAGCTGGGCCACGAACTGCTGGCAGCGCTTTAACGACCCCGTCCTTGTGGAGGAGGTCAGGGCCGCCGCGGGCATGGACATCGGCGGTACGCTGATCGGTATGCACCTGCGCCGCGTGGCTGTACCGGTGCGCTTGTCGATGGACCACATCGGGCAGGCAATTCTGCTCTGTGCCCGCACCCGTCCGCCGTTCATCGGCGGTTCCCGCGCCGTTTACAGTCAGGAGGAAGTGCGATGATTCCCGAAGCCCAGAAGCAGCAGATGGCCGAGGCCGTCGCGAAGATCCGTGAGACGATGGCTGCTGCCGCCAAGGCCGCAGGCCGCGACCCGGCAGAGGTGCGCCTTTGCGCCGCCTGCAAGACCCGCACGGTGGAGGAGGTGCGCTACAGCGCCGACCTGCCCATTGACCTGTTCGGTGAAAACCATGTGCAGGAGCTGGTCGAAAAGACCGACGCGAACGCCTACAACGGCAAGCCCGGGCACTTCATCGGGCATTTACAGACGAACAAGGTCAACAAGGTCGTAGGCCGCGCCGCGCTGATCCAGAGCGTGGACAGCACGCGCCTTTTGGATAAGATCGATGCCGCCGCGGCCCGTCTGGGGCTGGTGCAGGACATTCTCGTCGAGATCAACATCGGCGAGGAGGCCAGCAAAAGCGGCGTGGACGCCGACAGCCTGTTCCCGCTTTTGGAGGCTGCCGCCGCCAGAGAGCACATCCGTCTGCGCGGCCTGATGGCGATCCCGCCCGCCGACGCCGACGACACCGAGACCCGCCGCTTTTTTGCACAGATGCGGGAGCTTTTGGCCAGAGCCGACGCCCGGCACTATGACCGGGCACAGATGGACATTCTGTCCATGGGCATGAGCCACGACTACGCCGCCGCCATCGCCGAGGGCGCGACCATCGTCCGCGTCGGCACGGCGATTTACGGCGCACGGGATTACAGCAAAAAGGCATAATTTCAGGCTTCCCCCGCGGGGGAAGCTGTCCGCGAAGCGGACTGATGAGGGCAAAGCTTCCGCAGCCACCCGTTCACGGGATTTCGCCGCAGACTCGCCCCTCATCCGGCCCTTCGGGCCACCTTCCCCCTCGGGGGAAGGCTTTTTTATTTTCTCCCCCTGTATTCCCGCGGCGTCATCCCATACCGCTTTTTGAACAGACGGTTGAAGTAGGACAAATTCTCAAATCCGCATTGCTCCGCAATCGCCAGCACGGTGTCGCTGCCGCTGCGCAGGGCATCGGCGGCGGCGTTCAGGCGTTGCTCGTTCAGGTATTCGGTAAAGCCCTGGCCGGTCATTTTCTTGAACCAGCGCATAAAATGGCTGGGGCTGCATCCGCAGGCCGCCGCTGCGTCGGTCACATGCAGCGCCCCCGCGTAGCCCTCATTCACAAGCTGCACCACGGTTTTCAGCCGCCGGGTATCGGGGGTATCGGCAGGGGGCAGGTCTCCGGCGCGGCCCACCAGCGCCGCCAGAAACAGCAGCAGCTCGCCCTTTATACAGAGTTCATATCCCACGTCTTTGATCTTGTTGAATTCCTCCGCCGCGTGCAGGCACCGCACCGCCCAGTTGTAGCCCCAGTCTTCCGGGCCAAGGCGCATGGGCAGAGCCAGACGTCCGCTCTGCAGCGGCAGCAGGTACTTCTCGGCACAGATGTCACCGGCGCCGCCCAGCAGCTCCAGCTCAAAGATGATGTTCTCATATTCCATTGCCTCACCGGGCAGCTGGCGCAGGGCGTGCAGTACGCCGGGGGCAAACACGTAAATGTCGCCCGCCTGTGCCGTGTAGGTCGTCAGCCCGGCCTGCACGATGCCGCGCCCTTTTTTGACAAAGACCAGCTCCATGCTGTCCTGCCAGTGCAGCGCCACCTGCGGGAAGTCCTTCGGGATCGTGCACGGGTAGATATTGAACGGGAACCACGCGGCCCCGTGTTGCTTTGCTTCGCGTAAACGCTCTTGTTTCGCCATATTTTCACCTCACATGATAGTATTGTACCATAAGTTGCGGGTATTTTGCAAGTCAGATGCACGTTTTGTGTGGTATAACCAAGTTGTACCCAAGAAGCTCATACACAAATGGAGGGAACCTCTTATGAATATGACTGCTGCGATGGAAGCCAGAACCAACAAGCCCCTGACCGCCTGCACCGACCAGGAAATCTATCTGGCCCTGCTGGACATCGTCCGCGAACAGAGCACCGCCCGCGTCCGTCCCGTCACGGGCCGCAAGCTCTACTATATCAGCGCCGAGTTTCTGATCGGCAAGCTGCTGTCCAACAACCTTATCAATTTAGGGCTGTACGACGACACCCGCGCCGCGCTGGCCGCTGCCGGGAAAAACCTATCCGATATTGAGGAGGTCGAGCCGGAGCCAAGCCTTGGCAACGGCGGGCTGGGCCGTCTGGCCGCCTGTTTCCTTGACTCCCTCGCCACGCTGAACCTGCCCGGCGACGGTGTCGGCCTGCGGTATCACTTCGGCCTGTTCCACCAGTCCTTCAAGGACGGCGTCCAGAATGAGCTGCCCGACCCGTGGCTGACCGCCCACTCCTGGGCGGAAAAAACGGATACGGTCTATCCCGTCGAGCTGGCCGGCAAGACCTACAGCGCCCGTCTGTACAAGCTGGCCGTCACGGGCTACGAGGGCCGCACGAACACGCTGAATCTGTTCGATCTCGACACCATTGATGAGAGCATCGTCCACGACGGCATCACGTTCGACAAGACCGACATCGACAAAAACCTGACGCTTTTCCTGTATCCCGATGACTCCGATGAGGCCGGACGCCGTCTGCGCGTCTACCAGCAGTACCTGATGGTTTCCGCCGGGGCCCAGCTGATTCTGGCCGAGTGTGCCGCCCGCGGCTGTGATTACCACGATCTGGCCGACTACGCCGCCATCCAGATCAACGACACCCACCCCAGCATGGTTATCCCCGAGCTGATCCGCCTGCTGGGGGAGAAGGGCATCGACTTTGACGAGGCCGTCGAGATCGTCACAAAGACCTGTGCCTACACGAACCACACCATTCTGGCCGAGGCGCTCGAAAAGTGGCCCCGCGCCTATCTGGACGCCGTCGTGCCGCAGCTCATGCCCATCATTGAAAAGCTCGACACGCTGGCCCGCACCCGCACCACCGACGAGAGTCTGGCCATCATCGACGGGGACGACCGCGTTCACATGGCCCACATGGACATCCACTTCACCCACTCGACGAACGGCGTTGCCCATCTGCACACCGAAATCCTGAAAAACAGCGAGCTGCACGGCTTTTACCAGCTCTACCCCGAAAAATTCAACAATAAGACCAACGGCATCACCTTCCGCCGCTGGCTGCTGGAGTGCGACCCGGCACTGACCGCCGAGATCGAAAAGCTCATCGGTTCCGGCTTCCGCAAGGACGCCGCCGAGCTTGAAAAACTGCTGCCCTACACGGAAAATGTCGATATTTTGCAGCAGTTCTCCGCCGTCAAGGCGCAGAACAAGCGCGCACTGGCCGACTGGCTGCACCGCACGCAGAACATCACCGTTGACCCGGATGCAATGTTCGACATCCAGTCCAAGCGCCTGCATGAGTACAAGCGCCAGCAGCTGAACCTGCTCTACCTGATCCACCAGTATCATGAGATCAAGGCCGGGCATTTGCCCGCCACGCCGCTGGTCAGCATCTTCGGTGCCAAGGCCGCCCCGGCGTACACGATTGCCAAGGACATCATCCACGCCCTGCTGACCCTGTCTAAGGTCATTGCGGCAGATCCGGTCGTGTCGAAGTATCTGCAGGTTGTCTTTGTGGAAAACTACAACGTCACCGCCGCTGAGAAGCTCATCCCCGCTTGCGACCTGTCGGAGCAGATCTCGCTGGCCTCCAAGGAGGCGTCCGGCACCGGCAACATGAAGTTCATGCTCAACGGTGCGCTGACGCTGGGCACGATGGACGGTGCGAACGTCGAGATCTCTCAGCAGGTCGGCGATGAGAACATCTATATCTTCGGCCAGACGTCCGACCAGGTCATCCACCGCTATGAGATGGGCGACTATCAGGCCAGCCAGTGGGTGGAGGGTGACCCCAACATCCGCCGCGCCGTCGATTTCCTCGTCGGGCCGGAGATGCTGGCCGCCGGGCATGAGGAAAACCTGCGCCGCCTGCACGACGAGCTGGTCTGGAAGGACTGGTTCCAGACGCTGCCCGACTTCAACGCCTATGTGGTGCGCAAGGGTCAGGCCCTGAGCGACTACGCCTGCGACCCGCTGGGCTGGCGCAAAAAGTGCGTCATCAACATTGCCAAGGCCGGCCTGTTCAGCAGTGACCGCACGATTGCCGAGTACAACAAGGACATCTGGCATCTGGGCGAGTAATCCACCTCTATAAGCAACCGCATCCCCTGTCCGCACGGGCAGGGGATTTTTGCTTGTGTATGGCTTCTTTACATGGGATGCCGGATGCAGAGGTTTCCGCTGGGCGGTGAAACGTTTCCCTTGCAAACTGTCGCTCCACCTGCTACAATAAATGCAGACTATTTGTAAGGAGCGATCACCCATGAACTGGCATCAGGCCTGTGAGCTGCCCTATTACCACGGCAGCGACCTCGGCGCAAATCCAACGGCGGAGGAAACCACCTTCAAGCTGTGGGCTCCCACTGCCTGCGGGGTCGTGGTCTGCCTGTATGCCACCGGCACCGACGCCGAGCCGGGCGCGAAAGAGCTGGGCGTACACGAAATGCGCCGCGGCGATGGCGGCATCTGGGCCATTGTGCTGCCCGGCAACCTGCACGGGACGTATTACATCTACCGCATCTACTTCCCGGATGGCCGCGTGCATGAGGTCGTGGACCCCTACGCCCGCAGCGCCGGGGCCAACGGCACCCGCGGCATGGTGGTTGACCTGACACAGGCCGCCCCCGACGGCTGGGAGCAGGACCGGCGCCCCGAAATCCCGGCCCACGCCCGCAGCGTGTGGGAGGTGCATGTGGCGGACTTTTCCGCTGACGGGCACAGCGGTGTGCGCCCGGAGTGGCGCGGCAAGTTCATGGGCTTCACGCCCGATGACTCCACGCTGGACAACGACGGCGAACACCCGACCTGCCTGAATTATCTGAAAAATCTGGGCATCAGCCATGTGCAATTACAGCCCATCTACGACTACGCCACGGTGGACGAGTCCCGCCCCGACGGCGGCTACAACTGGGGCTACGACCCGCAGAACTACAACGTACCCGAGGGCAGCTTTGCCACCGACCCGTTCCACGGCGAGGTGCGCGTCAAGGAGTGCCGCGCCATGGTCGCCGCGCTGCACCGCGCGGGGCTGGGCGTCGTGATGGACGTCGTCTACAACCACACCTACCACGGCGAGAGCAATCTGGAGCGCACCGTGCCCGGCTACTGGAACCGCCGCTGGCCCAACGGCATGATGACCAACGGCTCCGGCTGCGGCTGTGACCTGGCCAGCGAGCGCCCGATGGTGCGCAAATACGTGGTCGAGTCGGTGCTGTACTGGGCCACAGCCTACCACATCGACGGTTTCCGCTTTGACCTGATGGCGCTGGAAGACGTGGACACGATGAACGCCATCCGCGCCGCGCTGGACAGTCTGCCCGGCGGCGAGAGTATTTTACTGTACGGCGAGCCCTGGATGGGCGGCGGCACGAACCTTGAAGGCGGCGCACGCCCCGCCGACAAGCGCGCCCTCGACGCGCTGCATGAGCGCATCGGATTTTTCTGCGATGACACGCGGGACTGCATCAAGGGCAACGTCTTTGACGCGGCCAACGCGGGCTATGTCAACGGCGCACCGCAGCATGGCTACGATGTGCTGCACTCGATCAGCGCGTGGCGCAGCGGCGCACACGGCTTCTGGCCCAAGCGCGCCGGGCAGGTCGTGCAGTACGTCTCCGCCCACGACAACTACACGCTCTGGGACAAGCTGGCCGCCGTGGGCCGCCGCGGCGATTACGACTGCCCCGACGCCGATTTGCTGGCACAGAACCGCATGACGGCGGGCATCTACCTGACCTGCCAGGGTCTGCCCTTTATGCAGGCGGGCGAGGAGTGGGGCCGCACCAAGCACGGCGACCACAACAGCTACAAGGGGCCGCTGGCCACGAACCGGCTGGACTGGACCCGCGCCCACCGCCCGGAGTTTGCCGCGCTGACGGCGTTTTACCGCGGCATGCTGGCCATCCGCCGCGCCTATCCGCGGCTGAGCGGCGCGGCAGGGGAGCCGGAGCCGTTTATTCTGGCGCTGCCGGGCTGGCTCATCGGCTTTGTGCCGGAGAACGACGGCACGGCCACGGTGGGTCAGCTGGCCGTCTACTACAACCCCGAGCGCACCCGCCAGTGGGCCAGCCTGCCCGCCGGTACCTGGCGCAAAGTAAGCGACGGCGTCCACGCCGGTGTGACCCCCTTCGGCCCCTGTTTCCGGGATGCGTTGGAGCTGGCCCCGACGAGCGTGACGGTGCTGGTGGCGGAGTAAAAGTATAATCACGTTTCATGGGAGAGGGAGAGCCTCTCCCTTTTTGTTTGTCGTCCCATTTATTGTGGTCTTGTAGGGAGGGGTCTTGACCCCTCCGCGGGGCGTCGAGGACGCCGCCCCCTACAGTGTGGTAACTTGTCATTTTGTTCACAAAAACTTTGTTTGACAGACTGTCCAATTTCCCTGTATAATAGACTTATACGTTATACGATTTGTAGAATAGCCCGCCGCTGCTACAAAGTGTTTACCACACACGGACAGAAAAGGGAAAGGGAGGCCGTCACCATGAGCGACTACGCAGCCATTGAAAAGGAAGCCCGCATTTTTACCGAGGAATGTGTCACCAACAACCGCATTGATCCCACGCTGTTTGCCCAATACGACATCAAGCGCGGTCTGCGCGACAAAAACGGCAAGGGCGTGCTGGCGGGCATCACGAACATTTCCCGCATCGACGCCTTTGAGGAGCACGACGGCCAGAAGGTTCCCTGCGAGGGCAAGCTCTGGTACCGCGGCTACAACGTCTATGACCTGATCCGCGGTCTGCGCGGCAAGCGCTATGCGTTTGAGGGCGCGGCCTATCTGCTGCTGCTCGGCGACCTGCCGAACAAAGAGCAGCTCGAGAGCTTCACCGCCTGCCTTGCCAAATGCCGCGACCTGCCGACAAACTTTGTGCGCGACGTCATCATGAAGGCCCCCAGTCACGACCTGATGAACTCGCTGACCCGCAGCGTTCTGACGCTGGCCAGCTACGATGACGACATCGGCAAGACCGACCTGCAGACCCAGCTGGAACAGTGCATCAAGCTCATCAGCGTTTTCCCGATGCTGGCGGTCTACGGCTACCACGCCTACAATTACTATGAGTGCGGCGGCAGCATGTACATCCACCGCCCCGACCCGAGCCTGTCCACGGCGGAAAACCTGCTGAAGATGCTGCGTCCCGACCAGAAGTACACCGACCTCGAGGCCCACGTGCTGGACATTGCCCTGCTGCTGCACATGGAGCACGGCGGCGGCAACAACTCGACCTTCACGACCCGCGTCGTCACCTCGTCCGGGTCGGACACCTACTCCGTCATCGCGGCGGCGCTTTCCAGCCTGAAGGGTCCCAAGCACGGCGGCGCGAACATCAAGGTCATGAAGATGATGGACGACATCCGCGCCCACGTCGCCGACCCGCTGGACGAGGAGGCCATGGCTGATTATCTGGGCCGCATTGTGGACCGCCAGGCGTTCGACCAGAAGGGCCTGATCTACGGCATGGGCCATGCGGTCTACTCGCTGAGCGACCCGCGCGCGGTGGTGTTCAAGAGCTTTGTCCACCAGCTGGCCGACGCCAAGGGCCGCAGCCGCGACTTTGAGTATTATAATACGATCGAGCGGCTGGCCCCGCAGGTCATTGCCGAGAAGCGCCATATTTATAAGGGCGTCTCGACGAACGTGGACTTCTACTCCGGCTTTGTGTATGACATGCTGGGCATCCCGGTGGAGCTGTACACCCCGATCTTTGCGGTTGCGCGTATCGTCGGCTGGTCCGCCCACCGCATGGAGGAGCTTGTCAACGTGGATAAGATCATCCGCCCGGCCTACCAGAGCATCATGCAGACAAGGGAGTATGTGCCGCTGGAGGAGAGATAAAAGAGAAAAAGAGAGAAGAATTTTCACACAGGGCGAAGGTTCTTCTCTCTTTTTTTGGTATAAAGCCCCTTTTGGGGCTGCTTTGCAGGGCAGAGTCTTGCCCCCTCCGCGGCGGGGTGAGGGCACCCCGCCCTACATTCTCCCGGAAAAGGGGGCATAGGGGAGGGATTTATCCCTCCCGGGACGTGTACGGCATCCGCGGGGCGTCGGGGACGCCGCCCCCTACAACAGGTTACGTGAATCCATCCAAAACCACCTTCAGTTCTGCCCAGATGTTCTCCTGCGAGGCACTGTAACAAAGGCTATCCGTATAGGGACGGCAATAGACTTGGTACAAAATGCCGTCCTGCGCAAAGTAGGCTCTGGACTGGATGTAGGGGCTCGAGTTCGGGTTGCTTGTACAGTGGGGGATCAGCGCGGTGTTGCCGTTGGCCATAGGGTAGCTTTCACATTGCCACGTCAACCCGGCACTTTTTTGCCAATACAAATCCGTTGCCATCTCCTTGGGCGCATCCCCAAGATAGGCAACTGCCATGATTTCTACATTGTAGCCATCCAAAAGCACACCCGTGCGTAGGTAGAGCTTGTCCGGTGTATCGCCGCGCCCGATGGGGATAAATCCGGCGGGATATTCCTGAAATTTCGGCGTATAGGGCATGCCATCGTCATATTCATCCGGTATGTCAATCATGCCGGACGGATACATGGCAATCGACGGGAAAGTGCTTGTATCTCCCTCATCCAGCAGCGTGTTCTGCGCCAGCGGCAGACCAGTCGCGGCGGTCATTTCCACCCAGCTGTCGTACCCGCGTGCAGCCCGGGCGTACCAATCGGCGTAGTCCGCGTCGGTGGGGTGCAGCTGGCCGTTTATCTTGGCGTTCATCGGCAGCCAGCCATCGTCTGACATCTCCCCATTATGGTTTGCCACCATTCCCGCCAGCAAATCCTCATCCAGCGCAAAATACTGCCGCTCATACGTGATGGCGTACCCGGTGTTGGCCTCCGGCGCAAAGGACGGGCGCGGG
>OLRP01000667.1_pt1 | contig 30620 bp, 29 predicted proteins | sample 1672401 | NCBI WGS metagenome assembly OLRP01 (sample SAMEA3136682, study PRJEB25190) | human gut metagenome | reverse complement strand
GAGAACACGCCCCACGGCAAGATGAAAAAGCTCTATAAGGGCCAGAACGCGAGCACGCTTTTGCGGATAAAACTCTCAATGAAATCACCGACAATCTTTATAAATTCATGCGTTCGCTGCCGTTTCCTGAGCGTTGGATAGCAGAGGTACATAAAAACTTTACTGATGATAAGATTTTTGACAGCTTTATAAAAGATAATATATGTGTAGCTCAAAAAAAGCTGAAAGAAGCATTTTCAATGTATGAAGTTTTTGAAGAATATGCCTGCCGTAAAGAGATAGAGGGCATACCTTTTATAAAACATATCAAAATGAATGAAACTGCCGACAGTGACAGAGAACTTCTTCATAGGTTAAGAAAGCTTCTTGAAAGCGGCGATATAGATACTATTGCTAAGTCAGATTGGAAATTCAGCACCATAAAAAGATTTCCCACGAACAAGGCTTTCAATGCATCACTTGACGATGATATTCGCATTAGGTTCAAGGACAATTATGCCTTCTGTGCATCATACAGAAACAAATATAAAAGTAACGGAAGATGGAAATACAGGAACGGATTCCGGCAGTTCATCGGGAGACAGTGGTTCGGGTTCGCAGGCAGTGACAGAACCACAGCAGCCGGATACAGAGACACTACCGGATTATTATGAGGAAGATTACTATTACGGTGATGATTAGAGGAGGAAAAGGAAATGAGAAAAAGAACAAAGTGGTTATGCAGTGTATTGCTTGTAGCAGCAATTGGTCTGACAGGATGTGGACAGAAACAGAAGACAGAAAGTAGGGCAGAGAAATCTGATGAAAATCATTTTGTAGGAGAGTGGATTGTTGAGCCGGAGTATGCAATCAGCAAGGTTGGAGATGAAAATACGCTGTTTGTAGATGGAAGGGGAGAAAAAAAGGCAATCCTTGGAACTGTAAAAGGTGCAATTGCTACAGTATGGCAGGACTGGAGTATTACAGAAGGAAAGCAGGGAGATGAGAAATGGGGGTGCATCCAGGAGCCGGAACAGCTGGAAGAGACTCTTGGCAATCTTGGAATTACAAAGGATAAAGAAATTATTCTGATCGGTGAGACCCTAGATGGATGGGGAGATGATGCGAGACTTCTCTGGGAACTCCGGGCAGCCGGATATGAAGATGTGAAGATGGTAGATGGCGGATGGAAGGCGTTGAAAGACAGTGGAATCAAGACACAGTTCCTCGCATCCAAACCGGAACCGGCAGAAGTAAAAATCGATGAAATTGATTATTCCCATGTGATGACAACCGAAGAATTACAGAAGAATTATGACGAGTACAAAATTGTGGATGTGCGTACCGATGAAGAATATGAAGGAGCAATCCTGTATGATGAAGCAAAGGGAGGACATCTTCCGGGAGCAATTCATATCCGGTACACGGATCTGTTCGATGATGCGGGATATCTGAAATCCAATGAAGAACTGACAAAAATGTTTGAGGATGCCGGACTGTCTAAAGATGATGAGATCGTCACTTATTGTACAGGAGGAATCCGTTCGGCATATACACAGCTGGTAATGGAAATGTGTGGATTTGAACATACATACAATTATGATCAGTCATTCTGGAGATGGGCTGTTGTTGGAGATGTAGAATAATGGTTAGCGTTTTGATGTGTACTTATAACCGGAGATTTTGTTTGAAACAGGCGATTGACAGCGTACTTTGTCAGACGTATCCGGATTTTGAATTTGTCATCGTAGATGACGGATCGACCGACGGAACAGAAGAACTGATTAAAAGCTATCAGGATCCACGGATCAGATATTTTAAACTGAATCGGAATTCGTTTTACTGTTATGCGGCAAATCAGGGGCTTGATCACTGCCAAGGAGACTATGTGGCATTTATGAACAGCGATGATGCATGGTTGCCGGACAAGCTGGAAAAGCAAGTGACGGTTATGGAAGAGGATCGGATGCTCGGGGCATGTTTTACGAGAGTATATCTGGTTGATGAAAGTGGCAATGATCTGTCAGAAGAATGCAGGGATATGGCAGAGCTTTTTGACAGGAAGTGTTCGACACAGAAAGAATATCTGCATACGCTTCTGCAATCTGGGAATTTTCTTTGTCATCCCTCAGCTCTGGTCAGAAAATCTGTATTGGATAAGATCGGATATTTCAATCTTTTGTATCGCCAGCTGGCAGATTATGATCTGTGGCTTCGGATTGTAAGTGAAGCAGAGATCACGGTTCTGGAAGAGAGACTGATCCGCTTTCAATGGGATATAAAAGGAAAGAAACAGATCAGTATGTCAACAAGAGAAAATTCAGTCCGCGCATTTAATGAATCTGTCATGATCCGGAAAAATTGTGTTGAATCGATGACGGATGAAAAATTTTGTCAGTTTTTCCGGGAAGATTTCCGGAATCCGGATTCTGTATCACATTTACAGCTGGAATTTGAAAAAGCATTCTGGTTGTTGAAATGTATAGAGGAAGTACCGGGACTGAAAGCAGCGGGGATGGAAATGCTGGGGCAGATTATGAGAGAAGCAAATGCAATGGAGACTTTAAGAGAGCATTTTCATCTGGATATTTTTGATCTGTATCAGTGGAATGGAGAACATATGTATAAGACGCCATGGCTGATAAGTGAAATTGAAGAAGGAAGCCAGCAACTGGCGTATTATAAAGATATTCTCAAACAGAAAGATGAGTATATCGGGCAGCAGAAAGAACAGCTTGAAAAACAAAATGCAGCGATTGAACAGCAGCAGGAATATATAGAAGGACAGCGAAGGCAGGCCGCGCATTATGAAGAACAGCTGGATGAACTTGGCAGACGGATGGAACAGAAAACAGGGCAGCTTAAGAAATATGAGGATAAGATCAGGGAGCAGGATGAAATGATCCAGACATATGCAAATTCAACCAGCTGGAAAATAACAGAACCGATGAGAAAAATCATGCGTCTGCTGAAAAAGTGATTTATAGAAAAGATGAATATACTTAATCCGGGATAAGGACAATCAATTAGTGAATAGATTGAAGATATGTTATAGTTAGAAGAAAGAAGATTAGACGAGGAGAAAAGATTATGAAAAGAACAGCATTATTTCTTGCAGGAATTCTTGCGATTTCATCACTTTCAGGATGTGGTGCAAAGAATTCGGCATCAGACAGCAGTGAACCATTTGAAGGAAAGTATGTAGTAACCGCCGATTATGTGAAAGAAAATCTGGACGATATCATCATAGTGGATGCAAGAGGTGAAGATGAGGCGAAAAAAGGTACTGTAAAAGGTGCAGTGGCAACGACATGGCAGTATCTGGCAACCTGTGAAGACGGGGAAGCGGGAGATGCAAACTGGGGATGTATCCTTGATACAAAGCGCCTGAGCGAAAGATTAGGAGAGCTTGGGCTGGCAAAAGATAAGGAAATCGTGCTTTTTTCAAATGCGGAGAAAGGCTGGGGAGAAGATGGCAGGATTGCATGGGAGCTGATCGCGGCAGGCTATGAGGATGTGAAAATCGTAGATGGCGGGATCAAAGCACTGAAAGCAGCAGGAGTTGAGACTGTCAAAGGAGCAGCAGAGCCGAAACCGGTATCGGTAGAAATTGATTCGATTGATGAAACGCATGTGATCAATACGGATGAGCTGAAAGAGATTTATGACGACTGTAAAATTGTGGATACCCGTACAGATAAAGAATACAATGGAAAGACAATGTATGGGGAGGCAAATGGGGGACATCTTCCAGGGGCAATCCAGATCCGTTATACGGATTTGTTTAACAGTGACAGTACATTAAAGAGTAATGAAGATCTGACCAAGATGTTTGAAGATGCAGGACTTTCAAAAGAGGATCATATTATTACTTACTGTACCGGAGGAATCCGTTCAGCTTATATGCAGCTTGTAATGGAAATGTGTGGCTTTGAAAATTCAGAGAACTATGACGAATCTTTTTACAGATGGTGTGTGGAAGGAGATCTGGAGAAATAAAAGAGAAGCAGATCAACGAGATCTGAACATCGTATGAATATGAATGGATTTGAAAAAGCGGGACGTTGGCAATTTAGTCAGCGTCCCGCTTTTGTAACCTTTTTGGGAATAATTATTATTTTACAATTTTTTTCTTACCGAATGCAATGATTGCGCCAAGAGCAGCGAGCATTGCAACCGCGAGAGCAGCGATAGGAGCGGTATCTCCTGTCTTTGTTGTAGCAGCAGTAGTGGTTTTACCGTTATTCTGGTTTTTATTGTTATCTTTGCCATTGTTGTCTTTCTTTGTATCAGGATCAGCGACAGGATCTGTTACAAAATGCTTCTGGATCACTTCACTTTTTGCACCGTTTTCGATGGTGAATACGTTGGTGATTCCGGCTTCTTTGAGAAGCTGAGTTGCTTTTGCAGCACCTCTTGCTCCACTGTTGCAAAGAACGTAAATTGTTTTTCCTTCAAAATCTGCTTTGTGAGCAGTTACATATTCTGTAAATGCTTTTGCAAGATCATCCGGAAGTTTGTTATCTTTGTCGAAAAGTGGAAGGGAAAGAGATCCCTTTAAGTGTCCTTTGGTGTAAGATTCTGTAGAACGTACATCAAGGATCAGGTAATTCTTTGTGTCAGACATTTTGTTGATCACATGAGTATCAGATACATAAATAGAAGCAGCTTTTACATCTTCATTTTTTGCACCACCAGTGATGGTATGAACTTTTGCAAGATCATATCCGGCAGCTTTTAATAAAGCAGTAGCAGCTCTTGCACCACTTGCACCACTGTTACAGAGAAGATAGAGATCTTTTTTCTCAAGAGTGGCTTTGTTGTCTGTTACATATTTTGTGAAATCTTTGGAAAGCTGGTCATCTGTAGTTTTTGCAACACCATCAGCATTAAATACTGGTGTTGAGATAGAACCTTTCAAATGTCCGGCACCATAGTTGCCTGTTGCACGTACATCAAGGATTGCTACATCGTCTTTTCCAACAGCAGCAACAGCTGTTTTTCCGTCTACAGCATTTCCATCTGTTCCTGACATTGCGTACAGGAGTTCCAGGCCTTTTGCACCGTTTGTGATGGTGTATACTTTTCCATCTTCCTTAGTGCTTATGTTATAGCCAAGTTCTCCAAGAAGTTTGGTTGCTTTCTGAGCCCCTCTTGCACCACTGTTGCAGATGATGTAGATTGGTTTGTCTTCTGTTATTATGGAAGGAATTTCTTCTTTGAAAGCTTTTTCAAGTGCTTCAGCTTCAGCTGTGTCAAGTTTGTTGTCGGCGTCAAACAGAGACTGAGAAATAGATCCCTTCAAAGTACCTGTCTTTGTCTGTGCGTTTGAAGAACGTACATCAATAATGTATGCACTTCCGTCTTTTGCAGCGGCAATAGCATCAGTTCCGCTTACGAATTTGTAGCCGTCTACAGTTACAAAAGCACTTTGTACTGTTTTATCGCCTGCACCACCGGTAATGGTGTAGATTGTGTTCTTGTCAACACCGTTGTCTGCAAGTAATGCAGTGGCGGCTTTTGCACCTCTTTGGCCGCTGTTACAGAGGACGTATACTTTTTTGCCTGAGAAGGTAGAAAGGTTAGCCCGCACATATTCAGCAAAGGTTTTTGCATATGGATCTTGATTGGTTTCTGCTACAACCTGTTTTCCTTCTTCATTCAGATAGAACACAGGAAGAGAAATAGAATTCTTCAGATGTTCCTTTGCAAAGTTCTCTGTTGTACGTACATCGATGATTACTACATCAGATGAATCAACAGCAGCTACGGCTTCAGCACCGGTTACAGCGTTACTTGTTCCAAGGAATGCGTAACGAACTTCAAGGCCTGTTGCTCCGTAAGTAATAGTGTGAATGTTGTCAAGAGAATATCCTGCAGCGTTTAATAAAACAGTAGCAGCTTTTGCACCTGCGTTTCCACTGTTGCAGAGAACATAGATTTCTTTTCCTTCAAGAGCGGAATTTCCGGTTACAGTTTCTGTGAAAGCTACAGCAGTAGGTTCATCGGAACGCTTAACAACACCATCAGAAGTAAATACTGGTGCAGAAATAGAACCTTCAATATGTCCCTTGTTGTAGTCTTCAGGTGTGCGTACATCTACGATAACACCAGAGCCGGCTTTTGCATTTTCGATGGCTTTTGATCCGTCTATAGGATTACCATTTGTGCCAAGTTCTGTGTAGCGACCAGCGATATCAGCAATAACATCCGAAGTTTCTTTAGAATCATCAGCTTCAGTAGAAGCTTCTTCTTCCGAAGTTTTCCCTTCAGGAACTGTTACTTCTTCTTGGTTTTCCTGATCTTCAGAAACAGTAGTCTGCACATCACTTTCTGTAACGGCATCAGCAACCGGATCAGCGGCAAAAGCTGTCAGAGAGCCGTTCGCAAGTAATGCGAAAGACAGAAATACTGGTAATAATTTTCTTTTCATTTTTCCTCCTTACTCTCAAAATTAGGTTACGATTACATTGTAACAGTTTTCACAAAAATTTCATAATTGTTTTAATCTATATATAAAAACGGAATAGATAAAATCTATAGGTATAATTGAGAGATTTTATTAAACTAACTGCTGTTTCGTGGTAGAATAAAAAGATAAAAATGAAAAACGGGGATATGAAAATGAAAGGAATTATTTTGGCAGGCGGATCAGGAACCCGGCTCTATCCACTTACGATGGTGACATCCAAGCAGCTTTTACCTGTGTATGACAAGCCGATGATCTACTATCCGTTGTCAGTTCTTATGAGTGCAGGAATTCGGGAGATCCTGATTATCAGTACACCACAGGATACACCGAGATTTGAAGAACTTTTCGGGGACGGGCATCAGTTCGGCATCGAATTAACCTATGCGGTGCAGGAAAGACCGGAAGGTCTTGCGCAGGCGTTCATAATAGGAAAAGAATTTATTGGCAATGATGCGGCGGCAATGATCCTGGGGGATAATCTGTTTGCCGGGCATGGGCTTAAGAAACGTCTTTTAGAAGCGGTAAAAGCAGCGGAGAGAGGAGACGGTGCAACCATATTTGGATATTATGTGGATGATCCGGAACGGTTTGGTATCGTGGAATTTGATGAAAAGGGCAAGGCGGTTTCCATTGAGGAAAAACCCGAACATCCGAAAAGTAATTACTGTGTGACAGGTCTGTATTTTTATGATAACCGGGTGAGCGATTATGCAGGACAGTTAAAACCAAGCAGACGCGGGGAGCTGGAGATCACGGATCTTAACCGGATCTATCTGGAACAGGGAAGACTTCGGGTAGAGCTTCTGGGTCAGGGCTTTACCTGGCTGGATGCGGGCACCCATGAGAGTCTGACAGATGCGACCAATTTTGTGAAGACGGTAGAGACTCATCAGCACCGGAAAATTGGATGTCTGGAAGAAATTGCCTATATGAATGGCTGGATTTCCAGAAACGCACTGCTGGAAGTCTGTGAAAAATACAGACAGAATCAGTATGGACAATATTTGCATGACGTAGCAGAAGGAAAGTTCAGAGAGAATCTGTTTTAGACAGGGGAGAGAGTTTATGAAAATCATTGTTACCGGCGGCGCCGGATTTATTGGCAGCAACTTTATTTATTATATGATGGAAAAGCATTCGGAGGATCAAATCATCTGTCTGGATGCACTGACTTATGCAGGGCATATGTCAACCCTGGAAGCAGCAATGAAAAATCCAGCGTTCCGTTTTGTGAAAGCATCTGTGACGGATCGGGTGACTGTATACCGGCTGTTTGAGGAAGAACACCCGGATATAGTAGTTAACTTTGCAGCGGAAAGTCATGTGGACCGGTCGATTGAAAATCCGGAAGTCTTTCTGGATACCAATATAAAGGGAACGGCAGTGTTGATGGATGCGTGCCGGAAATATGGAATCTGGCGTTATCATCAGGTTTCTACGGATGAGGTGTATGGGGATCTTCCGCTTGAACGGCCGGATCTGTTTTTTACAGAAGAGACACCAATCCATACGAGCAGTCCGTACAGTGCATCCAAGGCAGCGGCAGATCTTCTGGTACAGTCCTATCACAGAACGTATGGACTTCCGGTTACAATCAGCCGTTGTTCCAACAACTATGGACCATATCATCTGCCGGAAAAGCTGATTCCGCTGATGATCGTCGAAGCGCTTCATGACCGGCCGCTTCCGGTCTATGGTGATGGGAAAAATGTCCGTGACTGGCTTTATGTAAAGGATCACTGCCGGGCGATCGATCTGATCCTGCGTCACGGAAAAGAAGGGGAAATTTACAATGTCGGCGGGCATAACGAGATGAAGAATATTGATATTGTGAAGCTGATCTGCAGGGAGCTTGGAAAGCCGGAAGAGCTGATTACTTATGTGGAGGATCGGAAAGGGCATGACAGAAGATATGCAATCGATCCGTCAAAGATCCATAGAGAGCTTGGCTGGCTTCCGGAAACTTCTTTTGCAGAAGGAATTAAGAAAACAATCAACTGGTATCTGAATCATCAGGAGTGGTGGAGACCGATCGTAGAAAAGGAAATGAAAATAAAATGCTAAAGTTTTTGGTGACGGGTGCTGCCGGGCAGCTTGGAAAGGATGTTGTACGTGAACTGGAAAACCGGGGATATGAAGTGACGGGAAGCGGCAGCAAAAAGAGAAAAACAGCAGGTCGTTATGTGAAGATGGATATCACAGACAGAAACGAAGTCGAGGCAGTAATGAAAAAGCTCAGACCGGATATTGTGATTCACTGTGCGGCGTGGACGGCGGTGGATGCGGCAGAAGAGCCGGAAAACTATGAAAAAGTATGGGAAGTTAATGGAAAGGGCACATCAAATCTTGCATCCGCCTGCCAGAAAATTCATGCTAAAATGGTTTATATCAGTACAGACTATGTGTTTGGTGGACAGGGGAGCAGACCGTGGGAACCGGATTGTGAGGAGTTTTCGCCGCTGAACCGATACGGTGAAACGAAATTACAGGGTGAACAGACAGTGAAAGCAGAACTGAAAGAGTATTTTATTGTGCGAATCGCTTGGGTATTCGGGAAAAACGGGAATAATTTCGTGAAGACCATGCTGGAGCAGGGGAAAAGACGGAAAGAACTTCGAGTGGTATGTGATCAGATTGGAACGCCGACTTACACAGCAGATCTTGCAAAATTTCTTGCAAATCTGTCGATGACAAAGCGATATGGAATCTATCATGTGACTAATGAAGGAGAATATGTCAGCTGGTATGATTTTGCAAAAGAAATCTTCGCACAGGCTGTGAAGCTTGGTGAAAAAGAATATGCAGATGTAAAAGTGATTCCGGTTACGACAGCAGAATACGGAATTTCAAAAGCAGCAAGACCGTTTAACAGCAGACTTGACAGAAAAAGGATCTGTGAAGAAGGATTTCAGCCACTGCCGGTCTGGAAGAATGCGCTGGAGAGATATTTGCAGGAAGTTCTTGCAGAGAGAAAAGGATAAAAGGAAAATGGGACAGATAAAGGTAGAAAAAAATGCAGGTGGAATCGAAGGACTCTGCGTGATCGAACCGTCGGTGCATGGTGATCAGCGTGGATATTTTATGGAAACTTATAATCAGAAGGATATGGAGGAAGCCGGACTTACGATGAAGTTTGTACAGGATAATCAGTCCGGTTCTGGAAAAGCAGTGCTGAGAGGACTTCATTTTCAGAAGAAATATCCGCAGGGAAAGCTAGTCCGGGTGATCCGGGGAACCGTATTTGATGTGGCGGTGGATATCCGGAAAGGAAGTGCCACCTATGGAAAATGGTATGGAATTGAACTGTCGGAAGAGAATAAAAAGCAGTTTTACATTCCGGAAGGATTTGCGCATGGATTTCTGGTGCTGAGCGACCAGGCAGAATTCTGCTACAAATGTACGGATTTTTATCATCCGGATGATGAGGGCGGGATTGCCTGGAACGATCCGACGATCAACGTTGCATGGCCAGAGCTTGATGTGCCATACAGAATGAGTGAAAAAGATAAAAAGTGGGGAAGGCTGGGAGAATAAGATGGAAAGAATTCAGGGATTAAAAGAATATGTACAGACAGAACATTATCTGGAAGGAATCGGAATCGGGAAAGAAGAGCAGAAGGAAATTCAGATTACCTATCAGCCACTGGCACAGGGCGAATATAATATCAACTACTGGTTCGTACACCCACTGACCGGAAAGAAACTGGTGCTTCGCGTCAATACAGGAAGCCAGATGCATCTGGAAAATCAGATTGAATACGAATATCATGCATTGGAGCTTCTGGCAGATTCAGGACGGACGCCAGTGCCTGTTTTTGTAGATGGAAGTAAGAAGGAACTGCCGTATGGTGTGATGGTTATGGAGTTTCTGGAAGGGAGTGCACTGGATTATCGGAAGAATCTGATGGAAGCGGCAGAATGTCTTGCGGATATCCACAGTGTTCCGGTAAAAGAAACGGATGGACTGATATCGCCATCGAATCCACTGCAGGCGATTCTGGATGAATGTAATCAGATGGTGCAGACATACTACGAGTCTGATCTGGGAGAAGAAAAGAAAAAAGTACAGATCCGGCGTCTTCTGGAGCTGGGACAGGAGAAGATCAATGAGATCCGGGATTATAGTGGATACAGATGCTGTATTAACACAGAGCTGAATTCAGGAAATTTCCTGATGAATGGCGCAGGAAAAGACAATTATCTGGTTGACTGGGAAAAGCCGCTTTATGGTGATCCGGTTCAGGATCTGGGGCATTTCCTTGCACCAACGACAACTTTCTGGAAAACAGATGTGATTCTGACAGAAGAAGAGATGGCTGATTTTACAAGAAAATATATCCAGGCGGTAAATGGCAGATTTGATGTGAGTGGAATCGAAGAACGTCTGAACATTTTTATTCCGATCACGTGTCTCAGGGGAATTACATGGTGTGCAATGGCGTGGGTAGAATATCAGGAGCCGGGAAGACTGATCCGCAACGAAGAAACATTTAAAAAGATGGAAGACTATTTAAACCGGGATTTTCTGGATATGATCGAAGAAAGATATTATAAATAAAGATTTCAGGGATACGGAGTAATAAAATTCTGCGTTTTTCCACATACTACCCATATCGAATAAAATATGGAAAATATGTGGAACACAGGAGGAATAGAATCAATATGAAAGCTACAGGAATTGTCCGCCGGATCGATGATCTTGGCAGAATTGTCGTTCCGAAGGAAATCAGGCGCACGCTACGTATCCGTGAGGGTGATGCACTTGAAATTTTCACCGACCGGGAAGGAGAAATCATTCTCAAAAAATACTCACCGCTTGGGGAAATGGGAAATTTTGCAGACCAATATGCGGAAAGTCTGGCACAGACGCTTGGATATCTGGTGTGTATCACAGATACAGATCAGGTGATTGCAGCAGCAGGACCGGGGAAGAAAGAATTTCAGGAACAGCTGATCACAAGACAGCTTGCGGAAGTGATCGCAAGAAGGGAGCAGTTTCTGGCATCCTCTATGGATCGGAAGTTCACGGTCATCGTGTCGGGACAGAATGCAGAACTGAAATGGCAGGTGGTAAGTCCGATCATCTGCGCCGGAGATGCGATCGGTTCTGTCGTGATCCTGGCAAAGGACGGCAGGAAAAAACCCGGTGAGTTGGAACAGAAGATGATACTCTGCGCAGCAGGATTTCTGGGACGACAGATGGAACAGTAAAGGAATATTTCATAAGAATCTCTCATAGTATAAAAGGACAGGAGGGGTTCTTATGGAAAAAAAGCTGTTTGGAAATATCTGTTTTACAAGACTTATGAAAGCATTGATGCTTTCTTACTTTCTTACGATGTTGATGCTGCTCGGGCTGTCCTTTGGGCTGTATAAGTTTGACTTAAGCGAGAAAACAGTCCGGATCGGGATCCTTGCGGTTTACATAATTTCCACATTTGCCGGTGGATTTGCCATGGGAAAAATGGGGAAGACAAGGAAATTCCTGAGGGGATTTATGCTTGGAATGCTCTATTTTCTGCTGCTGCTTGCAATTTCAGCAGGGATCTACCGGAGCGTGCAGGGTGGAATGCAGATGATGATCGCCTGGATCCTCTGTGGAGCAGGCGGAATGCTCGGTGGTATGGTGTCCTGAAGGGGGCGGAAATATAATTTTTGCGTTGACGGTATCAAGGGATATGGGCGATACTTTTATTTTTTAATCCGGGGGGAAGCAGTTGCACCAAAAGGAAGCTTATACTATACTATAGGTGATAAAAATGCCCGGAGGTGATGAGCCGGGCAAGAGGGAGGAACTCGTGAAAAGGAACACCAGACAGCTTTATTTGATGTTTTTTGTTTTTGCGATAATCATAGCAGCATATTCCTGCCGGCTGCTGGCATGGTTTGATATAGGAGGGAATTATCCAAGCTATGTGCGTGCCGCATTGTATTTATTATTATTTGTCTTGTGGGGGTATTCTCTGGATCAGCGGATTATTCAGAAACCGGTGCTGCACTGTCTTCGCTTGATGGATGTTCTGATGCTTATCTGGTTGACTTTGCGTACTTTGAAATATGAGGTGGTTACAGATCTGACCGTGGCACGTTATTTGTGGTATCTTTATTACCTGCCGATTCTTTTTATTCCGCTGCTTGGTGCATATACTGCAATTCTTCTGGGAAAATCCGAAGATTATCAGCTTTCCAGAAAAAGCTGGTTGTTATCGCTGATTCCGACAGCATTGTTTCTGGCTGTTATCACAAATGATTTCCACCAGCAAGTATTTTCGTTTGCGAGCGGAATTCCGGGGGTGCCGGATAACAAAGTCTTTTTCCATCGTCCGCTTTATTTTGTGAGTGTTGGATGGACGATAGGCTGTGTATTTTTTTCAGTATTTCAGCTGCTGAAAAAAACAAGGCTTCCAAGTATTGGAAAGCGGAGAATGATGCCTTTTGTTTTGAGCTGCGTGATGCTCTTGTATGGAGCACTTTATCTTTTGGGATTTCAGGTCATCCGTGATGTTTTTGGAGATATGAATGTAATGTTTTGTCTCTTTTATGCTGCAATATACGAAAGCTGTATCCATTGCCGTATGATACAGTCAAACACAGGGTATGTCGAGTTATATGAGGCGACAACGCTTGCCTCCTGCATTGCAGATCAAAATGGGCGGATTTTGCTTCGTTCCCGCACAGCAGGAGAGGATATGGTATGTCCAAAAGATGGGGAGAGTATCGTTTATCCGGATGGAATGCGCATCTCTTCGGCACCGATTAAAGATGGTTTTGTCATCTGGGGAGATAACTTGCAGCACCTTACCAAGCTTCGCAAGCAGCTTGATGAGAATAAAAGAAAAAGAGAGAATAACAAAAAGAAATTAAAGGATGCTTATCTTGTGCAGAAGGAGCTATACGAACTAACGGAAAAGAACCGTATTTATGATGAACTGGAAGAAAAACACAAAACCCAGACGAGGAGGATAAAGGAACTTCTTGAACAGTGTAAGAATGCAAAGCCTGAGGTAATGCAGGCGTGTATGAAAGAGATTCTGTTGCTCGGTACTTATATCAAGCGAAGTGCGAATCTGTATTTTCTTTCTCAGGAATACGAAAAGCTTCCACAGCAGGAACTCAGGCTGACGATCGATGAACTGGTACGTGCAATGAATTCCTGCAAAATTGAATGTGGTGCGGTCTATTTAACCACAAAACCGATAGCATCAAAAGAGGTTGTGCGTTTGTTCGAACTGCTAAAAACGGTAACGGAAATGACGATAAATGAGTTGCATTCGCTGTTTATTTCCGTGTCTGATCAGGAAATGAATCTGTCTGTAGAATGTGCGGCTGATTTGTCCCCAATTATCTCTTCTGAGGTAACGGTCGACAAGGAGGATGGATTGTGGCTGATACGTACAGCAATAGGAGGAGAGGATAATGCGTAGGTTGAGGCGCTTTGGGTTTAATCGTATCAAGGAAGGATTTGACCAGCTTCCTACGGCGATCTGCTTTTTTGACAGCAGAGGAAGTATTGTTCTTTGCAACAGGCAGATGTATCGTCTGAGTCATTATTTATTTGAAAGTGATATGCAGTATCTCGGTGAAGTTGAGCGGGCACTTGCGACCCCCCCGGAAGGAATTCTGCAGCTTTCGAATATGGAGGGTACCTATCGCTTTCCGGATAATACCATATGGCAGTTTGAGAAAACAGAAGTAACGGATCGATATGGAGAAACCTATATCCAGCTTACAGCTGCGGATGTTACGGAATTGTGCCATGTGCTCGGACTGCTTTTTGTGGAAAATAAGAAGCTTGCCGAGGATGAAGAACATCTGCAAAGGTTATCTGAAAATGTGGAGAAGATTGCCCGGGAGAAAGAACTTTTGACGGCAAAATCTGCTATGCATGATAATCTTGCAGCCAGTATTATTGTAATGAAGCAGTATCTTTCCGGAGATTTCGGCGGGATCGATGTGGAAACAGTTCTGCGGGAATGGGAGAAGAATATTGTTTTTCGTGAGGTCGAACATTTATCAGAAAAAGAGAAATTGTTTGCCAGTGCAAGAAGCAGTGGTGTCCTTGTGCAGATAGAAGGAAAGGAACCACCGGGAAAAGCAGCAGAGATGATGTATGCTGCTATGCAGGTATGTCTGAATAATGCCCTTCAATATGCGAGAGCGACAGAACTGGAGGCAAATGTTTTTGAAAATGAAACGGGCTATACCGTGATGATCTATAACAACGGACAGCCTCCGGAAAGAGAAATCCGGGAAGGTGGAGGACTTACCAATCTGCGTCACCGGATTGAAACGGAAGGCGGAAGGATGCTCGTACAGAGTTTTCCGGAGTTTGCTCTGGTAATAGAAATTCCTAAGATTTAACACGTTAGGGAGGAATGAAAGTGAAAAAAATACTAATTGTTGAAGATCAGATGCTTGCCCGTAAGTATTTGTGCTCTTGCATAGAAAAAAGCACAGAATGTGAAGTGGCATCTGCCCTGACCCGGGCAGATGCAGCATTGCAGAGATGTGGTGAGGGGCATATTGACCTGGTGGTGATGGATATTTGTACAGAAAATGATTCGGATGGATTAGATGCGGCTGAAGCAATCAAAAAATACTATCCACGGATCAAGATCGTAATGGTGACCTCCATGTTAGAAGGACGATTTTTGGATCGTGCAAGGAAAATAGGAGCGGACAGCTTCTGGTATAAGGATTCTCCTTCCGGTGATCTTATTAGCGTGATCGAAGGGACACTTGCAGGTAAAAATTTCTGGCCGGACAAGGTGCCGGCGGTGCAGCTTGGAAAAGCACTTTCCTGTGACCTTTCCGATCAGGAAATGGAAACCTTACGTTTGTTGTGTGAAGGGAAGACGAATGCCGAGATTGCGGCTAAGCTTCATGTGGCAGAATCATCGGTTCGTACCTATATCAACCGGATGTTAGAGAAAACAGGATACACAAACCGCAATCGCCTGATGGTTGCGGCGGTAAGCAAACGCCTGGTCGTACCGAGTAGTCAGCTCGACGTATAAGAAGAAAATAAAATAGGATTTAGATGTGAAAATTGCTCTGCTTTTTATTAGGTAGAGCGATTTTTTTGTGTAAAATGCTTATTTGTCCACATTTATGAGGACAGACAGAGCTATTTTTCTCTGTTAGACTAAAGAAAAAAAGAAATATAGCAGACACATCGGATATATCGCTGAAAGAAAGGAGGATGGTTCGATGCGAAAAATAGTGGTTGATATGCAGAATTTTCTGTTTGCGGATTCCGTAGCGACTGCCTTCAAAAAATCGGATTATGAGATTGATGTAGTCCGCACGGAGTCTCCAAAAGATACGGTTGAACTTTGTAAGCTTTATAAACCGTTTGTTCTTATCATGGAGGTGACGGGCTATACTCCGTGGAAGCTTTGTGAAAGAATGAAGCTTCGGGATGAAGTAAAGAGGGTGTGTCCTGACTGTAAAATTGCTTTCATCGTGGATTCCAATACAGAAAAACAGGCGGCAAAAGACATTCGGGATGCGAAGAAAAACGGTCTTATCGACCAGTTCTTCTATGGATCCATGACTGCTGAATATCTGATGGATCAGATTTATGCGATGTAAGGAAATGGAAGAACCACCGAGAAGAAACTGCGTATATATCCGACTGAAATAAAGAAGAAAAGAGAGGTGAAAAAAGGGACGGTGATTTGGCAAGTCGCTGGGGAAAAAAAGAGCCATACAAAAAAGAAAAACAAAGAAAAAGGAGTTTGATTATGAGAAAGAGAATTACATCTTTATTATTATCTATGGTTATGATAAGTGGTCTACTGTTTACTGCAGTGCCGGTGCATGCTTCCGAAGAAGGGGTGGAACCGGATACGTGTGAACATGAGTTTTCATTAGCAGAAGCTTCGGGGGATGCAGTAATGACTCCGGGTACTTGTGTTAATGAAGCAGTGTTCTATTATACTTGTGAAAAATGCGGAGCGATTGAAAGTGATGGAAATCATACCTTCAAAGGAGAAAAAAATCCTGAAAAGCATAATCCGTCCGATGTCTGGGAAAGTGATTATTCCGGACACTGGCATGAATGTAAGGACTGCAAAGAAAAACTGGATTTTGCTGTACATATTCCGGATCATGAAGGACACGCTACGGAAGATTATGCAATTACCTGTAAGGTATGTGGATGGGTAATGGAAGAACAAATAAAACAGATCCATATGGAATTTCCATACAAACTTGTTGTGAAAAAGACCGGCGAAGCTGATCCGACAAAAGAAACATTTAAGTTTGTGATCGAAGAGTTCGGAGCACCGGTAGATTATAAGATTATTTCCGATGCTATTGAAACAAACGGCGAAAAAACTTACAATGGCACATTTACTTTTACGATTAACAGTAACCTGCTTGGAAATATTTCAGAAGGCTTTGTATTACGTCAGATTAAAGGAAATGCCAGCGGATGGACTTATGATGAGACAAGCTATTATGTAGTACCACATATCAATATCAATGAGAACGGTGTAGAGGATTGGGCATTTTATAAGCTTGACAAAGATAGATATATTAATGAGGAAAATGAAGTACGGGAAGCTGTTTTCACAAACAGTTATAATGCGAAGAAAGCAGTAGCTCCGGTACAGAAGAAGGCTCCGGACGATAAAATGAAATCTCCTAAGACCGGTAACGACAGCCTGATGGTTATCTGGACTACAATGATTCTTGCAGCTGCTCTTGCTTTTATAGGATTAACAACCGTTTCCCACAGAAGAAAATAGACATACCTAAGAAAGAAAAAGGTTCAGTCTTTACAAGGAGAAATGTAATATGAAGAAAATATCATTACTGTTTTGTTTGATAATCCTGCAGGCCGGCTTATTATGCGGATGCAGACTGCCTCATAAGAGCAGTCCGCAAAAGCCTGTGGAAGGCGAGAATAAAAGCGGTCTTGTGAAAGTGCAGGATGATAAAAAAGAAGAGAAGAAGGAAGAAAAAGAGAAGGAAAAAGAAGAGCCGGGGAAGACAGAAATCGTCGAGACGGAAGATACGGAACTGTCACTTCTCAAAAAACAGATCAATCAAAACAGCTGCGGTGCAGGGGTTGCACTTTTCGGGTATGTGGACAGTGAATTTACAAGGACAGATCTTTCATTTTACCTGGAATTTCATCATTTAACAAAAGAGTATCCGTTTTTGTCAGAAGCAGCCTGTTACATGGCGGATGGGCAGGAGCTGTATGCCATCGTTCCGCCAAATGAAAAAGGCAGAGTGACCGTCTATCCTTCTGATATCACGGAAAATGGTGAATATGCAGATGATAAGAGTCATCCGTTATTTGAAGGAAAACCAGGAGAGGCGCTTGTGCTACGTTGTAATTTCAGTGAGATCTATTCCAATGTACTGGTTTCGGTGACAGATGGTGGCGATGCCATAGATTTCCATCCGTCGATTTCATTAATGGACGGCCATCTGGCGGAACTTGCCGGAGTATATGATTTCTCAGTCTATGAGGAAACACCGGATGAACGTTCAGTTGAAATCGCAACAGAGATCCTGCTGGAGTATGGAGAGGTCAGACAGGGACTGGAAAATGGAATGAAGCTTATGTATACAGGAGAATCAGAGATCATAAACGGAGGCAGCTGTATGCTTTTTGTATTAGGAACTGATAATGGAGAACAGTTTGTGCAGGAACAGCTTTACGGCGTTTGTGATAATCTCATTTATATTTATGATGTTTTTACAGACACATGGAATGCCGCATATTAAACCGTGTTCTTCCGGTGTAACCGGATAACATAGAGGAAGATCATTTCAAAAAGGAAAGGAGAAAATATTATGGGACTTATTAAAGCAGGTATGGGTGCTCTTGGAGGTACTTTTGCAGATCAATGGAAGGAATTTTTCTACTGTGAATCGATGCCAAAGGAGGTACTCGTTACAAAAGGACAAAAACGTGTCACCGGACGTTCAGCGAACACCAAAGGAAATGACAATATTATCTCGAACGGCTCTGGAATTGCTGTAGCAGACGGACAGTGTATGATCATCGTAGAACAGGGCAAGGTCGTAGAAGTCTGTGCAGAACCGGGAGAATTTACTTATGATACTTCTTCCGAACCGTCTATTTTTGCAGGCAGCCTTGGAGAGAGTATCAAAGAAACCTTTAAAACCGTAGGAAAACGTTTTACTTACGGAGGAGATACCGGAAAGGATCAGAGAATCTATTATTTTAATACCAAGGAGATTCTGGAAAACCGCTTCGGAACGCCGAATCCGGTTCCGTTCCGTGTTGTGGATTCCAAGATCGGACTTGATATCGACGTATCGATCCGCTGCTCAGGTGTCTATTCTTACAAGATTGCCGATCCGCTTTTGTTCTACTCTAATGTTTGCGGAAATGTGGAGCAGGAATATTCACGTGAGGAATTAGATGCGACTCTTAAAACAGAGTTTATCTCCGCTCTTCAGCCGGCATTCGGACATTTGTCAGAACTGGAGCTTCGTCCGAATCAGATCGTGACACATAACACAGATCTTGAAAATGCGATGAATACTGCACTCTCAGAAAAATGGGGCGCACTTCGCGGACTGAAGGTTGTAAGTATTGCCCTTGGATCTGTGACACTTCCGGATGAAGATGCAGAACTGATCAAACAGGCTCAGCGTACAGCAATCATGCGCGATCCTACAATGGCAGCAGCAACGCTGGTCGGAGCACAGGCTGATGCAATGAAGACTGCAGCCGGTAATCAGGCCGGTGCAATGACAGGCTTCATGGGCATGGGCATGGCAATGAATCAGGGCGGCGGTATGAACGCACAGAATTTATTTGCAATGGGTCAGCAACAGCAGGAGCAGCAGGCACAGCAGATGGTAGCGCAGCAGGCAGCACAACAGGCCGTTCAGCAGCAGGCACCGCAGGCAGAGGGATGGAAGTGCAGCTGCGGAAACTTTGTTACCGGCAAGTTCTGTCCGGAATGCGGAAGCAAGAAACCGGAACCACAGCCGGCACCGGGTGCATGGAAATGTAAATGCGGAGCCACAGCAACCGGTAAGTTCTGTCCGGAATGCGGATCACCAAAACCGGTAGAGGAAGAAGGATGGACCTGTTCTTGCGGTTCAGTGAATAAAGGAAAATTCTGCCAGAACTGTGGAGCAAAGAAACCGGAAGGTGCACTGCTTTACCGTTGTGACAAATGTGGATGGGAGCCGGAAGACCCGACACACCCACCAAAATTCTGCCCAGAATGTGGCGACATCTTTGACGAGAACGACAGACAGTAATTCGCGGGAGAGGAGGGAATTCTATGTTTAGACTCCCATCAGAAAAAGAGGAACATAAGACCACAATCGGTGCTTTGATTTTAAGTATCTTCATTATTATCGCAGGAATCGGCGGCATGATATATACGAAGCATGAAAGCAGTGAGTTTAAGAATTCCACGGATGTTCGAACGCTTCATGCAACCGTTTACAGTTGTGAACAAACGAAAGAAAAAGATGATAAGGGAGACCGAAAAGAAAAATATAAAGTAAGGTTTACTTATGAAATCGATGGAACGACATATGATGATTTTGATACTTACTATAAAGAAATCAGGAAAGGGGATACTGTACTGATCACTGTTTACCGGAACTCTAAAGGAAAATACAAATTGGAACCGGGACCAACTCCGATTTACTTCCTTGCATTTGCTGCAATGATTCCGCTAGGTCTCATTGGTTTCATTGGATTAAGTAAAGATCTTATCAAGTATCACCGGGAAGAAAAAGAGGGGAGAAGACTGTAAGTATTGGAAGGGAAAAGGAAAATGATGAAGCAAAAGATAGGAAGGAGGGGGGTGCGTGAAGGTACTTTCAGATAAAGCACAAAATAAGGTGATATGTGTATTCTTACTGATTGGTTCGATTGGGCTCGTTGTATATGGAGTTACTCATATTTTTTCCAGTATAGAATATAAACTATCTTCCGATGTTCGTCAGGCAACCGCCGTTGTAAAAGATTATCAGATAAGTGTTAAGACCGATGAAAATGGCGATGAAGATGTAAAGTATCACGCAATTCTGTCCTTTGAAGTGGATGGAAAAACTTATACAGGAAAAGATGTATTTTCCAGAGATATATCCCGGGGGGATGAAGTGACAGAGAAGGCTTACCGGGCTTTGAATGGAGAATACAAGCTTTACACAGGCGATATAGGTGATAACATTACCTCCGTTATGATGATCCCGGCGGGAATCATTATCTCCATATTCCTGATCTATGAAATATTTGGTAAGAGCAAAGAGAAGGAACAAGAGGAACAATAGGTCAACCAGATAGAATGATAGATGAGGAGGGATAAATATGGGATTGTCAGAGGCGATGCTGTTTGCGTTTGCAGCTACCATAATCTGTGCGTTTGCCATTGCTGAGAAAATCATTGACATAGACTTTGAACAGTTTATGCTAAAGAATTTGAAAAAAGCAAAAATGAAAAGAATTCTTGCAAAGCGTGAAACACCGTTGCAAGGGGCAAGGCTTCAGAAGGACATCAAGGATTCCTTTGAAAATGTATTACTTCCACTTGGAAAAGCAGATAAGGGTTATCTTCCAAAGAGAATGGATCTTACATTTCGCAGAAAGATGGTTCATCAGGTGGAACTGCTGGGAAAGCGTAAGCTTTGCCGAGATATCCAGGTGACGGACGTTGTACCACTTCCAAAAAATAATTTCAAAAGATGGAATGATGACGGACGGGAGTGGAGGGAGTCTATCCTGCAATGTAGTTCTTTGGAACGTCTTATTTCTCCTCAATCTGGTAAGACAGTGCATCAGATCTATCGGAAAAACAGTTACCTTCGGATTCTTCAGTCAAGGCATATCCGTCATTCTGACCGTCAGGGTAAGAACAAGGAATTTTATTCCGATAAAGGGACGATCATCTGTCCATCCTGTGGAGCTGAGGTGGAACTGAGCAGTCAGCAAGTCATCTGTCCATATTGTGGCGGTGTGATACAAAGTGAATTCTACGACTGGCAGACAGAGGTATTCGAAATTTATGAGAAAATGGGTGCGAACATGCAATATGGATTGTTATTGCTTGCTTACTCGGGCATCATGTTCCTGTGTCTGACCTTGTGCCTTTATCTGATTAAAGACACGGATATTTCTCTTACCATAGGTGTAATTGCTACACTGCTTATACTTCTGGGAATTGCGAAAATTTTCCAATCCAAGAAAGAAAAACAGGAAAAGCTGCCAAAGGAGATCGTAAGATACTCGGAAAATTATCTGAGGTCCTGCATCAATGATGCACTTTATAAGGATGTAAATAAGCCGGGCCTGATGGATTATGGAATCGGCTCGATCATACTTAAAAATGTTGTAAATACAGACAAAACAACAGAAATCACCGCAACGGCATATGGAAGTGAAACCTACCTGCCTGAGAGCGGAAAACCGTATACAAAGAAAACAAAAACGACACTCGTTTTGCAGAGGGCGAGATATCCAGAAAGAAGAAAGGCGGACGGAGCATTTTTCAAGGAAAAAGATTGCCCATCTTGTGGAGCCAATTTCATACCGGATGAACACAATTGTTGTTCCTTCTGTGGTTACAGCTTCCAGGTAGACAATGCCAAATGGGTCGTAAAAGCAACAGGAGAATCATAAACAAGAAAAGAAAATGTCCGGAAATCCGGTATTGGCTGAAAGGAGGATGAATTATGGCAAACAAATGTGCAATCTACGGAGACCGTACAGAATGGATCCGGAGAGCGGACGAAGCACTTGCGGAATTTGATCGACAGGCGCATTAAGAGAGGAGGATTTTTATGGCAGGCTTGCAGGAATATAAATGTCCCTGCTGTGGCGGTGCGATAGCCTTTGACAGTACGATCCAGAAGATGAAGTGTCCGTATTGCGACACAGAGTTCGAAATGGACGCATTGAAGGGATATGATGCCGAACTGCAGGACGAAGAAACAGACAGCATGGAATGGGAAACCGCAGCAGGCGGTGAATGGGGAGAAGGAGAAACGGATGGTTTGCGTACTTATGTGTGTAAATCCTGTGGAGGAGAAATTGTAGGTGACGCAAATACAGCGGCAACATCCTGCCCATTCTGTGATAATCCAATCGTTATGATGGGACAATTCTCCGGCTCCCTGAAACCGGATCTGGTCATTCCGTTTAAACTGGATAAAAAAGCAGCAAAAGAAGGGCTCATGAAGCATCTTACAGGAAAACGTCTTCTGCCGAAGATTTTTAAGGATCAGAACCATATTGACGAGATCAAAGGAGTCTATGTACCGTTCTGGCTATTTGATACCGATGTAGACGCTAAGGTCCGTTATAAGGCAACCAAGATCCGTACTTGGAGTGACAGTGATTACAATTATACCCAGACCAGTTATTATATGGTGCACAGAGGCGGAAGTGTTGGATTTGAATACGTTCCGGTAGACGGTTCTACAAAAATGGCGGATGATCTGATGGAATCCATCGAACCGTTTAACTGTGGGGAGGCAGTGGATTTCCAGACGGCTTATCTGGCCGGTTACCTGGCAGATAAGTATGATGTGACTGCAGAAGAAAGCATTGACCGGGCGAATGAGCGTGTGAAAAAATCTACGGAGCAGGCATTTGCCGAAACAGTCATTGGTTACGATACTGTAGTAGCTGAAAATACCAGTGTACAGTTCCATGGCGGAAAAGCCAAGTATGCTTTATATCCGGTGTGGCTTTTAAATACCACATGGAATGGTAACAAATATACATTTGCAATGAACGGACAGACCGGAAAATTCGTCGGCGACCTGCCGGTAGATAAGGCGGCAGCAACTCGTTGGACACTGATACTGGCGACCACGTTCACGGCAGTAACCTACGGTGCAGCAACACTTCTGCACTTTCTCGGACTGTTTTAGGGGGGTGACGGAATGAAAAAGAAAATAATATCACTTCTGCTTGTTCTGGCCCTTTGCCTGGGGATGACGTTTTCGGTTTCAGCCGAAGATGCAGAAGGATTTGCAAATGCTTATTGTCGTGTGCAGGACATGGCGGGACTTATGACGGATAGTGAGGAAGCAAAATTAAATGACATACTTGATGAACTGAGTATCCGACAGAAAATGGATGTTGTCGTTGTGACAACAAATACGCTGGATGAAAAAACGGTGCAAGAATACGCCGATGATATTTATGATTACGGAAACTTCGGATATGGACAGGATAAGGATGGAATCCTTCTTCTCATTAGTCTGGGAGAAGAGAATGACTGTTATATTTCAACCTGTGGTTACGGAATCACAGCTTTTACCGATGCAGGGATCAAATACATTTCAAAAGAAATGACGAGTGATCTGAAGGATGGAAATTATTTTTCGGCATTTCAGACTTTTTCAGAGCTGTGTGACAAATTCATTACACAGGCAAGAAACGGAAAGCCGTATGACAGGAAAAGTCTTCCAAAGGAGCCATTATCCCCAATCTGGATTCTGATCTCCCTTGGGGTAGGAGTTGTTCTGTCACTTATCATTGTCGGCAGGATGAAAGCACAGCTTAAAACAGTGCGTTTCCAGTCAGCGGCAGGCAGCTATGTAAAAGACGATAGTCTGGATATTACAGAAAGCAGAGATATGTTCCTTTATGAAACGACTTCGAAAACGGCGAAAGAAAAGAAGAGCTCTTCCGGCGGCAGCAGTACACATACTTCTTCATCAGGAAGAACCCACGGTGGCGGAGGCAGCAAATTCTAGGGAAAATACCTCCTGTCATTTGTTTTAGATTGGATTTTTGCGTTGACGGTAAGCTGGAAAATGTGCTATACTGTATCACATAATGAGCAAAGAAGGAGGATATTACAATGAAACACATTAAAACATTGAATACACAGACTCTGAACAATACAGTAAAGAAGGGCGGATGCGGAGAATGCCAGACATCCTGTCAGTCAGCATGCAAGACTTCTTGTACAGTAGGAAATCAGACTTGCGAACACAGCAAATAAGAGATATTTGTAAGTGTAGTGAATAAGTATGACAAGCAGGCAGCGGCTTTAAAGCCGCTGTCATTTGACGTATGAGGAAAAATTTGAAAAATAAGGATAGAAAGGGGTACCGGTTGTGATTCATCAGTACCAGAACAATGGATATAATATTGTACTTGATGTCAACAGCGGATGCGTTCATGTAGTGGACGAGCCGGGGTACGAAGTTATTGCATGTCTGAACCGTATGAACGAGAATCAGACAGTGCAGACGCTGAAAGAAGAAAGTACATGGAACCAGCTGAAAGATGAGCTGGAAGGGAAATATTCCGAAGAAGAACTCAGAGATATATTGGATGATGTGACAGAGCTGACTGCAAACGGACAGCTTTTTGTTGTTGATACATATGAACCTTTTATCGGGGAGGTTATCAAGCGTAAGACGGTTGTGAAGGCACTCTGCCTGCATATCGCACACGACTGCAATCTTGCCTGCAAATACTGTTTTGCAGAAGAAGGAGAGTATCATGGAAGAAGAGCGCTTATGACTTATGAAGTTGGTAAGAAAGCCCTGGATTTTCTGATCGCCAATTCCGGAACAAGAAGGAATCTGGAAGTTGATTTCTTTGGCGGGGAGCCGCTGATGAACTGGCAGGTTGTCAAAGACCTGGTCGCATACGGAAGAGAGCAGGAAAAGCTTCATGATAAGCACTTCCGTTTTACTGTAACTACGAATGGTGTACTTCTGAATGATGAGATTCAGGAGTTTATCAATAAAGAGATGGATAACGTGGTCATCAGCCTTGACGGACGTAAGGAAGTAAATGACAGAATGCGTCCTTTCAGAAACGGAAAGGGAAGCTATGATCTGATCGTACCGAAGTTCCAGAAGCTTGCTGATTCACGTAATCAGGAGCGCTACTATATCCGCGGAACATTTACCAGAAACAATCTGGATTTTTCAGAGGATGTAAAGCATTTTGCAGAGCTTGGCTTCAAGCAGATGTCGATCGAACCGGTTGTCGGGGATGAATCTGATCCGTATGCAATCCGTGAAGAAGATCTTCCGCAGATCTTTGATGAGTATGACAAGCTTGCAAGATATATCATTGAGAAAGACAAAAAGGGAGAAGGATTCAATTTCTTTCACTTTATGATCGACCTGGAAGGAGGACCTTGTCTGTACAAACGTCTGTCCGGATGTGGTTCGGGAACAGAATACCTTGCTGTTACACCATGGGGAGATTTCTATCCGTGTCATCAGTTTGTAGGTGATGAAAATTTCCTGATGGGAAATGTAAACGAAGGAATTACAAGACCGGAGATCGCAGATGAGTTCCGTTGCTGCAATGTATATACCAAAGAAAAATGCAAGAAATGTTTTGCAAGATTCTACTGCAGTGGCGGGTGTATGGCAAACGCATACAAGTATGCAGACGGATTAAATGATTCTTATGATCTGGGCTGTGAGATGGAACGTAAGCGCGTAGAATGCGCGATTATGATAAAGGCTGCAATGGCAGACGAAAACTAAGAAAGGGACTTGGACATGAAGAAGAGTAAAGGAATAGTAAGCCTTGTTCTGATTGCTGCACTTTTAGGACTTCTTGGATTTACCTGCTGGCAGGGATTTGGTTCCTCCCACACAGGTTCTGCAAGAAATATCAATCTTGGTCTTGACCTTGCAGGTGGTGTCAGCATCACTTATCAGGCAAAAGACAAGAATCCTTCCGCAGAAGATATGAAGGATACCATCTACAAGCTGCAGAAGCGTGTAGAGCAGTACAGCACAGAGGCGAGTGTATATCAGGAAGGGGACGACCGGATCAACATCGAGATCCCAGGTGTATCCGATGCCAATAAAGTTCTGGAAGAACTCGGCAAACCAGGATCACTGGTATTTCAGGATGCAGATGGCAACACCGTTCTTGAAGGAACAGATGTTAAAAATGCAGAGGCCCAGACGCAGGAAAACTCTACGACTAAGAATAAAGAATATGTTGTAGCTCTGCAGCTTACCAAAGAAGGAACAACCAAATTTGCAGAAGCAACAGCAGCAAATGTAGGAAAACAGATTTCCATTATTTATGATGGACAGACAATCAGTTCACCAAGAGTTAATCAGGCGATCGAAGGCGGAGAAGCCGTTATCACAGGGATGTCAAGCTATGAAGAAGCAGACAATCTTGCAGCTACCATCCGAATCGGTGGACTTTCTCTGGAACTGGAAGAACTTCGCTCTAATGTAGTAGCTGCACAGCTCGGAGAAGAAGCAATCAGCACAAGCTTAATGGCTGGTGCCATCGGACTTGCCATCATCTTCGTATTTATGTGCTTCGTATATCTGCTTCCGGGACTTGCAGCAGGTCTTGCACTTCTGATCTATACAGGACTGATCCTGGTGCTTTTAAATGCATTCAATATCACGCTTACCCTTCCGGGTATTGCAGGTATTATTCTTGGAATCGGTATGGCGGTGGATGCCAACGTTATCATTTTCGCCCGTGTGCGTGAAGAAGTGACAACAGGTATCAGTGTTAAGACTTCCCTGAAGAATGGTTTCCACAAAGCAATGTCTGCGATCGTTGACGGTAACGTAACAACTCTGATCGCTGCAGCTATTCTCTGGTTCAAGGGTTCAGGTTCTGTAAAAGGATTTGCACAGACACTGGCACTTGGTATTGTTGTGTCAATGTTTACGGCACTTGTTATTACCAGAATCATCATTTTCTCTCTGTATGCGATTGGTCTTCGTGATGTGAAATTTTATGCGAAGAAATTCAAAAAAGAAAGAAAAATTATCGACTTCCTCGGAAAGAAAGCCATTTTCTTTGCAATATCAATTGCTGTGATCGCAGCAGGTTTTGTGACAATGGGAGTCCAGTCGGGAAAAGGTGAAGGTGCGCTGAACTACAGCCTGGAATTCAAGGGCGGTACGGCTACAACCGTAACATTTGATAAAGATTACTCGATCAAAGAGATTGATTCAAAGATCGTTCCGGTTGTAGAAGATGTGACCGGAGATCACAATGTACAGGCACAGAAAGTAAAAGACAGCAATCAGATCATCATCAAGACACAGACGCTGAATCTTGACGAAAGAGAAGCACTTAACAATGCGCTTGCTGATAAATTTGGTGTAGACACATCGACAATTACAGCAGAAAATATCAGTTCTACGGTAAGCTCCGAGATGAGACAGGATGCGATCATTGCGGTTATCATTTCAGCGATCTGTATGCTGATTTATATCTGGTTCCGGTTCAAAGATGTACGTTTCGCATCAAGTGCGGTTCTTGCTCTTTTACACGATTTGTTATTTGTGCTTACATTCTATGCACTTGCAAGAACATCTGTCGGTAATACATTTATCGCATGTATGCTGACAATCCTTGGATATTCTATCAATGCGACGATCGTTATTTTCGACCGTATCCGTGAAGAGCTTCGGGTCATGAAGAGAAACGATGATCTGAAAGCGCTTGTAAACAGAAGTATTACTTATACACTGACAAGAAGTATTTACACAACATTTACTACATTTGTCATGGTAGCGGTTCTTTATATCATGGGTGTAAGCTCTATTAAAGAATTTGCAGCACCTCTTATGGTTGGTATTGCAGGTGGCGGATATTCATCTGTATGTATCACCGGTGCATTATGGTATGTAATGAAAACAAAAATCGGCGGCAAAAAAGCAGCGAAAAAGAAATAACTGACAGAAAATGAGGTGTCGGGGGAGAATCCTCCGGCATCTTTGTATTATCTGACTACCAAAGAAAGGAAAAGAGAAAATGGAGAACTGGGTACTTCTGAGAAAAGGAGCGGATTTTCAGCATATCAGTGAGAAATTCCATATCAGTCCGCGAGTGGCTTCCCTGATAAGAAACCGGGATGTGATCGGGGATGATGCGATCGAGAAATATTTAAACGGTACGATCGCCGATCTGTACGATGGAATGCTGATGAAGGATATGGACAAGGCAGTAGCGGTTCTTGGAGAAAAGATAAAAGAAAATGCAAAAATCAGGATCATTGGAGACTATGATATTGATGGAATCCAGTCGACCTATATTCTTCTGGAGGGATTCCGGATGCTCGGAGCTGATGTGGACAGTGACATTCCGGATCGTATGAAGGACGGGTATGGTCTGAACCGGAACCTGATCGACCGGGCGCTGGAGGCCGACGTGGATACGATCATTACCTGTGATAACGGGATTGCGGCGGCAGAGGAGATCGCCTATGCAAAAAGTATGGGAATGACGATTGTGGTGACGGATCATCATGAGGTCCCGTATACGGAAATTGGCGCTGGACGAAGATATATTCTGCCGGAGGCAGATGCGGTTGTGGATCCGAAGCAGGAGGACTGTACTTATCCGTTCAAAGGGCTGTGCGGGGCTGCGGTTGCTTACAAGCTGGTGGAGGCTCTGATGGAAGCCATGGGAAAAGATGCGGAAGATGCAGATTATCTGATGGAAAATGTGGCAATCGCAACGATCGGTGATGTTATGGATCTGGTGGACGAAAACCGTATTTTCGTTAAACAGGGACTGGATATGCTGAAACGGACGGAGAATCTGGGACTGAAGGCGCTGATGGGATGTACTGGTGTGAATGTAGATAAGCTGTCTCCGTATCACATTGGATTTGTGATCGGTCCGTGTATGAATGCCAGTGGAAGACTGGATACAGCAAAGCGTGCCCTGGAGCTTCTGGAGGCAAAGAAAGTGGCGGAGGCGGATCTGCTGGCAGGTGATCTGAAAGCACTCAATGACAGCCGGAAGGATATGACGGCGCAGGCGGTAGAAGAGGCGTTTATCCAGGTGGAGAACAGTGAACTTAAGGATGCAGACGTGCTGGTGGTCTACCTGCCGGAATGTCATGAAAGCCTTGCCGGGATCGTGGCAGGAAGGATCCGGGAAAAATATTACCGTCCGGTCTTTGTGCTGACGAAGGGCGCGGAAGGTTTAAAGGGCTCAGGAAGATCGATCGAGACTTGGCACATGTATGAAGGACTGAACCGGGTAAAGCATCTGTTGTCAAAATTTGGCGGGCATAAGATGGCGGCAGGTCTTTCCATGCCGGAGGAGAATCTGGAACAGTTCCGTAAGGAGATTAACGAAAAATCCGGGATCACACCAGAGGATCTGAATGAAAAGATTGCCATAGATATGCAGCTCCCGTTTGAATGTGTCAATGAAAAATTTATCGAAGAGCTTGCGGTGCTGGAACCATTTGGCAAAGGAAATGCACGTCCGGTCTTTGCAGAAAGACAGGTACAGGTGGAAAGTGCGAGAATCCTTGGCAAGAATAAAAATGTGCTGAAGTTGCAGGTGAAGGATCTTCACGGTACAAGGATGGATGCCATGTATTTTGGAGATGTGAATACCTTTGTGGAATATGTGCGTGAAAAATTTGGAGATATTGCCTGTGAGTGTCTGCTACGCGGACATGGGCATGGAATTGTTATGGCATTTACCTATTATCCTGATATCAATGAGTATCAGGGAGTCCGTACGCCACAGATTGTGATCCAAAATTATAAATAATTTGAAAAACAGCAATTTTATGCTATACTAATAGATATTGCATATATTTGTAGGTAAGGTGGAGAAGAAAGATGAAAAAACTTGAAGAATATGTTGTCAGCATTCCGGATTATCCGGAAAAAGGAATTATTTTCAGAGATGTAACCAGCATTCTTGAAGATCCGGAAGGGCTTCAGCTTTCCATTCGGGAACTGCAGGATAAGCTTGAAGGCATGGATTTCAACATCGTGATCGGACCGGAGTCCAGAGGATTTATTTTTGGAATGCCGATTGCATATAATCTGCAAAAAGCATTTGTGCCGATCCGTAAAAAAGGAAAGCTTCCTTGCGAGACAGCATCGATCAAGTATGATCTGGAATATGGAAGTGCAGAGATCGAGATCCACAAGCGTTCGATCAAACCGGGAGACAAGGTTGTGATCGTAGATGACCTGATGGCAACAGGCGGTACGGCAGAAGCAATGATCAAACTGATCGAAGGACTTGGCGGTGAGGTTGTAGAAGTTCTCTGCCTGATTGAACTGATGGGATTAAAAGGACGGGAAAAACTGAAAGGATACAAAGTAGATTCCGTAATCCAGTATCCGGGAAACTAATGAGAAAGAAGGGAAGGCTATGGCACCGTTCCGGCGGGCAAAATCCTCTAACATCTGTTTTTGGTTG